>CETC01000549.1_pt1 | contig 16987 bp, 16 predicted proteins | sample 326911 | NCBI WGS metagenome assembly CETC01 (sample SAMEA2622694, study PRJEB7988) | marine metagenome | isolation source: saline water (ENVO:00002010), including | reverse complement strand
TATTTTGGCAGCAACCAACAACAAACCAGTGATTGCAGTTAATCCAAGAATAACCTCTGTTAAAATTCCACCTTCGGCTGCCTTTGACAAAACACTAAACATTTCGGCAAAACCTGTTGTTGCCAAGTATATTCCTGTACCAATCAATGCAACACCAGCGCCAACAGCCAAGAATGAAAGCGCCAATACGCCCAATCCTGGTGCTGCGGCTGTGGAGGCGGCTCCTAGGGCTGCAACTCCACCGCTTGCGGCAGTAGCCCCTGCGCCAAATGAAGGAAGCAGTAATGATACGACAGGCAAGACTGCTGAAAGAGCCAACATACCGACATAAAATGCACTCAATACAATAACAAATCCAGCAATAACTTTCGCGGTTGTTCTGTTTTCTTCCGCAAACTTAGTCATGGAAGTTATAAAGCCTGAAACCTTATCGATAACTGGCCCCATTGTTATTGCAAAAGATTGCATTAAAAAGTTTAACTTATCCGTCACAGAATTAACTGCTGCGATTCTTTTTTCTAATTTTCTATTTTCTTCAATTTCTAAAGCGGTTTGTCTTGTGAGGAGTTTGCTAGCTTTTTCCATATCTCCATTGGCTACAATATTTGCGAACATTTGTTTTTCAAGATGACCAAGAGTATCAAACTCTACACCACTCAATAAAATGCTATCTTTTATCATTTTTAGCTTTTTATCGTAGGATGCAGTTGTAAGTTCAACGCTGTTAATCAAGTTCCCGCCAAGAACAGCATTTAGTTGCCCTGCCATTGATGCTGCGGACTCAAACGTATTAAGACCTTCTGCAATACTGATTAAGCCATCTAATGCAATACCTGTTTTTTTAGATTCAATCTGTAAGTTTTTAAAAACTTGTTCGCCAACAGTGCGACCAAACCTTATGAATACTGGCAAAGATTTTTGAACATTTTCGGCAATCTGTGCTGTCGATACGCCAATCGTGCTTCCAAATTCTGTTAAATTTCTTAATAAATCTGCTGAAGCAATGGAGGTCATTCCCATTCCCTTTGTAAATGTATTGAGTATATCTGCCGAGGTTGATGCATTGACTCCGAGTTTGTCCAACTTTGACACAAGACCTGTAAGTTGTTTTTGTGTTTCGGCGGATTCGTTTGTAAATGCCGCCATATTGGTATAAAGTGCGCCCATTGAGGCTGCATTTTCCGTAACACCAATGCCAAACTGTAAATTTCCAGTTGACATTTCATTAATCATTTGATTGTATCGTCCACCCTCACCAGTTAGTTGGTTAAAGCTGGCGGCGGCAGAATCATACATTGCCGCAACCCGAACCGTTGATTCAAGGATGTGCTCAAAGGCACCTGCGACCAAATTCGAAACAGAAAATGTTTTTTTTAGTTGTTCTGTAAAGTCTTTTTGATATTTTTCGTTTTTGCCCAGCAACTGAAGTCTGTTTGTTAGTTTGCCAACGATTGTTTCTTCATAGCTTGCTTGAAGACCAAGCATTTCTCCAAAGCCTTTGGCAAACTGTTGAGCATCACCTCTGAGTTCTCTTTGTTTTTCGGTATTTTTGTTGAGTTCTTCATTTGCGGCTCTGAGTTCAGCAATATATCTAAGTTGTTTTTCATACTCTTCGGTGTTGTTTGTCGCCAATGCTAAAGCTTTTCTATGCTGAGCTAGAAGTAAATCATTGAAAGCTTCTTGTGCTTTTGCTTGGTTTGTAATTGATTCTTCTGTGGCTAATCTTTCTTGGGCGACTAATAAATCTTCTTTTCTTGCTTCAATCGCCGCATTGAGGCGTTGTATTTCTGCGGGCGAAGGTGCATTCCCGTTATCGTTGCCATTAGCCATGCTTATTTACCGTTTATTTTAATGGCCACTTAAGACCTGTTTTCCTCTCAAATGATCTTACAGCAGAGTCTAACACAGACTTGTTTTTATATGTTCTTGGGTTATCTAATCCGTATTTCATATACGAATCCATATATCTTTTTTCTTTTGATATTGTGTTTGCAAAAGAAGCAACATCTGACTTTGATCCACGAATGGTAACAGGCACTGATGAATCGCCAAACATTCTTTTCAAAAGCACTTTAGTCCAAAAGCCGAACATTCTAAGCCAACCTTCATCAAGTTGGTTCTTATTTGTTAAATCTATTACAATTGGTGTGAGTTCTTTGTCCATAATACTTCTCCTAATATATTAATTAGTAGTTTAAAAAAATAAAAAGCCCTCGCAAGGAGGGCTTGAAATTAGCGACTACGAGACTTCCTCATAGCACTGTCATATTCTTCTTTTTCGTCTTCAAAGTGTTTTACCAATCTTTTGACGAACCACTCTCTGAGTCCGATGGGCAAGTTATAAGCCTCTGTGAAACTCCAGCCTCCATGAAACTTTAATATAAAGAATTCTTCATAAAGGTTTTTGGTATACTCATCGGTCAGGCCAAAAAAAGTTGGCTGAAAACGGAATATTTACTTGCGATACTTGTTCGCATTCTGGACAAGCAAACTCGTGTTTCATATCCACATTTGGAGCGACTTTATCATACATTTTAATCAAATATGAGGCATCAAATGCGGGCATGACATCAATAAACTTTTCAACCAACCCCCTTTCTGTTTCTCCGTTTAAAGAAACAATGAGCATTTTATATTGTTCCGTTAAAGTTGTGTCTGGTAGTTTCAACTTCTTCCGTTTTTCTGAAACCTGAAAAAGCTTCTTTTCATCATTTCCGTCAAACAGGCGACACTCAACCTCAACTTTAGATCTTGGTAATGTTACAGTAAATGTTCCATTCTCTGACACCTCAATATCATCTGAAGCTTCTTTGATATTGATTTCCTGCAAATCAAATGAATGATCTGTAGTAGCTGTACAGTTTGGGCATGTGACCTTAACATCATAGTTGGGTCCAAATCCATTAATCCTGCAAGCAACAATGATTGCGTTTCTGTCCCCAGAATATAAATCATTTACTTTAATGTCTGAATCTACAATTACGTTTTGTAGCATTCGCTCCACTGCAACGCCTTTCTTTAGTAGTGACTTTGATGTTAAGATATCCGTATCTTTCGCTGTCATATGTCGAATTTCGATTGAATCCACATTATGAAGTGGATGTCCTTCGGCATAAAACTTACCCTTTGATGGTAAGTCTACAAATTCTGTTGGTGTTACAAAGTTGAAAATAGATTCTTTATTATCTACAACTGGTGGTGGCGAATTCTTTGCTTTTTTCGCTTCGAGGCGACCCTCGTTTCTTGGCATATAAACCTCTTCTTTATATTATTATAATAAGTCAGCAGATACCGCATTAGAAGGAAGCTTACCGCGACCTTTAAACTGACTAATAGCGTTATCATACCGCAAGGTGATTTCAACGTTCAAAAGATCTTCTGAATCATAATCTAAATCACCAAAACTGACATCTTTAATCCATGGGTTGTGAAGCTTCCATGCTTCTACGTTCTTTCCTTCAGAGTCAATCTGACGAATGATGACTGAACTCATTGCGCCAACCGCCAACTCTTTCGAGATTGTGGAAGTAACTCCCTCGCTCACTGGTGTTCTGTAACCAGATGCTTCAAGGATTTCCATTACTGCTGCTGATGCATTGTCAACAGGGTCAACAACGTCAACAATAGTAAAGTTAACTTCATTCCATGTTAGTTTTCCAGGATAGTAAAAAGTATGATTTAGGAACTTGTGCTCGCTTTCACTAATCGAGAAAGATGGTTTTGTAACCTTCTTGATTAAAAAGTTTTTTACTGCTGTATTAGCACCCACAACACTCATCAAAAATCGATAAGATCTCTTTGGTTGTATTTTTGCGTCATTCCAAAATGTCATATTTTTGTTCTCCTAGTTATTCTTAAATAGTATCCTTTATACTTTTAGTCCTCAAATGAGGCTCCTGTTCTTGTAATAATGAAGTCAATCGCAATAAACTCAATAGCTCTTGCGGGTTTGAGATAAATCTTCGCATACAAAATGTTTCTATCAATCAAGTCTGGCGTGGTTGTTGTCTCGTCAAGAATGATTCTGTAGTCCATCAAACCTTGTCCAGCAACGATGCCGTCTAGGAATGGAGCAACCTGTCCAGTAAAGCGATCCCATGTCGATTGAACATTTTGTTCAAATAACAATCTGGATGCGATGAAGGAAACTTGGCGCTTAACCAAAATCAGTAGTCTTCTGACATTGATTCGGTCAAGTGCAGATGGGGTTACTTGTAGTGTCTTCTGTCCGAAGATTACAATACCTTCTGCTGGGAATTGTGCGATTGGGTTAATATTTGCTGCGTATAGATCATCTCGATCTTTTGAGCGCAACCGTTGTTTAACACCAGTCACTGGGATACCAGCAGCGCCTTCGCTTAGTCCACCGCGAGTAAACCCAGCAGGTGCGAACCAAACATCAGATTTTGCTTGAGCACTAGAAAGAGTTCCAAGTGCGACAACCGATGGAGGAACAAAAATGTTTCTTCCACTATCACGATCTCGAATCTGTACGAACGGGTAGTATGCGGCTGCATAACTTGTGTTCAACGCTCGTGATTCAAGATTGCTGATTGTTGTGTCAACATCGCCTTTTCGATCAGCTTCTGTTTGGTTGCTCAATCCTTCGGCTGGTGGCGTATAATCGCCAGCCAAATCGATGATTGCCAAAGCATCTGCTCTGTTTTCACATGTAGAAATCATGTGGTCTTGAGCAGGGGTTGATGTGATACCTGGCATTGAAATCATGTTCATTTGAACATCTTCTGGGTCTGCCACTACATCAACTGCCATCTTGACTGAGTTCATTGCATAACTTGTCAATTCTGTTTTACCAGAAGCAAGTGCGCGAGTATTATTAAATGGTTCAGCTTCTTGGATATTAAGACCATCAGAGCCACCAATAAGTGGCATTGTGAACTTATCAAATCCGTTATCAAGAACTGTCTTATATCCATTACTACCTGTTGCAGTCATGGAAGAACCGGTTGAGAATGCTGCCGATCCACCATCTGAGTTGTTACCTTGATGAGAACCAGAGAGCCATACTGCAATGGTTCCGCTACCGTGTCCTGATGTTCCTGTTAGGCAAATATCATCAAGTGTGAACAAGTATGAGTATTCTAGACCTCCATCATTTGTTGTAGCTCCATTGTTTGATGGTATTGAAACACTATTAGATGCACCATCTTGTTGCGAAATGTTGCTTGGGAATGCTCTTACTAGATCCTGATAGGACTCGTCATATCGGGAAAAGTCATTTGGTCTACTTGTGGAAGAACCAAAGTAAGCATCTTGATTGCTATTTAAACTACCTTGACTTGAACTGTCTCTTATCGTGACAGATGGGAAGAATACTGATGCAGAAATTTTGCTAGCATCTGTCCAGGCAAATGAAGAAGTTGATTGAGGGAAGTATCTAAATGATTTCTCAGATCCAGTTGAAGGAACAAAGCCAGACCAGTTCTCTGTACCTTGGCGACCTTCCAGGTCATCGGCACCACCGGCAAGCCGTGATTTGAGATAAGAACCACTGAAGAATGAATAGCCTTTCCATCGAACGGGTCCGTAGAAACCAAATGGCAAGAAAGCTGCATTGGTTTTTGCAGTCTCAACGGCAGAGTTCATCTCAACTCTAATATATTTTGAGTTCGCCGCATAACCTCCATAGGTACGATACTCTCTCTTTGTATCATCAAACTCAACATATTGATCACCAATCTTTCTTGCAATAAAGTTTGAAGAATTTGGATCCAAGTTGCACATCGTAAACTGTTCTACGATTTGTGGAGCTTCATCGATATCTCGTGCAAGCCTTACTTGAACTGTAAATGTTCCATACTCATCAAACTGGTTTGTTGGTCCACGAATGTCAGAAATAGAAATCTTTAAGTTTTGTGCTTCCCATGCTCCAGCATTGTGCGTAACAAATCTAAAGAGTTTTTGCTGATTTTGCGGCTGGAAACTACCTGTCGCACCAAAATTCTGGGCAAAGGTCCAACCAGTTCTTGCATTAGAAGTGCTTCTTAAATGTTCGTTTTGTGTAGCCGAGGATGAAATTAGTGGTGCTGTATAAGCGTAAAAAGTGTCTGTACTGATGTACTTATCGACCATGCTCTCAAAAGATTCGCCCAAGAAATAGGTTTTTGCTGTGCCGCCAACACTTGTTTCAGTATTCGTTAGTGTTGGGTTTGTGTTAAATGCTCTTCGGATAAAGTTCTTGCTAGTTCGGTTAAAGTTAAATAAGATACTTCGGTCGCCGTCACTGCCAGTTAAGCCCTGTTCAGCACTTGTTGCTTTTCCTGCGCCTGCGCCGATGATGTTTGCTCTTATGTTACCATTCGAGTCGGATTGAACCACGATATTAGCACCGGAAACAGCAGTACCACCGGCTTCTGAGATACTCTTACCAGCGACCTCAACGGTTCCAGTCACACAATAAAAAACTGCTGCCAAGGTTCCTGTGAGTTGAGTAGTGCCGCTTCCTGAAGGAAGTAGGAATAGCCCAATGCCGCCGCCTGCGCCGCCCGTAGTCGGAGCAGAACCAATCTTCCAACCAGCAGCACCTTCAGCTTGTGTTGTGCCAGCATTTGTGTGTGCTTTACCAAGAAGTCGAACGTAAGTGATTGGAGTGCTGTTTCGCAAGTAGGCTTCTGCTGCGTATGTTCCATATGCAGGAGATACCACATCAGGACCATCTCTCCAAGGATCCCGACCAGAGTTACCTGGTACTGGGTTTCCGAAAATTTCTACAAAATCAGACATCGAGTCTACTTGAACAGCTCGAAGTCCTGGTCCTCTATTTGCGCGACCGATGATAACTGGTCCTACATCTGCGGGGGTATCTGGTAGTTGAGAGTTGTCGATTTCTGCAACTTTAACTCCAGGGGATACAAATCTAAACTTATTGATTGGCATTTATAATGTTCTCCTTAAATAACAACTGACACTTTTAAAGTCTTTAATAAATAGTATCTTATGGCCCGAAAAGACATGTGAATCACTATCTGGGTAATTTTCCATGAATCCAGGGAAGTTCGTCGTCCATGATGGTTCTTTCGCGTGGTTTTTTGACATCAACCGCCGTTTCACGAATAACAACTTTTGGAGACTCTTGATTTTTGTCTCCACCAACAAGATGACCAAGAACTTTTAGCTGAAAAGAGGTATGGTAGATTCGACTCTCCTCTGCAATCTCTGTTATGGTGTTGTTTTCTGTAAAATCTTGCTGAATAAACAACTCATATTGGTGTTTGTGCTTCTCTATTACCTCATAGTTGATGCCATCTGTTTTTGTTAAAAATGGCTGGATTATTTCATTGATCTGTTGTTGGTATTCGGTGCGGATATCGATTGTATATGTTACATCAACATAAACTGGCATCGGAATTGAAATTATTTCATAAACTGGCTTAGGATCTAACTTTTTGCTTGGAAAGTTTATGCCTTTTTGCCCTGAGCCGACTGTTTTATTGTCTTTTCTTGCCGAATAAGCGTTTTTGAAGCCTGCTGTCTTGTCTTGTTGTATTCTTCTGGCGATTTCAATCGAACCACCCTTGAATTGATTGACTGGATTGGCTGCTTTGGGGTCTATATTACCATAAAACATACCTTTACGTGCAGGATCCTTTACCATACCATCACGCTTTAGTGTGATCATTGGAAATATTAAAGCTCCGTTGTCATCTCTTAGATCTTTATCATTTTTGACCTGGTGTGCTCGCTCTCCAGCAACCCACAAGACAGGAACCTTTTTAAATCCCTTGTTTGTTGTACAAAAAACATCCATTTCTTTGTCCAACCAATCGTATGTGGCAAAGTCTATTGTCTCAATTGTTGAAGGAGTAAACGGAAGAATGGTCCGTATCTCACCTTTATCATCATTCGCCATCAAACAATCCCTCTCTAGCCCTATAACATTGAGCTGAAGTCTCTATCTTATGTTCTGTCCGTCCAAAAATCTCTCTTGGTTGGCTCAGACTTAAAATTTCATAGTAACTATCACCATAGAGAAGGAAATCACCCTCTCTGACGTATAGATTCTGATCCTCTGTCAATCTTCTGTCGTGAAAATGAACAGTTATTGATGCTAAGACATCAAGACCAAATGTACTTTGAGCAGTGGTTTCAATGCCCCCATGCTCGACAAGTGCATAAATCCTAATAGGAGGAAGCCACGTTTTCTTGATTGCTTCTCCATATAGTGGATGATAGTTGGTGTGTTCCATGCTTATTGGGTAATAAATAACACTTTGTCCAATAACCCTTTCTATTAACTCATCATTTACTTGTTTTACTAGATCTCTTTCTTTTTGTCCAGTAAAAAGGGGAGGGGGAGGAGCATCCGGTCGATTCCATTTATTGTTTGCCATCTATTCTCCTCCTTATCCTACGATTATATTCAGTGGAACTCCAACTTGTATCCTATTTGATGCATCAACAGTGTCCGCATCTTTACCAGCCAATGCTGAGTATGTAAGTTCATCGAGAAGTGTTTTTAAATCTTCCTTGAGTGCAGCTTGTTCATCTTTTGCTTGAGACATGAGTTCAGAAGCATTTAATGTAATATCATTGCCTGGAATCGGTATTGAACCAAATTTTCCGCGTACTTGCGCAAGCATCTCTTTTGAAACAGCTAAAGCATATTTTCTAATCCATTGCTTGCCCATGCTGTTTATGTTTTGGTATGGTATATTTGCAAACGGTAAAGTGTTATAGTTATTTACTCCGTTAACACCGTCTTTGCGATCAGAACTTCCGGTTGAATAAGAGTCTGTTCTAACTGCAAACTCAAACCAAATTTTTGTTGGAGAACCCGTTCCTGGTTCTGCCGGTGGTGGATATACCCTGATTCTGTTGTCTCTTATTTCATAAGAATAGTGTGAGGCGCGGGTATAAAGATTTGTTTCATATGCCATGGCTTGAAGTTTGTTTTGCCATGTCGGGACAAGCTCGAAGGTCGAATCATCAGAATATTGACCATAGCTTTGCAGATTACCTACAACATTTAATCCGCCGTAATATGCATAAAATCTCCACATGGCTCGTGGGGATCTATAATAAACTCTTTTTATTTCAATTCTTTTGTTATCAACTTTGTTTGCGAAATCTTGACCCATCTCTGATCCATCTGTTGAAGCGTCTTGAACGATTTCTTGCAGATCATAATCTTGTTTATCATTAACAAGAGTGATTGATGCTGAATATATTCTGGCATCACCCATCGCAGCTTCGGTTGATAAACCATTTGCAACTCGTTTGCTGGCCTCAAATGTAAACTTGGGATATTTTAATGAAGCTTGAGTTCCCAATAAACTGGAAGATAACTCGCCAGACTTTAAAATACCATCTTGATCAAAGGTGCCTGTTGGTGAGCCGAGAAAGTCTGATAAAACATTTTTTGCTTGATGGCTGTTAATGATATAACAATATTCCAGTGTTGCTATTTCATAAGAAGAATATACATTATTTTCTGTTATTTCGATGTCAAGAACATCGCCACCTAGCATTTTATATGTGAATGATACCTGATCAACTGCTCCCGAAATCCATCCCACAGAATATAAAGCACTCCCTGTGTTCGCGTACATCCCATAAGGTAATGATGACGAAGGTGGGAAATTTCCACTAGCATGTGTGCCTGTTACTGGCAGTATAATGGAGCTAGTGACGCTTTGTGGGGTTAGGGTTGGTGCAGCCATATTTTTGTTCTCCTATATGTTAAGTAGTTAAATGGGGCTTTAAATGAAAAAGAAAACCCCACCTCTCATAAGAAAGATGGGGCTTCTATGTTTTAAAGAATGTTAACTAATCAGATTAGCCGAGCATATCTTCGATGATAACAAGACCATACATGTCAGGTCGAACCATCTTCTTACCGTATCGAGTCATAACACCCTTTCTTGGGGTGAAGTCATCGACACCGAAAATGGTAGGAGTGACTTGTAACGGCACATAAGGTGCATATACGTAGCCACTCTCAAGGAAGCTACCGCCCTTACGTCCAACAAGGATTACGTTACGTGGGAAGTATGGGTCAACATAAATGTCCCACTTCTTGCTAATCGAACCAACCTTGACTGCGCCTGCTGTACCGCGATTTTCATCAGCAGTAGTGTCAGCACGGAAGCCAGCGGTGAACTCAAGAATGTTAGCAGTCTCTGGGCCACAAACCAAGAAGTTTGCGCCACCACGCAATGTTTTGCGATGGATATTAGCAGATACATCGTTAACTGTCTCAAGAAGAGTCTCATACCATTCTGATACTGTACCAGTAAAGTCAGGTAGAACTGTAGCTCCTGGTTGTCCAAGGATTTGCTTGCCAGTATCTTTAATGACAAACTTACCTGGGCGACGTGACCAGTAGTATGTTCCAGCGGTAGAAGATTTAACAAGATCTTCAAGAATCTCTTGGTCGATTTCAAGAGCAATATGCTCAGAAAGAATACCTGTCAATTCAACCTCTGCATCCAAGTTGTGGTATGCATTGATATCTTGCTGTAGTTCTGGTGTCCATTTAGCCTTCAACTTCTTGGTCATCGCAGTGATTGATACACTGTCAACCTTGATGTCGATTTCTGGAATGTTACCAGAGTTCTCTAGGTTCCACATAGTAGCACCAACAACACCACCGGTAGAATCAGCAGCAGTAAAGTTATCAGTGATTGCATAAGTCAACTTACGGGTTGAACCACACGCTTTGGCAGCACCACCAAGAGTAGCACGAGTAGTAACAGTGTGACCGTTAGCACTATCTTGGTCGCAAAGAGCAGAAGGCTTAATTGCACCGTCAAGACTAGCAAATACAAGATAGAAATGATTTTTTGCATCTCCAGCTTGCCATTTACCACGATTACTACCGGACCATTGTGTCAAACGACGTACTTGAGTACCAGAAAGCTCACCGGCAGAACCTGTGTAGGTAACGGTGATAGAAACTAGGTCAGATTCATTAAGTTGTGATGTAAGTGAAGAAGAAACCTTCAAAACACCAACAGTGGTTGTACCAGAAATAAAGTCTGGGTCATATCGCAAAAGGCTGTCAAGTGCGAAACCTTCATCAGCACCTACGGAAACTTCACCAGCAGGGAATGCTGAACCAGTTCCACCGAAAGTACCAGATGCAAATTGAACAGGTGTACATTCAACTGATCCAGTTGGGGAAGAATAACCGTTATTCAAAGAATAAAAGCTGTCTTCACTTGAATCAAGATCAGAGAGGTTAACACCACCAGTGATTTGGCTACCAACAGCTCCACCACCGTATACTGACTCTCCAGCTTCTGCGCCAAGTCGTCGCTGATTGGTCTTAAAGTCTAGGAAGAAAATAAGGCCAGATGGCAAGCTCATTGGTTGAACAGAAACAAGTTCGTTTGCGATAAGTCCACCGAATACACGACGAACGATTGGGAATGCGACAGCAGCGAAACCTTCGACATCGCCAGCCATCATTGTAGAAGCTTCACGAAGAAGCTCTTTTGCTTGGTTCTCAAGAAGACATGCCATGTTATTACGGGCAAAATCGTTCTCAATACCTTCAAGAAGTCCAGTCTTTTCCCATTTGTTGAGAAGAGCTTGACCTTCTTTTTGGACATCACGTTTCATGACGCCCTCAGTTAGTTTTTCAATAATACTCATTGTATTAAATCTCCTTAAATATTTTAAATAATTCCAGCAAGCTTCTTCATTCTCGCGGCTGCGGAAGTGCCAGCTTGCGCTTCTTTTTTGTTAGATTTCAAAATAAGCCTGCTATTTTTGCTCACAGCCTCACTTAAGTTCTTAGGTGCTTCCTGCACTTTAGAGGTAAGTGATTCTTGCAAAGTTTCAAAAATAACTTTGGCTTCTTCAGGTGAATTCGCGTTTGAAATCGCTTCGACAAGTTTAGATTTTTGTCGCTCATTCAAGGAGGAGGATTCCAGAATACGATTCTGATATACCAACTTAGCGTTGGTTGTATTAAGTTCAGTTAGTTTTTCACTAACTTGACGGGCAAGACTTTTAAGCTCATCGTGCTCTGCTACAAGACTATTCTTTTCAGTCTTGAGAGATTTTACTTGCTCTTCTAAATTTGCGATTTTTTTAACGGCTTCTTCAAATTCTTCGTTCTGCTCTTTCATTTCGGTATCTTCGTCAGCAGCGGCTGCGACTTCTACAGCTCGAACTTGTTCGCCTTCTGTTGGGTGTGTTGTTCCGATTGCACCACGAGGTTGGTTTTTCAGATCAACAGTTAGAGATTCAGTGTTTAAAATTTCTTCAATGGCAGCTTTGAGAGTTTCCTCGTCAAGCTCTAGTTCTTCTTCAACTTTGTCTCCCTCATCATCCATTGACTTTTCAATGGCTGCGCCACGGGCTTTTTCATAGTCAGATAACTTTCCATCATCATCAAGATCAGCTTTTTCAGGATTTTTAAGCTTTTCTTCCACAACCTCTTCTTCATCTTCTGTCAAAAGAGCCAACAACTCTTCTTCTGATGACTCAAACATCATGTCATTATCCATTGGGATCTCTTCTGGTTCTTCTGATTGAGACAAAGCAATCAATTCAGGAAGATCAATTTCAATTTCTTCTTCTTCCGATGGGCATGGACAGGCTTTCTCTCCATCCATTGCTTTCATAGGAAGCTCATCTACAATTTCATCTCGTTCGACGGGGGCGTCGTTGTCCATTGCCATTTCTTCGCCAGCAAACGGATCATCGTCTTGCTCCAAAAGAGCATCAACAGCCTCTTTAATCTCGCTCGAATATTTTGCGAGGACTTCTTGTTCTGCATTTTTGATTGCAGCTTCCTTTAAATTTTGTGCGTCGATGACTGCTTGTTCTAACATTGATGATGACATCATAATCTCCTAATAATAGTTTTTGTCCTAGATAAATAGTCTTGAAAAGACTAAAGTGCTATAAAATGTACCCATTTGAGGTATGATGAGCCATTACCTAACCAACTCCAACTGAGCCCGACCAATTATCTACGATTGAACCAGTTGGAATATTTGTCAACCCAGCAACAATATCAAAGCTTTGGTTGCCACCGGGGGACTTATAATAGAGTTTTGTAACTTTCACATAGAAAACTTGTGGACTGGTGTCTTGTACTGATGGGGAACTAAGAGTTCGAAAATAGTTATTTGTATCCATTCCATTTTCAGAAAAAGATATCATTGGGCCGTCTGATGTGCGGCTGACACCGGGGTTTCTTATATGAATCCAGTTAGTTACTGTTGGAAACTCTATAACTCGAACTACATTGTCAGCGGTAATACCACCTTTAAAAAATGGTTTACCTGAAACTTGATATGCCCCGACATCGCCTAAGCCGGGTGGTCCTTGATTATAAGCGCCCATATTACACCCCGTCTGTTCCTTCCCAATTGTTTATAATTGAGCTGGTGTGTATACCGGTTAGACCGGCTATAACATCAACTTTGGTGGAAGATCCTGTTAAATAAATTTTTGTCAACTTAAGTTCCAATCTGGGAGTTTGCGCTTTACGCAAATAAGTTCCACTATAATCATCATTTACTCTAAAATAATTTCCATTGTCGAAGCCATCGGCAGCGGCAGCAACTTTAATTTGTTTTGCATTACCACTATCCGTGTCTAGGTTTCTAATGATGATCCACCTAGTGACAGTGGGAAATTTAATCTCTAAAGGTGTACCACCAACAGTTTGTTCATTAACATCAATAGAACCAGAAATAAACGGTTTCCCGGAAACCTGGTAAGAACCAACATTGCCCAGTCCAGGGTTTTGATGGTAAAATACCGACATTAACCTACTCCTTCGGTATCCGCCCAGTTATTTACGATTGAACCTGTGCTGATTCCTGTGAGTCCAGCTATAACATCAACACTAGTGCAAGCTCCTGTAAGATACAGTTTTGTTACTTTCAACTCTAAACGTGCTGTCATAGTATCTCCGTAATCATTAGCATCTCTAGAGACTGTAAAAAAGTTATTACTACTAAATCCATCTTGAGAAAAAGCGACCTTTACATCACCATCAGAAGTGGTATCATGATTAGTTACAACAATCCATCTTGTGACGGTTGGAAAGTTAATCACAAAAGGCGTGTTGTTTGGTTGGTTGGATAAATCCAGAGCACCTGATACAAATGGCTTGCCAGAAACCTGATATGCTCCTACATTTCCAAGACCTGGGGAGGTGTAATTAAAAACTGCCATATTGTTCTCCTTTAGAAGTTTTATTCTTTATTGTATTTATTGTCATCTTTTATTTTTCTTTAAAGATTTCACTATAAATAGTTATTAACCTTCTCTTTCCCGCTTTTCTTTTTGTTTGACCTTTTCATTCTCCGCATCGCGGCGGGCTTTTTCTTCCCTTTTTATTTGAGATGGTTTCTTAAAATATCTCCTGTCTAAGAACTCCTCAACTATTTTTTCTTTTTTTACTTTTCTTATGAATCTCTTGATAAGGTTTTCAGATGATTCACTTTTTCTGCGTTTAACTTGCATTTTTCCTCTTATTTTAATTGATCCCAAGCGTTGCCAGCAACGCTAAGAATGCCTGTAATATCAACACCTGCGTCATTTGGATCCCGATCCCTTAATGAGCTGTATTGAGAGTTTTCACTCTTTCTAGATTGGTGCATAGGTTGAGTTCCTTCAAAGATTCCCTTCAAACCAGTTGAACTTTCTAGTTTTTTGCGAGACTCTTCAAGATGTTTTTTCATTTCATTGCCTGCACCTAGGTTTTTTCTAACTCTTTTAAAGTCTTGTTTGGGTTTTGATGATGCCTCTACAATAGTTTGGCTTGTATTTACGTTTCCCAAGCCTTTGGCCACCTCTGAAATAATGCCTGAAAGTGTGCCGTCTTCAAAGATGACTTCTTTGATGCATTCTTTAATAAGTGGTTTCAAAAGTTTTTTAAGTTCTGTTTTTTTCATTATTACCTTCTTAACATATTCCTTAGTTGTTTATCGATTTGCAGTTGGGTTTCTGCAATCATCATTGTTTTGACAATTCTTTTTTGATTGTCGTCGAGTTCTATGATTCCGTGCTCGCTTAGGTTGTGAAGATGCCTGTATAGTGATTCGTTTTTTATACTATAACCTCGCTTCTGTGCTTGGTTATATTCCTCTTCCTCTTCTTGCTCTTTGGCTCGTGCTTTTGCTCGCTCTGGTGTATTTCTTCCAATGGCAGCCCTTTGACTATATGTCTCTCCTTCTGGTGGCTCATCCCCCACAAGGCCCAGCTCCATTTCGGCTTCTTCTTCAGGCTCGCGTGTGACATTTGTTGCAGGCGCTTTTTGACGTTTTGGTCTGGTTTGAAGAAAGGCTCTTTCCTGATTAGAATCTGGAGTAATCATTCCGGCAGTTTTTAAAATCTTAAAGATGTTATTTGTTATTCCGTTGATTTGGGCTGGATTTGCTGTGTTCAGCTTTCCGATTAAACTTCTTAGATCTTCTGCTGCCGATTTTTCCAGTTTTTCAGAAAGAAGTGTAATTTCTTTAACATTCTTGATCTCTGCTAAAATTTCAGATTTCATACATTGTTTTACAAATAGTGAAAGTTCCTCGTTTAGTGGGAGAATCATTTTACTATTCAAGAAGTTGATAGTTGTAAAAACATTGTTTCTTGATAATGCTTCGAATAGGTTGAAATTGGATAAGGATTTAACAAGTGCGTTTCGCCCGGTCTTTGAATCGATTTCTCCACTTTTTAACCCAGTTAAGGTTGCAATAATATTCGCTTGAACATCTGCTGGTATTGCGGAAGGTTGTTCTTCGTCCGGTGATGTACCGGCAACCTTATCTATCGTTCCTGCTTTGTTGAGAGCGGCTTCCAGCATATCTAATGCCTTATCAACTTCTCCTGATTGAACATTGTCATCCTTTGCATACTGTATAAGCAACTTATATATACCAGCGATTCTTTGTAATTCTGGCTTTTGGATGCCTTGGAAATCATCTGGTTTTGATTGCTTCAAGTCTTTCAAGAAATCTGAGGCTTTAATTGCTTTTAGTCTTTGGAGCCATCCTCTAATATCTATTTCAGACAAACCTTCAACTTCTTCTCGTATCAGGCTTTCGAGATTTTCTTTTGAGAGTTTCATAAATTTATTTTTCCTTCAAAATATCATTCAATATTCTATTGATACGATCTGCTTTTGAATAGATTTGTTTTTGTTTTGATTCTGTCATTGACATATAAGCACCCTGTGTTGATGGTTCAGATACAATATCAAAGCAGATAAGTTGGAAATCATCTTCTACTAATGTCTGTCCTTGTTGTTCAATAACGGATCCTAATCCTCGGGATGAGATGCCAAGTGTAACTCCATCATTAATAAGAGACTTTAAAATGTTGCCAGATGGCGTAGTCAATACTTTAATCTTCCCCATCAAATCTTGACCTTCCCACCACAACGAAGTGACCATGTGAGAAGCATTTTTTAGGTTCACAACAGAATCTTCAGGATGATCAAGTTCTCCACAAGAACGATATTCTTTTACTGATTTCATATAGTTCTCAACTTCTCTCTTGAGAATGTTCATGGGATAAACTCTGCCATTTCCATTTTTAGCATCTGCTCGCTGCATGACACCTGTAAGAAAAATTGCACCATTTTTTACTTGAATCTTTTCTTCTTCCGTTAAAAGGTCTTGGCAAATACCACCTGGGCAAAGTTCGTAGTATTCTCTTAAAAGATATTTGTTACTCATTATTTTTATCCTCAGCTACTGATGTGACTCTACGGCGAGGGTCTGATTTGATGGTGGTTGTTCTACCACGACTAGGAACAACATATCCCACTTCTTTTCCAAGTTTTCCAAGAGATCTTTCTAGTGATCTTATTTCTTCAGAGACTGCAACAACCGCACTGGTCAGTTCATTCCTTCTTCGATCATCTGTCAACTCATTAATATAAGAAGTTATTTTCGCTAAAGCTTGTGCGACATCCTCTTTGACTTCGTTTATGTTTGTTGTTGAAGACGTATCATTTTCTTCATAAAGTGAAGTTTTCAGCTCTTTTCTTATTATTTCTTGA
>CETC01022031.1_pt1 | contig 17014 bp, 18 predicted proteins | sample 326911 | NCBI WGS metagenome assembly CETC01 (sample SAMEA2622694, study PRJEB7988) | marine metagenome | isolation source: saline water (ENVO:00002010), including | reverse complement strand
CTTTTCATCTGGGTGACTACTTTTTGCATATATTGTTCGACTTCGTTGGGATTAATTCCTCCAACATCCACATAAAAAACTCTTCTTTCGGGGGATCTGACAATCCTGTACGACATCATTGCGTCTTCTAAAAGTGTTAATTGCCTCCATATTCTCCTAGCAGGATCTAAAATAGATGTGCCATAAGGGGCATATTTATCGTTACCCAAGACTCTAAAGTGTGCTATTTGCCAATTCTCGAATGTCATTCCAGCAGAATTCCATTGATACTGTATATAATTTGGATTGGTTTTATCCTCGCCTTCGAGGCGTTCAACCTCTCTTGTTGGAAGACCAATGGCGTTTACAACTCCCTGATCTTCTTCAATATCAAGATAGAGCATTAAGTCACCAAATTTGCACATTGTTCGACACCAGCCAAAAAGATTGTGTTCAATATTTAAGACATTTTGGTACAAAGAAGTTAATATAAGCTTAATCTCCTCATTAGGACAACTAATTCTCAACAAAGGATGTAGGTGTGATGAGGTCGTCATTTCGTCGGCATAAATGTCCAAAGCAGAGGCAATAATCGGCTCATATTCCATCTGATCAAAATCAATATACCTCTGGCTTCTTGCGACATTTGCCATGGCAGCAGAAGATAAGTTAGAGAAAGGATTGTAGCTAGTTTTCTTAAATTGTTGACCGCTGGCAGATTTAAATCTGGACGAGTACTTATCTGCGTCAGTTTTGGAGTTCCTGACTACTATTTGTGCGTCGTAGTTAACCAAGGGACCCGAGAAGAGCCTTGTCAGTCTCTTAAATAGGGGTGACGCTTCGTTTCTGGGGTTTCTATTTCTGTCAGCCATTTTTTATCCTTTTAAAATCCATCCGTACTTTTGTTGTTGTTTTATTTTATCACTTTTTGCAATCGCTTTATAGCCCACTTGCCCTGGGATTGATGTATTTAGTTCTGTTTTAACGCTAGTCATGGTGTTCAAAAAAGCTTTTTTATATTCAAGATCCCTTTGGTTAACTTCCAAAGCTGTATCCCTGACCCAACACCCTATAGCCACAGCCATAACTAAATCGTCATTGTACATCCTCATGGCTTCTGGTCGACCGTTGTGCCAAACAAAAGTCTCCAACTCACTAAATAGTCTGGCGGAATATATTGTAACTAGTTTATTTCTAATGAATTCTTCCATTTTTGCGACGACAAGGGGTCTAGTTTTCGAAGTCATAGAAAAGCCTGCAACAGCGTTATTCATGTTCTCCCCCAAATGTTGCTCAACATATTCATGCGTTGATTTGACCGAATAGTACAAATTGGGGTATGCCATATCTCTAAGCTTATCCAACACAGCATATCCAACAGAATTATTCTCGACAACCATAAGGCAATTGCCGTATTCTCTTCCAACATCATTTAACATATTAGCAAACAAGTCTGGGGTTATCTTTGACTTGTACTCCGCGACAATCTCCATAGTCTCAAGCTTGAATATATGAAATACGGAAAAATCCTTATCATCTCCCCTTGAAACATCTGCCACTAAAAGATATTTACAGTCAGCGCTATACTTCTCCCATATCCAAAAATTGCGATCAAACCCAGTCCTATAAACTGGGTCGGTTAAGGTTTCCCTGATCCTCACCATGTCGTCTGGATGGATTACTGTTTCTCCAGACATATTGAAATTGCATTCATATTCTTGTGCAATTTGCCTTCTGGACATGTTTTTTGTTTCTTCTGCAAACCATTCATCATCCCTATCTGGATGGACATCCCATGGTAGAATGGTGTGGTGGAAGTCGTTATTATCCAACTCTGCATCAATGTATGTTTGGTGAAACCAATTTCCCACACCATTTGGAGTGGACAGGGCGATGCAGCGACCTCCCGTTGAGAGAGTGGGATATAGACCGGTCCAGAGTTCATCTAGACCATCTACATGGGCAGCCTCGTCAACCACGAGAAGTGATAGTGCCTCAGATCGACCCGCGTCGCCGGAAGTTGTTGAGGCTTTGATTTGAGAGCCGTTTGATAATTCAAAAGATGTCCTGTTGTCGATCTCAATGCTGGCGATTTGCATCCATTCCGGCAGGTTTTTCATTATCGCTTTGACTTTTTTAACCAAGTTTGCTGCTGTTTGAAATTTTGTAGCCATAACAAGGATATTCTTGTCCTTATGAAACAGCATCATCCAAGCAACATATCCTGCTGTAATAGTGGATATACCTAGCTGCCTCGCTTTCAGGATAATATTGAATCGATAATCGTTAAAATCCTCCAGCAATTGATCTTGAAAGTCATAAGTTTTAAATGGTATTTGACCCCTGATGGGGTGGGAGATTTTTGTGTAGTTATTTATAAAGTAAGATGGGGTTTTGCCACACTTAACAATTTCTTTGAGTTTTTCTTTTTTTGTTAATTGATATGACATCTATCTTCACTATCTTGAAGCCTTAATCCAATTTTTGATACTCTCTTCCAATCTTTGTTGCGGTGGCAATGTTTCTTCCTCACCAAGACCAGCAACGCCGCCAAGCCTATAGGTGGAGGATGTTTGGTACCAAGTCCTAATGTTTGACATCTTTTGTACAAGAATATCGGTTTCGCCCTCTTGGATTAGGGAAAGGTTTTTGCCGGCGGCAGATCTATACTCTCTCTTGAGAAAAGAAACGATATCGGCTATTTTTTGCTCAACCTTGGATTCAAACTTTGGGTCTGTGACATTTTTAATATTACATTCCGAGGAATAGCTCAAAATCATTTTGTTGCCTTGAAATCTTACTTTGAACCCATCAACGAGTCTGCTGTCATTAACAACATTATCAACTTCTCTTCTAAGTCCTATCTCAACTGGTTTTCCTTCTTCGTCAAGGGCTCCATCATACCCTTTCTGTGCAACAATATTTTGAATTGTTTGTACAACATCTAAAACGCTAGCCATTATCTTTCCCCTTATAAAAGTTTCCTAAAAACTCTACTCTTTGGTCTATGTTTGCCCAACGGTCTTCTCGATTTACGACAAATTGCATGTAACATTTCCAGCAACAATCGTATTTGCTCATGTATAAATCGTCCTTTAGATCAAACGAATATTCAAAGCAAGCAGGGCAAACGCGGTCTTCGTCTCTAGTAAGTAGTTTTTTTGAAAGGAAAAAACCATCTTTGTTAATCTTTTCGACGCTTTCCCTTTGCTTGTTATCTTTTTTGTATCTTTGTTTTATTTGTTCAAGGTAACTAGCCTCTTTTTCCTCGTTCCAAAAGGAGCGTGGATTTTGTATAGCAATATTGCCATATTTTTCTGCTATAGCCTTTTCTACCTTTACTACCCAATTAGAATCTTTTTTACTCATATCACACTATTGTACACCCAATTTATCTAGTTTTTCAGTCAAAAGATTTATTTTCTTTTGTTGCTCTTTCACTGCCTCAACCAAAAACGATATTATTCTAGTGTAATCCATCGTGTTGGCGTATTGAGGGTCTGCGCTCCACTCCACAATTTCCGGAATCACCTTGCCAACCTCTTCTGCAATAAAGCCAAAATCTTTCTTGCCTGTGTCTTTCCAGCTATATGAAACACCTTGAAGCTTACTGATTGTGTCTAGGGCAGAGTCTAGCGGTTCAACATCCTTTTTATACCTTATAGAAGAGTATGATACAAAAGCATTTGCCTTAACATGACCACTTGCATTACTGTTGTCTGGTAGTGTTAGTCCGTGAGTAACATTTCCCTCGCCTACCCCAATCCCAACATAACTATGTATATTTACAGCAGATCCCGATATTGTCACGCCACCATTCGCTGCCGATCCTGATATAATCAAGGCGTTCGATGGGGAATCGTCAAAAAATATTTTTGCCTCATTATTTGGACCAAAATTGAAGGCGGATGCTGCGCCTTCCGATCCAACAAATTGGATCGCGCCGCCGATCTTAAGTGGGGAGGCTCCCTCCAGAGTGCCGTCTATTTCAATAGTGGTTCCTCGAAGCTTTATGCCCTCAGAAGACCCAGAAATAACTAAAACATCTTCGCCGTCTTCATCATATTCTATGTGAGAGTCGCTATTTGTGCCAAACTTTACTTTAACATCATCAGAAACTTTCATATCGGTGCCATCGAAAGTAAAAGTTGGTATACCTGCGACACTTCCATTGCTATTGTATTGTAGATGCGTGTTTGACCCGCCTGCGTCCGATGCGTTGCTATGAGGCTGCCTTTGGTGCGTTTGCCTTATTATAGACACCAATTTTTGATGAGTATAGTTACCTATCGCCATTTGATTTGATCTCCACAGCGACTGCGAAGACTGCTATGGAAAGAACTATACCACCAAGCACACCACCGGCAAGCCACCAATGGCTGTTGTCATTTGGTCTTTCTAGTGCTAGTTCCTGTAGTCGCTTGTTCTCCTCGTCTTTTATATTGAGAAGATTTGTGTATTTGTCGGTTGCCGAGGTTAGTTTGATCTCGCTGATTTTGAGATCTAGTTCTAACTTAGCTTTTAATATTTCTATCTCTCTATCCATTTCCAGCCTACACTCTTCTGCGGTGTATTTCTGCTCTGTTAGAACTTTTGCTGCTGCTTTGGCATCCATTAGGACACCAGTAAAGGGCGCTTGTTGTCCTTTCTGTATTTCAGTTATAACCCCTTCTTGCGCCCAAGCAGGGAAAGCAAAGAGTATAACTAAAAATATGGATAGTAGTTGTTTCATTCGGATTTCTCTGCTTGTTTAGCTTGCCAATCAGCAAGGGCTGCTTTAATGGCATCTTCAGCTAAAACAGAACAATGAATCTTGATTGGAGGAAGGCTTAACTCCTCTACAATCTCTGTATTTTTAATTTCTGATGCTTCTTTGGTTGTCTTTCCCTTGACCCATTCTGTTGCTAGACTAGAACTAGCTATAGCACTCCCACATCCGAATGTCTTGAACTTCGCATCTTCGATGACACCCTCATCACTTACTTTGATTTGAAGCTTCATTACATCGCCGCATTCTGGTGCGCCGACAATTCCTGTTCCAACGCTGTCATCGCTCTTATCTAAACTTCCAACATTTTTTGGATTGTTATAGTGTTCAATCACCTTATCTGAATATGCCATGATTAACTCCCGTGTATATCAGTATCTCTTTCATCTTCATTTTCCTCTGGTTCTGGCTCTGGCTCATCACCTTTTTTTACCAGTTCTTTATTAATTATGTCGTAACCCTCAACAACTCCCACATTTTCGTAGTCAAAGCCGGGGAGTAAGGCAATCTTTTGGTCTGGGAATTCGCCATTTACAATAAACGAGCAAGCCTGACCTACCACTTCTGTGAATAGTGCTGGGTATGCTGCTGGCGGTACGGTCTTTATGTGATCGTTGTAAGAAGCAATCTCACCTCTGCCATCAAAATTTGTGTTCCTTTGAATATGTGTCATGTAATCGTGGACTGCCCTAAACTTTTGGTTTGTCTCTGGGTCAAATACCATGTGATCTGAATCAAGTGTGGAGATTTTTAAGACTTTGTTTTGATTAACATCTTGTCTTAATTCTTCAGCAGTTTCATATGGGTGCTCATCTACAAATTGAACATCTACCCTTTTGCTAATTTTATCAAACATATTATTGACAAAAGGGATCATAGCCCTAAAGGAATCAACGGCTGTCTTCTCGTATTCAGGGGCAGCAGCATAAGCCTCTGCAACTAATTGGCAATACTTATCCCAACCGTTGGGGCCGGGCTTTAGCATTAGGGCTTCATTTAGGGCGACGAACTTTCGCCATTCTGTTAGTATTTCTTTCATTTTTTCTTTCGCTTATTTTTTGTAGATTATTAGTTATGTCTTCTAATTCAGACTTGTTTATGAAATCTACCATTAGGTCAACCCAAGTAGGATTCTTAATTCCAACTTTCTTTAACTCTGCTTCGGGATTATTCTTTAGAGTCTTCACCCACTCTTGCCCCTCTGGTGTTATCTCTGATGTTTTTTCGTCGAAATACTCGTTTTCAATCATATACATTTTTACCATCATCAATATCTTATACTGTAGAGGTGATTTATTGTAACCATAGTCGAATTTAGACCCGTGAGTTGCATCTTCTCTCAGGTACCTATTGATAATATAAGGAATTGTGGCTTTTAAGCTATTTTTAATCTGCCCCAAATCAATTAGGGGATTTATGAATACAATAATATTCTCTTTGGGAGGGTTTCCACTTCCCTTCTTTGGAAAAACCACATATGAATCTTCACTAGGGTTGTCTTGATAATATTTCCAGACCCTTTTTGGTATTTCAACTCTGCCACTTTTGTCTAGGAGGGAATAGAATGCAATCTTGCTAATCAAAACCTTAATATATGCCTCAACAACCTCTTGACTGAATGCCCCGTCAAGCTTGTTTACAATCTTGTTAATAATTCGAGGATTAGTATAGTATTTTTCTGCTGCCTCTAGAGTTTCTTTTAAGAGTGCTTCCAGATTATTAACAATTTTATCATATTGAGCGGTGTACAGGACCTTTCCATCTTCCTCGTCGGTTTTAGTAGCAAAAACAGCAGAATCCACAACATACTCAAAGTTTTCGGGATGAGCATTATAATAATCTACAATTATTTGAGCCCCTTTGGGCATCTGCTTCGCGATCCAAGATCGATTCATAACATCAACAGGGGTAAGCCATTCCCCGCTGTCGTCCGGAAACTTTGAGGGGTATCCAGCAGGAAGCTTTTCCTCATCTCCTACAAATTTTAGTCTTGCAAGTTGGTGTAGGTCTTTTTTGAGGCTAGTTTCGCTTTGAGACATAGACTTTACCACCTTGTGAAGGTTAGGATCATCCAATGATTGCTTTGTGACATCTGGCTTTTCAGGTAATTCAAATGTTAAATTTAAAAAATCTTCTGGCATGTTTTCTGCTGTGATTTCATTGCCATCTTTATCAAAATAATCTCCATTACGATAGTAGTACTTTTTCTCAATGTCAGCATTATAATTATCGGATACAAAAACGCCGTGCGTTTCCCAATTGTGGGACGGTCTTTCTGGTATTCCTTTTTTATATCGGGGATCTGGATTTTTTTGTCTTGGAGGAGCTTCCTCCGGATCGTATACACCCGGCGTGTATTGCAATTCCTCTTCTTCCTCTTCGGGAGGCAATGATTGATCTTGCTCCTCTGGGGTATCTGATGGATCATAAGTTACGCCGGGAATCACTTCATCATCGGGAAACTTGTTGTTTTTCTCGTTAACAAAGTTACGCCAGTTTTCAAATAATTTATTCATTCTTCACCACTCTCCACATAGGTGACCCCAAACCTTTCTGCCAGCAACTTAGACAAAGTAGCAGGATCTTCCCTGTATTTTGATACGAGTTTATTGACCTCTGCTCTTTTTTCATCAGAGAGTTCTTCTTTTCTTTCCTCGTATTTCTTTTCTATCTTAGCGATGATTTGCTGGTAATTGTCCAAAGCCTCATCGCGCAAAGCTATCTCTTCTGCATGAGAATCATTAAGTGTATCGATTTCTTTCTGGTGGGTATCTTTTTCTACCTCAAGGACTTCTTTAATATTATCAACCTTGCCCTTAAAGTAAACCCATACAGCAAATCCATAGACCGCCCCGGCAAATAACTGCCAATACTTCTTTACGAAAGCCCATGCCTTGGACGCCCAAACTTTAGAAACCAGCCAAAACTCCATCATTTTCCGTGTCTCCATCTGGTGGCGATGTCTGCCAGACCTTCAAGTCCTATATATGCTAATGAAATAGCAACCCAATCGCTAGAATCTAGCGGAGTTCTTTCTGAGAGCATTAGTGCTGTGGCGGTAAGCCACACCATAAGTTTTCTAGAAACTAATTTTGTCAATAATTTATCCAATCCATGTCTAATGACAGTCATCATATCACCCTCCATCCGGCTCTTTAAATTTTAGATTTTCAACTGGAGTGGCTGTTATGTTCTCCCAATCGGGGTGTAACCCTTGGAATATGCTTATTATCTTTTCCTCGTTGTACCACTTGAGACTTGCTTCAATATGAAATATATTTTTTGCTTTGTTCAAATAGTACTTTACTACCCAGTAATCTTGGGATGCCATTTAGTCTCCTAACCTAAAAAATCTGTTTTCTCAAAAAAAGCCAAAGAAATAAACACCCCAGAAAGTATCCAGAGTGCTGTATCCATTGGCTCTAACACAACGAAACCAAAGCAAAAGAAAATTGCAGCTTTAAGTAAGTTCGAACTGAAGAATCTTTTTGGTTCCATAAACTAAATAGTTAGAATATTTAAATGGAACTATTTAAACTCTTTCAGTTCTGGTTAATTTATACAAGCTGGTTTATAAAGCGCTGAATTTCTTTGATTTTGGACTTCTGCAACACATGAACAACCGCTATATCCACTTCAAAAATGTCGACAAAGCTTTGAGGACTCCGAAAAAATAAAACCACTGCTTTTCTTCGAATATTTCCGTTTGAATAAAAAAGCTTTGGGTGCTTTTGCCGCAATACCGTTTTGATCAATTGAAATTTGGCATACAACTCCTGTGGATGTGCCTGATACCATTCTCGTGCCTCGGGTCTGATGATGTCTTCTATCTGATTTTCATAGAGAATTCCGCTCAAGGCATATTTTGTGGCGGAGTCTGAGTGCTGGGTTTTTGGGAACAAATCGCGAAAAAAGATATTTCGGTCAATCGCATGCTCAAACTCCTCCCTCAAGACTTGCTTTAGATACATCTCGCCGTCTCCCTCCAGTCTGCGTAGATGAAGGTAGATCTTATTTTCCCTAGTGTAATACACAGCCACCCTTTCCTCATTTTTGCGAAAGTTCCTTTTAACCTTTTTGGGAAGCTCAGATTCAAGATAGATGACCGGAACATCGTGGATGGCTCTGACAATCTTTTTTGAAATATGGTCGTGAAAATACGCTTTCACTTGTTCGTCCGTACAGGTTCGCTTCTTGCACCCGAAGGGTTGGGTCTGGACTCTGAAGGGAACCTCTGGGGTTTGTGCTAATTTGATGAAGTTCAAATAGGCTTGCGCCGCGTGTGGAGAAGTCATTCTCTGGATGGACTCTTTTCTCACCTCCGGGATTAGAGCACGGATGATTTCGAGGGTTTCTTCTCGCTCCGATGCCCACGCGGATGACACGGGGGAAGCAATCCACGCTCCGATTAATACTACAACAAGTGTAAAGATTTTTCTTTTTGCTTTCTTCATAATGCGCCTCATAATTATAATGTCATTAATTACCAACCATATGTTACAACATTATAATACCACACACTACTGGTTAGCGCAAGCAAAACCTTCATTTTTATCAATTTCAATTGTCAAATATTTCTTTCATGCCATTTTTGATCCCTTTGACATCTTTTTGTCAACCTTTACCAATTGGTCTATAACTTTCTTAAGATCATCTACTTTATCTATATCAAAAAAATCGAATAAAAAGTCTGCCTCGTTCTCATCACTAAACCCTTTCTCTAGAAAATCTTTTTTAATTGTTCCATCTGGGTTGAACGCCTTTTCGCCGTATTCCTTTCCATAATATGCTTTAATTGCTCTCAATTTTGCATATAACTCTATTGGGTTTCTCATATATTTTACCCATTCGGGGTCTTCGGGGCGGTCGTATCCCAGCTTCTTTAGATCGGCATCGGGCGTCAATAGTTTTTGTAACTCTGCTCCAAAAACATCAGATAACTTGCGTGGCTTTCCATAGAACATATCTCCTGCCGTTCTAAAATCCAATTGCAAATCAACAGCATGTGCAAGTTCTTCATAGAATACTAAGTCAACTTTCCATGCCCCGTCCTGAACTTCTTCGGCGAATGGATTAATAACGATTATTTGTTCGTCCACGAAATAGGAGCCCAGATCCCCGTCCTCAAATACTGACCACACCGCATATTCCGGCACATCTGGGTGATAAAAAGCATAGATAGGGACATTATTTATTATTTTTTTAATCTCTGGTAATAGCACCTCTTTATAAAATCGAATCATTTCTTTCTCTGGTGTGAGGAAGTCTAGTATGGTGCCGTCTTTCTTTTTCCGGGAATGTGCAATAAAAGACTTTATTGCTCTTTTGCTAGCAAAGTCTTTAAAAAATTCGGCTTTTATCTCATTCCCAATTGCCTGAACTTGTTCCGACCGGAGTTGCCATTCGAGCGGGTCGATAAACCCCTGATTTTCGTAGTGATCATATATTTTGGTTGGTATTGAGCCTATTCCGGGCAAATTGATTGTCTCCTCGTTGCCCCACTTGCGGCTTTGCCTTTGTTCTGCCAAAAACTGATTCCAGTTGTCTAGTATTTCTTTCATAACATTCTAAATAGTCTTAATTATTGATTAACGCATGCAAAACCATCTACTTTGTCAATCTCAATTGTCATGTCAGCAATATCCTTCAAGTGATCTACATGCGAGATGAGCAACACAGTCTGGTAGTAAGATTTTACCATATCTAGGATGCGAATGAAGCCTTCCATGTTTTCTGCATCCAAAGCAGTTGCTGGTTCATCCAAAATGAAAATAGAACCCTTTGGTAACGAAGACACAGACAACAAAGCAAGCCTAATTGCCATGGCAGCTATAGTTTTCTCTGCCCCAGAGCCCATTTCGATAGGTCTAGCCTCATATTTGGGGTGTTTGATGAAAATATCTAGCTTATTGCCCTCAGATTCAAAAAATACCTCAAAATCAACAACATTAGCCAAGATTTTGCTTACTTCTTCGTTAATAACTGGTAGTTTCTTCTTGATTACATCCAAAGAGATACCATTAGTGTGCATGCAGCGCATAAAAAGATCGTATGCGGCAAAATTGTCCCTCAAAGTTTCCATTTCCTGCTTTTGGGCAATCAAATTCTCCAATCTTTGTTCTAAAGAGCCCCTTTCTTTGATTAAGGAGACAATTTCTTCGTTACACTCCTCTAGTATTCCCTGCTGGGCTTTAAGATTGTTTTGTTGTTCCACCTTTTCGCCAACTAGTTGCTCTAAATTCTCAATTGCCTCTCGGTTTTCCTCATATTCCTCTATTTTTCCTTGAAGTTTTTCTATTTCTAGGTTAAGAGTGGTAATTTTACTCTCGTTCCTCTCCACCACAAGCTCATTTTGGCTTATAGTACTAATAGTCTGCTCTCGCATTTCTAAAACTTCTTCATATTTTTGTATCTTTTTCTCAATCATTAGCGGATCCAAGTCTTCAATATTCTTAAATAAAGACTCGCACTCATCACGGAGTTCTCTGAGGTTTTGTTCTATAACTGTGATGTTTCCTTGAGCTTTATATGCATCTTTGATAAACTTACAGGATGAATATTCGTCTCCGCACGGAACCTCAAGCAAAAGCTTTACTTTGTTCTTGTTTTGAGTTAGACGATATTCTTGTTTCTCTATAGTTTGATTTGTGCCATCAAGGGTAGTTCTATTCTTTTCTATCTCATCCCTTTGTGCCTTAATAGCTTCAATATCAAAGCCTTCCAGCACCTGATTGATATGCTTGTGGTCAATGCGCTTTAGTTTGTTTTCATCTTTCAAATCAGAAATTTGCTGATTCAATATTGATGTTTCGTGCTGTTTTGATATCTGGTCTTCTTTAACTTCAACTATATTGATGATGTCAGCAGGGATTGATTCTATTTTTCTGGTGATTTCGGAGATGGTGCTTTCGGTTTTTTCGACTGCACTAGAGTATTTCCTACATTTACTCTCTTGTCTTCTCTTCGCAGAAGCGTTTTGTTCAAGTGTTTGTTTGACTTCTTCAATGTCTGTATCATATTCTTTTCCTTCTAGTAATTTTAGCGCACCCTTCATGTCAGAGGCGTCTTCTTTGGCTTTCTTAAATTTCTTGTCGAAGATTTCTAGGTCAAGGAATTTTCCTAGTATTTCTTTGCGCTTAGTTGATCCTTCGTTGATAAAAGATAGGCTATCAACTTGGGAAGCCATCGAAGTAAGTAGAAAGTCCTCCACCGTTCCGAACATTTTTCTTATGTTTTTATCAGTTCCGTTACGACTATCTCCGTTTAGCTCTGTATCTTCTTCCATTACATGATCGTAAAAAGAGAAGTTTGTGTCTGTTTTTGCCTCTACAGTCTCAGTTCCTTTTAACTTCTTTATGTACTTTGTTGAACTTCTTTCAATAGAATAGTCCCGGTCTCCAATAGCTATTTCTAACCTCCCTCGACCCTCTTCTTTGTTCTGATTAATGACATTTAGATTTTTTCTTTCATTTTTACTGGTGGAATTGAATAAAGTGTACAAAAATGCGTCAATAATAGAAGACTTACCAGAGAAGTTTTTACCAAAAATCCCTACAATTCCATTAAGTCTTTCAAAATCTATTTTATTGCCCTCTCCATAGTTGAATAGGTTATCCCACTCAAAGGACTTAAGAGACCAATTGACATTCCTTGATACTTCCTCCTCTTCCTCTGCCATGGTATTGTATTTACGGTTGAGGGCGAATACTCTTTCGAGGGTATCTGGTGTTGCTTCATAGTCCTTTAAATACTCGTCAATAAGTTCTTCTTGGACTTTTGGATCTCGCAAGTCTTCTATGTTAATGCCATCCGTTAGGTCTTGGACAGACCCTCGTTCTCCGCTAGATCTATTTAAGAAAGTCACGCTCTCGGGCTTAAATCTACCTTTAGCAATATCAATAGCCCTTCGCATAACATCTAGGGGAAGATTGTTCTGCGATACTAGTCGCAGCCTTGCGCCGGAAGAAACCTCGATATTCTTAGGCATTTTGCCCTTTGGTGTCAACTCAATCGTAACAAAAGGCTTTGGATTGGTAAGGGGGTAGTGTTCGCAAGTAAAATTATCTTTGTCTTGGATGTCCCAAAGCAAAAATCCCTTATCCATGCTCTCGCCAAAGTTCTGCTGAACTAGGGAGCCGGGATACCTAACCCTACCTTCATCGTCGAGTAGCTGGTTTGTCTTGTGAATATCGCCCAACAAGGCATAGTCAAAAGGGGCAAGAGAATTAATATTAATATCCCCATGTTCCATGACCCAGCCAGTATCAGTTGTGACACCAGCAACAGAGCCGTGGAAAACAGCAATATTTACCTTGCTTTCGTCTGTTGGGTCAACCCACTTGTCCTCATCCACAATAGAAAGAACATTTAAAACAAAGCCATTACCCAAGTCTACCTCTTGGGAAAACTTATGGAAATGAATATCTTTGTGGTCTAGTGCTTCAACAATAGGAGTTACAGCGTCAATTCGCCCCGGATTACGCAGGTTTAGGTCATGGTTCCCAAGGATCACATGGAGAGGCGCTATGTCTGCTAAGTTCTCAAAAAGCTTGGCTGTCATGTGAAAATAAGCAGGACTTAGTTGTAGTTTGGTGTGAGCCGTGTCGCCTGTGTTTACAATAATGTCTGGCTTGAGTTCTCGTAGCTTTTCATAGAGTTCCTCAAATACAGCAGTATACTCTTCGTGATATCGATGATTGCGAATGTGAATGTCTGAAACATGTGCGATCTTCATTTAGCCTTCCTTACTAGCTCAAGTTCTTTGTTCCATACTGGAACTGGGTGTGTTGCCCCTGCTGGTATTACCATATAGTAATATTTATTCCAGTCATGGTTTGCACCCTGCATTTTGCCTTTTATCTCTGAGATTATTCCTAATATTTTTAAAGAATCCTTTACCATTACTAGGTCTCCGACTTCGAAGTTTGGATTACTTCCAACCATTTTATTGGCATCGGATCTGTTCCCTTGTTCGTTACCCATGTTACCTCTGCAACTCCTAGTTCTTTGTTCATGTCGGTGATAATTCCCAGAGGGGAATCATTTGGTAAGCCAATTGGCGTTTTATAGTATACTAGGTCTCCAATCTTCATAATAAAAAAGCACCCCTGTATGGTAGCAGGGGTGCTTTATAAAGTCAAGGACTTTTTTTATTTTTGAAGTTTAGGGTAGATCCCTGAGCGTAGATCTACATCTCCGAAAAGAATAACACGATTATCGCCAGTAGAAACTCTGATTGAGCTTTTGACACGATTGCCATTTACCCTAGTAGAAACCTTTTGATACTGGTTTGCGTCTAGAGGAATGGATGTTACTCTTGTTTCTGTTAGGGGCGTAACCTCTTCTGTGGTGCATTTACCATCATAGTTTGTGTCTGCCCACACATAGAGATTTCCAAAGCCTTTATCTTTTACGCTAACTGCTCCATCCTTGTTTGTGTCCATAGTGGCTAGATGAGCAAAGCCTCCCGAAAACTCTGATGAGGTGCCGAAAAACTCTGTTCCATCGTCGGCAATACCGTTGGAGTTCTTATCTACAAAAAGAAATCCATCGCCACTAAGCCAACTAACTGCTGTGGTTCGCTTACCAAACATAGAGAAATTAACGCCGTTTTCAATTGATGTGATATCAAACCTGCCGTTATTGTTTAAGTCAATAACAATGGGGTCTGATACATTACAAGGCACGACTTTAAAAATCTTTACAGCAGCCAAAGCAAACTCATCCGCAATCCCAACCTGAAGAGCGCTGCTATAATCAGTTTGAGCCTGGGCAAACATAATTTCATCGTCGCTACTTGTGGGAACATAATCATCACAGAGAGGGTCTTGTTCCATAGCTTGACTAATCGTGTTCATAGCCTCATTAAAAACTGGATCTAGCAAGGATTCATTAGCCTGACAGACCTCAATCGGATCTGACATAACAGGATAGTCTGCTGTGTAGCCATTTGTGGCGAGCCAGTTATTCATAGAGTTAATAAAGTGCTGTCTTCCTACAATAATGCCCTTTTCCTCAGAACTCTTTACTGGGGAAGGGTTTACATTGCAAAGTTGCTTTGCCTTGAGGTCTACACGCACGAGGACACGAGCTTCTTCGAGACCACTAACTGCTCCCTGCTCAAACCAAAAATCCTGCTCGCTAAGATCAGGGTCATAGTTTTCGCGGCTAGCCTTAAGAGTGCCGTAAAGCTTTGAATATGCCTCTGAGCGAGCTTTATCTACGAGATATTCACATGCATACCCAGTCGTAACAGCTTGATTATTATAAAACTCCACATAGGGACAATTCGATACCTCTGGTAGTTCTTGGCTATCGTCTAGGATTTGATAACCATTATCAATTCCAAAGTCCTCCAGTGCCAGAGAGACCTGAGCCAAATAAAGTTCCTTACCGACATCGAGTCCGCCGAAAATATTGTCTCGCAAGATTTCAATGTTGGCAAACTCCTCTGCTGTCAAGTCCTCTAAGGTGATCTCATCCTCAACTGGGTCGACTTCGGTTGTCTCCTCCTCCGTTGGCTGCTCCTCAACTGGGTCAGCTTCCACGGGTTCCGAAGGATCAGACCCCTGTTCAGGGGTCGTCTCCTCGGTTTCCGTTGGAACGGTGTTGGTTTCATTGTTTTCCTCTACCTCAGTAGGCTCAACTGTTCCAGTGTTTTCTGGAGTAGTTGTAGTCTCATCAGTAGTAGTTGTTGTAGTGCCTGTGTTAGTAATGGTAGTTCCACTATTATCCTCTGCACCAATGAAAGTTGTACCTTTTTCGCTTTCAGTTGTTTCAGTTGTTGTTGAGGTTGTATCCTCACAAGCAACCAAAGCAAATGTCAACATTGTAGCAATAATAAAGCTTCTCATTTATTCTCCTTTGTTAAAATGATTTACTCTTCTTCCTCTTCTTCCTCTTCCTCTTCTTCGTCTAGCTCTTCAGCTTCTTCGTCAGATTCATCGGACTCTTCTTCCTCTTCTTCGTCAACCTCTTCTTCAGCTTCTTCTTCATCAGCTTCTTCTTCGGCTTCCTCTTCGTCGGCTTCTTCTTCCTCAGATTCCTCCGCTTCTTCTTCTGCTTCCTCTTCGGCAGCTTCCTCGTCAGCAGCTTCCTCTTCTTCAGCGTCAGCTTCTTCTTCGGCAGCGTCAGATTCCTCTTCGGCAACCTCTTCTTCAGCCACTACTGCTTCTGCACAGTCTGCGACTTCTTCTTCTTCGTGGCACCCAACAATGCTAAACACTAGCATGGATGCAATAATCAAGTTTTTCATTAAATAAATTCTCCTTTTAAAAATTAAAGCTATTGATAAACTTTTGTAAGTATGCGTCTTCCGACGACATTAGCCTTGCGGCTTTTTTCCTCTTCAGGAATTCCTTTTTCGGCATTTCGCCGACATCACTATACGGGAATATATCCACTTTGTATACCTCCGCATCATATTTTATTAGATTCTGTATAAGAAATGAAGCTTTCTCCTCGGCATCAGAGTCCAGTGCAACATAAATTGGTGTTTGATTTATCACAATATTCTTAAACAATCTAGATTGTTCCTTTAAAGATGATCCCAAAATAGGCACCGAATTTTTCCCAGACACCATAGCATCAAAAATGCCTTCTGTCAAGACCAAATCTTCTTGCCAGTCAATATATAGTTCATTAAAGACTATCTTACTCTTAGAAGTGGGAGGATTCATATATTTTCGCCAATCATCTCGATATGTTCTGGCGATGAAGAAGTTGCAGTCTCCGTTTTCGTTAAAAGACGGGATTATTATTCTTCCTGCATATTTTCCACTAGAGCAGTAGCCAATTTTCCAGAATAAAATATCTTTATCTGTTATATTTCTGCTTTTTAAGTAATTTTTCGCTATTTTAGCTTCAATTGAACTGCTTTTGTTTGCCAGAGATACAAATTCATCAGGCAAACCTATAACGATCTCCTCTTCTGGTTCATTTTGAGGAAATATGTTATCTAAGATAACCTCAAAATCTAAAAGGTTTAGCTGCCCCGATAATTCTTGCCATTTTGACCTTTTTTCGTATGAGGCATACTTCCTTACGAGCCGATATATGCTATTTCCCCTATAATCACAAATCCAGCACTTAAAAACATCCTTATCGATGTTAACACTTAACTTTTTCTTATGATGATTGCACTTGGGGCATGTAAACAGGTGCTCTTGTCCCGTTTTATTGTATGATCCAAGAAAATCTTTAAGAATTTTTACTTTTTCGCTGTTCGACAAGTGCGTGTCCTGCTTTTGCAATAACAATGCTATCGGC
>CETC01158485.1_pt1 | contig 17023 bp, 15 predicted proteins | sample 326911 | NCBI WGS metagenome assembly CETC01 (sample SAMEA2622694, study PRJEB7988) | marine metagenome | isolation source: saline water (ENVO:00002010), including | reverse complement strand
TTGCGAGGTAATATGTCGGGACTTTTTAAAACACCGAAATACACTCCGCCTCCTCAGATGGCGGCAACAGACGCTGCTCTTGATGAAAGAGAGAGAAGAGCTGATGATAGAGAAAAAAAAGAATTAAGAAAAACGTCAGCAAGCGCTAGAGCTAGAAGAAGAAGCGCTAGGCTTTTATACTCACAAGATAGAAAGGCTCCAGCTCTTGGAGTAGGCACAGACTTAGCTGGCAACGAATCAATAAGAAACCCATATGAAGACGAAAGGAGGATAACCTAATGGGAGGATCAGTAACAAAAATTATTAGGAAGGCTGTCAATATTCCAGTCAAAGCGGTTAAGACTGTGACTGGCGGTGGTAGCTCTCCCGCTCGATCAGCAGATACAAGAGAAGAGATTGCTGCTAAAACAGACATTTCTAAAAAAACAGAAGCTGATAAAAAAGATATTACTAGAAAAGTGACTAGACGTTCACGTAGAGTGGCATCAAGATCTTTAATAGGAGGATCTGGCAACATTGCTGCATCTGGAGCTGATTATTCTCCTATAAGAAACCCTAGAGATAGAAATAGCACACTCGGATAAACAATGGATCATCACGAACAAAAATATATTAGAAACCCAAGACACAGAAAACCTAGCTAGTGAGAAGAAAATTTAAGAAAGTGGCTAAGACTGACAAGGGCGTGCCTTTGAAATATTTAGCTGGTGCAAAAAATCCCAAGGCCAAAGAGTCAGAGATTTTGAGAACAAGAAGATTATATAAAAAAGGATTATTAACTGCGGCCATGATGGACGATATATCAAAACGGAGAGCCAATGCCTAAGTTTCCAAGTAGTTATACAAGTAAATTTAGTACATCAACCCTTAACAAAGTTTACAAACGAGGACTAGGAGCTTATTATTCTAGCGGTTCTCGTAATGTATCTGCACACGCTTGGGCTATGGGTAGGGTTAGAAGTTTTGTTACAGGTAAGGGCGGGGCCAGAAAAGCAGACAAAGATTTAACAAGAAAAGGATAGGAGGTAATATGCCAGGCTATATGTATAAAATGAAGAAAAAGAAAAAGACTAAAAAAAAAAGTGATTCTGATCTAGCTTCTATGTACGGAGATCCCAATAAAATTACTAGGGGTGATGTCATAGCTGCTGCAAAAAAGAATAAAGGATAGTGGTAGCCAAGAAGTTTCAAAATCCCAAGGGAGGTCTAAATCAGGCTGGCAGAGATCATTTCAAAAAAACAGAAGGATCTAATTTAAAATCGCCTATCAAGACAGGCACAAATCCTAGAAGAGTTTCTTTTGCTGCACGTTTCGGCGGTATGGCTGGGAAAGAAAGAGATAGCAAGGGCGAGCCAACTAGGCTACTATTAGCATTGAAAGCATGGGGTTTTCGTAGTAAAAAGAGTGCTAGGAACTTTGCAAACAGGCATAAAAAAACATGAAACAGCTTACTCCAAGACAAGCGCTAGATAGAGCAAAAAAAGCTTTTGCAAGAAAAGACTTGTGGAGAACAATCTACGAGGACTGCTATAGGTACGCCCTTCCACAAAGAAATCTATACGAAGGATATTACGAAGGAAATGTGCCTGGCCAGGATAAAATGAACATGGTGTTCGATTCTACAGCGATTCACTCTACACAAAGATTTGCCAACAGAATACAGTCAGGCCTTTTCCCACCTGTAAAAAAATGGTGTAGGTTAGAGCCAGGAAACGAAATACCAGAAAAGTTTCGTGTTAACACACAACAAGCTTTAGATTTGTATAGCGAAAAAATGTTTAGCATTTTAAGACAAAGTAACTTTGATTTAGCAATGGGAGAGTTTCTGCTCGATCTATCTGTTGGTACAGCAGCAATGTTGATACAACCAGGAGACGATACTACGCCTATAAGGTTTACACCTGTTCCCCAATACTTGTTAGCACTAGAAGAAGGCCCATATGGCACAGTAGATAACGTTTATAGAAAATACAAAATTAGAGCAGAGGCAATATCAAGAACATTCCCAGATGCGGAAATACCAGGCAGCATACAAAAGATTATAGAAAACAAGCCGTCTGAGATGGTTGAACTCTTAGAATCTGTTATTGTTGACACAGACAGAGGCGATTATTGTTATCATGTCATCTATGAAAAAACTGCCGAAGAACTAGTCTTTAGAAGAATGAAGCAGTCACCATGGATCGTTGCAAGATACATGAAACTACCAGGTGAAGTATTTGGCAGAGGCCCTCTAGTTTCTGCGTTACCTGATATCAAAACACTTAACAAAACATTAGAGCTATTGCTTAAAAATGCATCTATTGCTTGCGCTGGCGTTTATACAGCAGCAGATGATGGCGTAATAAATCCATCGAACATTAGAATATCACCAGGATCAATCATACCTGTAGCAAGAAACGGCGGCCCACAAGGTGCTTCACTTGCTCCTTTACCAAGGTCTGGAGACTTCAACGTGTCTCAAATTGTTATTAATGACCTTAGAATGAATATTAAAAAAACAATGTTAGATGATACATTGCCACCTGACAATATGTCAGCTAGGTCAGCAACAGAGATCGTAGAAAGAATGAAAGAATTAGCCCAAAATATGGGAGCTGCTTTTGGTAGACTTATAACAGAGACGATGGTCCCTATAGTATCTAAAACACTACATATCATGGACGAAAAAGGTTTGATACAGATGCCTTTGAAGGTCAATGGTCTGCAAGTTAAAGTTACTCCTGTGTCTCCTTTAGCAAAAGCTCAGAACCTAGAAGAGGTAAATGAGGTAATGCAGTTTGTACAAATAGCAAATTCATTAGGGCCTGGCGGTGTTGCTGAACTAAAACCTGATGAAGTGGCTTCATTTATTGCTGACAAGTTTGGGGTACCAGCATCATTAAGAAATACACCAGAAGAAAAACAACAAATAGTAGAGCAAGCGATGGCTACCGCAAACCTATCGGGTGGTTTAATGGAACAAATGGAACAACCAGCTCCACAACCGCAGCAACCAGAAGAAGCATTAACAGAGGAGGCTAAAGCATGACAGCTGGGTGGGAAGGTATACAGGTCTTAGATCTAGAAGAAAAAAGAAAAACAAAACCAAAAGACAACCAATTAGAATTAGACAAAGCTTTTGCCAGAACCTTTGAATCAGAAGAGGGCAGAAAAGTTTTAACGTATTTGATGCACAAAACGCTGGAGCAACCGACATGGATACCTGGGTTTGATAACTCATACGGGTACGCCAGAGAAGGCCAAAACAGCATAATAAGAGAAATAAACCAAAGAATAGAGAGGGCTAAGTCATGAATGAAACAGTTACACAAGATCAATCAGAAGAAAAACCAGAGGGTTTATTAGCAAATGCTAATGCTGAAGCATCTGCACAAGAACCAGTAGAGCAAGCGCCAGAGGAGATAGCGCACAAAACTGAAGAAGAAACACAGATAAAGGACGAGGACAATATTGTTGAGTTACCAACGAACATAGCTCAGAAGTTTATTGATAAAGAAACTGGGAAAGTAGACCAACAAAAGCTATCAGACTCATACAACGAGATTCAAAAACAGTTTTCTATGGGCAAGCACAAAGCTCCAAAAGAATATGATTTTAGTTTATTGGATGATGTTGAAGATGATGATCCTCTAAAACAGTTTGTTACAGGATGGATTCAAGACAACAAACCAACTCAAGAAGCTGTGGACACTCTAGTAGGCACATTTCTTGAATTGTCTGAACAGCAAGTAGCTTCTGAGACTATTGATGAAAAAGCAGAACTAGCTAAATTAGGACCAAATGGTCCAGACATAGTAAAAGGAACAGCTGGCTGGGTAAGCGGTTTAGTAGATAAAGGTGTCTTAGGCAAAGACGATGTCAAAGAAGTAGAAGTTTTAGCAGCTACCGCAGAAGGAATAAATGTTATTACTAAGTTAAGAAAATATTACGAAGGTTATGATATACCTACTGCTCCTGTTAATACAGAAGGATTGCCTAGCAAAGAAGAGTTTTACGCTATGGTTGGATCGAAAGAATATAAAGAAGATCCTATTTATAGAGAAAAGGTTGCAAAAATAGCTGAAAGACTATTTCCAGGCGAAGCGACGAGTACAGGCGTTATCTAGTTTTATTTGATTTTTTAAATTAAAAAGTTTATATTCAAGGGGAAGATAACCATTCATGGCCTTCTGGCATGTGTGAAAGTACACAACGTCAGCCTGGGCGAATCCAGATAACTGCAAGAGAAATTTGTTTAACAATACAAAGGAGATATTTGTATGGCACAATCAATTACAAATGCTTTTGTTACGCTTTTTGATGCTGAAGTAAAGCAAGCTTATCAGGGTGAAAGCTCTATCTTAAACTGTGTAAGACTCAGACAAGGCGTACAAGGTAACACATATAAGTTTCCTAAACTTGGTAAAGGATCTGCTACAACTCGCATCCCACAAACAGATGTAACCCCATTGAATGTCACATATTCGCAAGTCACAGCGACTATGAGTGATTTTAATGCGGCTGAGTATAGCGATATATTTCATCAAGCAAAGGTCAACTTTGACGAGCGTTCTGAGCTTGTACAGGTAGTATCAAAGGCTATCGGTAGAAGAATGGATCAATTAATTATAGATGCTTTAGACGCTGCTTCATCACCGTCAACTGTAGCAAAAACCGTTGTTACAACTGGTTCTGCTGCTGCATCAAACTTAAACGTTGGTAAGCTAATTGCTGCTAAAAAAGCGCTTGATGCTAAAAACGTTCCGTTTGATGACAGACACATCGTGGTACACGCAAACTCATTATCTGGTTTACTAGGTGATGAAAGAGCTGTATCTGGTGATTTCGCATCAATTAAGGCGTTGGTTAGTGGAGAGATAAACACCTTCTTAGGTTTTAACTTCTATGTACTAGGAGACAGAGACGAAGGCGGACTACCTCTTTCATCTAGCGACAGAACATGCTTTGCTTTTCATCGCAGCGCTTGCGGTATGGCAGTAAACATGAATCAAAAAACTGAGATCAACTATGTCCCTGAAAAGACATCTTTCTTAGTTAATTCAATGTTTAGTGCTGGTGCCGTTGCTATTGACGACGAAGGCATAGTAAAAATAACTTGTGAAGAATAGGAGTATTAATTATGGCATATGATTCAACTGGCCTACAACCAATAGGCGGGCAATCCAAAGCTGGAAACGCTCCTCAGATGTGGAGCTATACATCTACTGATGCAAAGACAGCGATCGACGCTGAAGGCTATTTCAATAGCGCAGCTGGTCTACTCAAAGTAGGAGACCTGATTTATGTCCACGCTTCAACAGGTGGAACTCGTACTTATAGCTTACATCCTGTAGTATCCAACACGGGTACTGTTGTGGATGTTGGCGATGGCACAGCCATTAGTGCGACAGATAGTGACTAATCACTAAATAATCGGTCCCCTTGTAGAGGTACGAGGGGGCCTTTTTGGAGATATTATGGCAGCTGGAGATACAAACGTCAGTATATGCAATCAAGCATTGTTGTTGCTAGGATCTGACACAATAGCAAGCTTTACAGATACAACCAATGATGCTGCTATAATTTGCAACAATCTTTACGAAACTATCAAGAGACAAACTCTTTCTATGTATCCTTGGTCTTTTGCTTTTGTAAAAGAAGAGCTTGCTAGGTCAACAACCACGCCTGTTAACGAGTGGGCGTATCAATATGATTTACCTGCGACAGCTTTATCAGGAACTGCTGTGCAAGTTTACAATTCAAGCGCAACAGGCATTTTACCAATACAAAGCTATGAACTAATATACACAGACTCTGGCCCAGCCATTGCAACGAATGAAGAAAAAATTTATGTGGATTATGTATCAAGTATTATTACAGAGGGCTTGATGCCTTCTTATTTTGTTCAGCTTTTAGTTTATATGTTGGCTTGGCATTTAGCAGAGCCAGTTACAGATCAAATAAACAAATCAGATTATTGGAGGCAAGTAGCTGTTGGTACTGCTCCAGAAAATGGAAGAGGCGGATATTTTAGGCAAGCTGCTAACATTGACGGAAGAGGCAAACCTAGTTATGCAATAGTAGATTTTCCTTTAACAGATGTTAGGCAATGACAAGGGCTACAACCATACAATCTAATTTTACAACAGGGGAGCTTGATCCTTTGTTGAAGTCACGTATTGATATCAATCAATATTACAATGCTTTAGAAGAAGCAAGAAACGTTCTTATACAACCACAAGGAGGAGCAGAGAGAAGGCCTGGCTTACAGTTTTTATTTGAGATACCTAGCGCTACCAATCCGCAAAGCGGTATGAAACTAGTGCCTTTTGAGTTTTCAACAACAGATAGCTACATGCTTTTGTTTGTAAACGAAAGGATGTACATATTTAAAGATAAAGTTTTGCAAACTAATATCAACAGTAGTGGTAATAATTATCTAGATTTGAGCGGGGTTCTTGGTATAAGCGATGGAGTAACAGGGCTGTTCGCTTCTGCAAAACTAGATAAAATGGATTTTACACAATCAGCTGATACTCTAATAACTGTACAAGAAGATAGACCTCCTGTAAAAATTACAAGAACAGGTGATACTACTTGGTCAGCAGAAAAGATATCTTTTGAATACACTCCCTTCCATGCATTTACATTAGGTAACACAACCATAAACCAAACACTAACACCATCTGCTGTAGACGGAAACATTACGCTAACAGCGGGCGGTAGTGTTTTTACATCGAGCCACGTCAATCAATTCGTTGAAGCAAATGACGGGATAGGGCGTGCAAGAATTACGAGGTTCGTTTCTGCAACTGTAGTCGAAGCAATAGTAATAATACCTTTTTTTAGCACAGATGCTTTGGCTTCTGGCTCGTCATTTATTGAAACAGGTTATGAAGTAGCATGGTCAGAGTCAAGAGGCTACCCAAGAACCGTAACTTTTCATGAAGGCAGGTTATATTTTGGAGGATCAAAAACTAGACCGAATACTATTTTTGCTTCAAGAGTAGCTAGGTTTTTTGATTTTAATCCTGGTGAAGGGCTTGACGATGATGCTATAGACGTAACGCTTGGAACCGATAGTACCAACGCAATCACAGGAATGTTTTCTGGTAGAGATCTACAGGTGTTTACAAAAGGTGGAGAGTTTTTCTTACCGCAGTCTACGCTTGATCCTATAACCCCTAGCAACGTGGTTGTTAATGGTGCAACCAGAAGAGGATCACTAGAGGGAATCAAACCTGTAGGTGCTGAAAGTGGAACACTATTTGTGCAACGTGCTGGTAAATCTTTAAGAGAATTTTTATTTAGTGATGTTGAGCTTTCTTACATATCAAATAATATATCTTTATTATCTTCTCACTTGCTAAAGTCTCCCGTAGACATGGCTCTTAGAAAGGCCACATCAACTACAGATGGAGACCTGTTACTTCTTGTAAATAGCACAGACGGATCATTAGCTACATATTCTATATTGAGAGGACAAAATGTCATTGCCCCTAGTCTTTCGACTACTGGCGCAAGTGGAGAGTTTCAAAGGGTGGCTGTCGATGTAGACCAAATATACTTTGTTGTAAAAAGAACAATAAACAGCGGTACTAAATATTATGTAGAATGTTTCAACGATGACAACACCACAGATAGCTGTATTTTATTTTCTGGAGGCACCAAGCCTAGCTCAACAAGTCTTTCTGGTCTTTCGCATTTAGAGGGCCAAACAGTAAAGGTCATTGCAGACGATGCTATGCAAACAGATAAAACAGTAAGCTCTGGTGCTATAACATTAGATTCGGTGCCGTCTACATATGTTGAGGTAGGTATTGACTATACTCCTACAATAAAAACAATGCCGCTAGAACTAAAACTGCCTAGCGGAAATACTGTAGCACAAAAGAAAAGAATTATAGAAGCAACCGCTTTGATGTATCTTTCGCAAAACTTATCATTGAACGGCAATAATTTTACATTTACTAGCGGTCAATTCTATACGGGCAAGAAAAGAAGAAAACCTATGCTAGGCTACGACAGAGAGGGACAAATGACTTTTTCTCAAACAGAGCCTTTGTTTTTTACTTTACTTGGTGTTGAATACAAAGTTAGCGTAGGACAATAAAATGAACCCTTTTGCAATCTTAGCAGTAGTAGCAGCGGTTGGTAAAGCTTACTCTACATATCAAGCAGGCATGTCGCAAAAAGCTTATTATGATGCACAAGCTGACCAGTCTAGACTTAGATACAAGTCAGAAGAAATACAAGCTAAAGAACAAGGAGTAGAGGCTTTAGAAGAAAGTAATAAGATATTATCAACTATTATAGCTAAAGGAGCATCGAGCGGGTTTCTTGTAAGCGAAGGCACAAATAAACTAGCACAAATAATTACAGTTAAATCTGGTATAGAAGATTTCAATACAGCAGCTCTTAACCAAGAAGTCATACAAAACCTAGGAATAATAGAGTTTGGTAATTTAAAAGCAGCAGGTAAACAAGCAGCTAAAGCTGGAATCTACCAAGCTATATTTGGTCTTGGAACAGACATAGGCACGGTAGGTTTGACGGGAGCCTTTGACAAAAAGAAGGATAGTTAATGGCAGTAAGAAAGGTTAACAGAGGCGGGTTGATAAGATCAGTAAACATTCCTAGTTTACAGGGCACGGGTGCGCAGTTTCAAGTACAAACCCAGATGTTCACGCAACTAGAAAGAGACTTAGACGGCATGTTCAATTTTGCTATTAAAGAGCTAGATGAAGACATGCAAGAAGAGGGACTCAAGTTTGCTGTTGATAACCCAATATCTGTTGCTGACTATCTAAACGCAAACCCAGAAGAAAGGGCCAACATGTTGGATGGCAATGACCTTACAACTTATGGTAAAAAAGTAAAAGCAGTACAAGCAAACATACTGGCAACAGATCTTGCTGTAAAAGCAGAAGGCCAGTTAAATGGTTTGAAAGCAGAAGCATTAATAAACGACAAGCCTTTAGAGCTAGTAGAATTACAATTTAACGCTTTAGTAAATGGTTATGTAGATGCTCTTGCTGATGTAGATCCAGAAACAGCTGTCGTTTTAAAAAGCAAACTAGCAACTACTACAGCTTCTAAATATTCAACAATATTAGATGCAAGAGTTAAAGATCATAAAAGAATTACAAAATCTAGATACATTAAATACTCACAAGACAAAATAAACAACATAGGAGATATGTTTGAAGGTACATACTTTAGTCAAATAATAGATGAAAACGGAGACGTGCAAAACATATCTGTTGATGAAAAATATGAAACCATGAAAAACACACTTGTTAGCGAAGTAGAAAAGTATTTTACAGCAGAAGAAATGAAAACATTTGTTAACAATTTAGATGCAGCTTACAAAAAAGCTAAAAAAAATAAAATTTTTCAAGAAGTCATAGAGTCTGACAGAAACTTAGACAGTCCCGAAACCGTCAACAAAAAAGTAAATAGAATACTTCGTGAAGATTTTGGAACAAACACAAGCGCAAAACTTATGTACGACACGTTGAGTTTTGAAGAAAAACAAGATTTAAAAAAACAAGCCAGAGAATACAGACAAACTTTTATTAAAGACGCAGAGGATAAAGAAAAAGCAGATGACGCTATATTAGCAGATACTATTGATAATCTTGAAATAGACTATGCAACAGCAGCAGTAGAAAACGACAGAGAAGCTGCACAAAAAACTATAGACGCAATGTTTAAGATAGATCCTACAAGAGCAAAAAAAATGGAAGATAGGTTTGCTAAAGACCAAGACAATGAAGTATTTTTAAGAGATGATGTAAAAGAGTTTTTAGATAAAAGTTTATTTAACGGAACGCTCAGAGTGGACCTTGTAAGACAACTAGAGCGAGAAAAATTCATCGGATCTAAGACAGCGAACGAACTTATAAAAGGCATTGCTACAGCTAGAAAAGCTAAAATATCGACTATAAATAATATAGCAAAAAGAAGGTTTGGTATTGCTGAAGATGGTAGGTCAGTAAGATCAGAAGAAAGCACAAGAACATATGAAAAAATTATGGAACAAATTTATACTTTTGCAGATGAGAATCCAGAGTTAGGGCCAGCAGACATTAAACGAGAGTACGACAGAATTGCTAAAGATGTTACGCAACAACAAGAACAGGAAGCAGAACTAACAGATAACAAAAATCTTCTTATAAAAAACCAAGGTTTATTGAAAAGCAGGCAATCTTGGGCAAAGTATTTTAGACAGTTTGGTGGAGAAGGATTGACTAGATCAATTGAAGCGCAAGGTATATCTGACATAAGCAAATTGCTAGACACAGAAGAAGGCACACGTGAAGTGTTAAGAGAACTACAAGAGATAAGAGATCTTGCAAAAAGCGGAAATTTAGAGAACCAAATTGTAGAAGAGGGGCTTCTCTTCGACACTACCTTAATTGAATTTATTCCAGGTGGAAATGTAGATGTAAATCAATACATAGACGCTATTGGCTTTTTAGAAAAACGTTTGGAGATTTTGGGAAAATAAAATGGACGAATTAGAAAAAGCATATATAGACCATATTGGCACAAGAGAAAGTGACGAATATATAGATACCAGCCAAGGCTATATGTTAAAAGACAACTCTAAACTAAAAGCTATTATGCAAGTCTCAGACGCAGATTTAATGATGGACAGATCAGCTTTGTTTGAAATGCAAAAAGATAAAGAAGCTGAAGATGATACTAGAAGCACTATAGTAGACATCGGTATAGGAGCTGCAAGAGGCGGGGCAAAGTTAATCCAAGGAGCTGGCCAACTAATGTTTTCTGGTTTAGTGCAAGCAGGTATCGCCGATGAAGAAAGTTTTAAAAAGTTTGACGACGCTTACAACAAAATTTACGATCGTATAGGCGATACACAAACTGTTATGGGAGGTTTAGCAGAACCCCTTATTCAATACGGTATACCAGGTGTTGGTTATTACAACATGTTTAACAGAATTAGACCAACTGTTATGAGAGCGTTAGCAGCTGAATCAGCTACAGTAATGACTGCACAAACGCAAGGCGATCCAAATTTAGCAACGTTTTTTAAAGATCTATTTGCTTTGTCTCAAGAAAATGCAGATAACTTAGCTCAAATGACTTTCGTGTATCTTGCAACACCAAACAAGGATTTGACAGCTCACAATGTGTTTGAAGATAAATTTAAAGCAGTAATAACTGATTCTCCTCTGGCTGGACTGGTAGAGGTTGCTCTTCCCTTGTTTAGATCATTTGGCAATAAAAAAACAACAACCCCAGATGATTTAAAACAAATCACTTACACTAAAAAAGAATTATTAGAATATGAAAGAAAAGCAGAGATACCAGAAAATCCTTTCTTAAAAAATAAAACTACTAAACCTTCAGAGGTAGTGGTTAGTATGCAACAAGTCTTAGACGGAATGACAAAAGCTAAGAGCGGTAAGGATTGGTACCTTAGACACAAACCTAAGATGAAAGATTTGTTTGGAGATGACGCAGACCTGTTTGAAGAAATAGTAGCTATCACATCACAAAACACTAGTGTAGATGAAAACATATCTAAGGCGCTAAAAGTGTATGAGTATTTCAAAGAGTACGGAACTTTTGCTAATGCAAGATCAGCAGCAGATATTGGAGATGCGGCTAGAACGGTAGATGACTTACCTTTAGTGCCTGCTGTAGTAGATAATTTAAAAAGACTTGAAGGAGTCATAGATCCAAAAACTGGCGACATACCGTCTAAACAAACTCTAAGAGAAAGAATGGGGCTTCCTAAAACGACAACAAGTTTTGGTATAGAAACTTACTTTGGTGGCAACAAAATACCAGATTTCGTAGAAGCTATGAGAACAGGCACAGATGATGAGGTTGTAGTAGATAGACATATGCTGCAATATTTCTTCGGTTTTGGAAGCAAAGCAGAAAAAGCAGCTAAACCTGTAGACATAGTAACTATAAAACAAATGATTACAGATGCTTCTAACGAACTAGGGTTTACTCCAAAAGAAGGACAAGCAGCAATATGGGCCTACAACCAAATGATTCCGAGAGGCGGCAAAACAAATATTAAAAACTTAGACGAGGTAAGAGACTATGCAAAAGTACTCAACGAACGAGCAGACGAAATCGAACAATTCGTCAACAAGCTTCAAAACATTGAAGGACAGGGCGAGAGCATACAGGCTGGGAGCAGAACTGATCCTACAGTTATCGAAGATGCAAAACAAGCAACAGACGTAGTAAAAACTCAAGTAAGCGGACAACTTTATAATTTTATAAAAAAGAACCCAGACGGATTTACTAACTCTATAGATGGTAAGCCTAGCCCTATTACTGGCTATAGTGTAGCTCCATTGAAAAAATTAGAGATTGTTAAAGACTCTAAAGAGTTTTCTTATAAAGAGGCACAAGACCTAGTTAAAAATATATTTGAGCTAAAACAAGCCTATGATAAGATGGGGGTGAAAACTAGAGTACACGCTGGTGGTTGGCTAAATAAAGATGACGGCAAATATTATTTAGATGCTGTCGTTGTAACCGATACACTCGACGAGGCTTTGGCCATTGCAAAAGCTGGAGACCAAAAAGCTGTTGCAGATTTAGGAGCCGCTAATAGTGGTAGATATGACGAGATAGAGATAAATACTGAAGATGGCATTAAAAAACTCAAAGAAAGTGGAACTTACAGAGATAAACTCTTCGATGACACAAGAGCAAGCATTGAAGAACTTTCTGACATCGTTGAAGAAACAAGGGTTCAAAATAACGGGGGAGCCGACTGATGGCAATAGAAAACCTAACTCCACCGAAACTACAGAATAATACAGAAGAATTTGTTCAAGATATATTTGATCAAGCTGAACCTGACATTGTAGATGAAAGCACACTAAACCTAGAAGAAGATCCTGTTGTCATAGATGAGTCACAAGACAACTTTGAAGAAGAGCAGTTAGCTCTTAGACCACCAAAAAAACCTAGCCTAAGAGGTAAACAAGATGAAAATTTGTCAGATGAAGAAGTACGTCTTAAACAGCAAGAAGAATTACAGCCAGAAATAAAAAAAGATTTTGTTGTAGAAGAAGATACTGGCAACGTAATATTTAAAGATTTTTCAGAACAAGAAGTAAAATCAGTCAATAATTTTTTCAATGATGTTGGGATGTCTGAGATAGATGGCACACAAACAAAATCATTACAGACTCTTTTTAACAGCATAGACGAAGCAACAGGCACTCAAGGTTTTAGCGATGCTATAAACAAAACCTTTGCAAAACAGTTAGATGAAATAGCAACAAGCTCAAAAATGACTGTTGATGAAATGATGAACCAAGCTGCATCTATAGGCAGAAATGACGTATATCAATATATGTTGAGAAACAAACCTCCGTATGATAACAAGATGTTACTAAGAGGTATTGTTGAAACTAAACTTCTGTATACGAGATTGACCGCTCTAGCAAGAGAAGCAATACAAAGCAAAGGCAATATTACAAAAGAAAAACAATTACATTTTTATCAAACGCTAAGATTATTTGGGACTATGTATAGTAGAACCGCAGGTGACGTTACCATGTCGGCTAGAAAACTAGCTAGTTTAAAATATGTTGATAAACCAGATACAGATTTTTCAGAAGATTTTATAGAATTTTTAGGTAGACAAGCAAGGCTAGGAGACACTAAAGAGTTTTTTCAAATAGCTAGCAGCTTTTTATCTTTGAGACCTTATCAGGCGGGCAAGTTTGCAAACGATAGTTTTGTAAAAAGATTAGGAGATGCATGGTCTGAGGTTTGGGTAAATTCTCTTTTATCATCACCTATAACCCACATTGTAAATATGTCAGCTAACTTGGGATTTAACGTACTTAGGGTTGGAGAGCAGGCTGTTGCGGCAGGAATCAACAAAATACCAGGGTTTTCTGCAAAAGACGGGGTACAGTTTAACGAAGTATTAGCTACTATTCGAGGTATACAAAAAGGCCACAGGTTAGGCAAAGCCAATATGGTTCACGCTTTTAAAACAGGTGATGCCGCTACTACAAAATTAGATTTAAGAAGGCCAAACGCTATGGGCAAAAGACTACTTCCAGAAAAATACAGAGATACTTTTGTAGGTGACAGTTTAGAATATATGGGTGCTTATTTTAGACTCCCAGGAAGATTTTTAGTAGGAGCAGATGAATACGCAAAAGGCGTTTTATACAAAATGGAAATAGAAAGAATAGCACAAAGAAACGCAAACGAAGTCATAGCTAACGGAGGAACAAGAGAAGCGGCAGAAGACGCTTATGTAAAAACCATAACAAACCCAAACAACGACACAGTAGCTAGAGCAAAACAAAATATGGAAGAAGGTACATTCCAAGCCGACCTTCCAGACGGGTTTCTAAAAAAAATACAAAACAGCATCAATCATCCTCTTGCAAGGGTGTTTATTCCTTTTTACAAAACTATTACAAACATATATTTAGAAACAGCCAAGCGATCTCCTCTTGCGTTCGGCACGAAAAGTTTTTACGCAGATTTAAAAAAAGGAGGATCAGCAAGACAACTTGCGCTAGCTAAGTTATCGGTAGGAACTACCATAATGTATAATTTTGGCAGCTATGCTTATGGCGGAAATCCAAATGATGATATTTATATAACAGGACACGCACCTTTTAACAGAGCAGAAAGAGACGCATTTTATAGAAAAGGTTTGTTGCCTTATTCTTTTAATGTTAAACAAAAGGACGGCACTTACAAATCTATTAGCTATGCTAGGTTCGAGCCTATATCTGCTATATTAGCTATATCAGCTGACACGGCTTATGCGATGTCGAGACCAGATCAGTTTGCAGATAAGACCAACGCTGGCAAAATGTTAGATTTAGCTAGTGCTTCACTAGAAGCAATATATCCTTATATTAGCTCACAACCTTTTATGAAAGCTATATCTGATATAGGAAAAATACTAGAGTCCCCTGGATCAGGCGATCCTTCTGGTCTTGCCGCAAGAGTGGTTGCGCAACTTACAGAACAGGTTGGAAGGGCGACGGTTGGCGTTTTTATGGAAGCTGGACCTACAGGAACGTTTAATAATTATTTAACTAAAATGCAAGATCCTACCTTATATGATAAAACCTTTACAGAGGAACAAAGACAGAGCGCTAAAGACAATTTCTTTTTTAGTTTGCTGTTAGATGAAGAGGAGTACGAGATACCATTATATATTAGAAAATTTTATGAGGTATACAACAATGCAACTGTAAGAAGCCCTTTCTATAATAACAATTTAAAACCTAGATTAAACCTGTGGGGAGAAGATATGAAAGGCCCAGAAGGCGGGATTATATCTCCTTTTAAAGTACAAAATGAAAGATACAATAAAGTCGATGATAAGCTATTGCAGCTTCAATTAGGCCTGTCTATGCCAAGGGCGTTTATAGGAGGAGTAGCTTTATCTAGCGATCAATACTACGATTATTTAAAATTCTTAAATGATGACAGTAAAGATATGGGCAGAAAGACAATGCTAGATGAAATGGAGGCCACTATTGATGCTCCAGGCTTTGATGACCTATTACCTAAAGACCAAATAGATGATTTAAACAGCATATTATCAGAGAGGAAATCAATAGCAAAACAGATGATTCTTGAGAAATATCCAGAATTAAATGCTAGAATTGAAGAGATACAAGAGCAAATAAAACTTAGAGGCAGAAGAGAATAATGGCTACATTTGCAATAAACGAGACGGCTAGAAGAACCCAATTTACATCAACTGGGCAAACTTCATATGCTTTTAATTTTCAGGTTAATGCTCAGGGCGAAGTACAAGTTTTTAAAAACGACACTTTGCAAACCTTAACAACTCATTATACGGTAAGTCTTAATACAGATGGCACAGGCACTATTTCATTTACTTCCAGCCATATTCCGTCTAGCGGAGATATAATTACAATTATAGGCGATTTAGCTTTATCACGAACAACAACTCTAAATCAAGCTTCCGATATTACTACAACTAACTTAGATACAGAGTTTGACAACGTAGTTATTCGACAACAACAAATTAAAGAAATAACAGATAGGTCAATACAGCTAAAACCAAGCACACCAAGAACCGTTACAGGATCAGGTACTAGCGGACCTTTACAATTCCCTTACGATGGGACAGCTTCAAACAACGCTAATAGAATTGTAAAGTTTGACAGCAATGGTACGGCCCTTGAGTTAGGTTCTACAACAACAAACATTGACGCACTAGCTGGGATAGCGTCTGACATTTCTACAGTTAGCGGAATATCTAGTAACGTTACATCTGTTGCAAGCAATGCAAGTAATATAAATACTGTTGCTGGATCTATATCGAATGTCAATGCTCTTGGCGCAATATCATCTGACGTAACATCAGTAGCTGGTATAGCGTCAAATGTAACAACAGTGGCTGGCAAAGCATCACTTATCACATCTGATTTTGCAGCAGACATGTCATTAGTTACTTCTGATTTTGTAACAGATATGTCATTGGTTACAGCAGATTTTGTATCTGATGTAAATACATTAGCAACTTCTGATATAGTTACAGACCTTAATTTATTAGCAACATCTGATTTTGTATCAGATTTGAACAGTCTTGCAACCTCAGACTTTGTGTCTGACTTAAATGCGTTAGAAGCTATAAAAGCTAATGTAACTACAGTAGCTAGTAATATTGCAGATGTTAATAATTTTGCTAGTGTTTATCGTGTAGGTTCAAGTGATCCATCATCTTCATTAGATGAGGGTGATTTATTTTATAATTCAACAGATAATATATTAAAATTTTATAATGGTTCATCTTGGGTAGGAATATCAGATGCCTCTAGTTTAATTACAGTAGCTGATGAATCATCTGATACTTCCTGCAATATATTATTTACGACTGCTGCAACAGGCAATCTCGCACCCAAGTCAGGAACAAATTTAACATTTAACTCTAGCTCAGGCGCTTTGACAGCTACATCTTTTGTAGGAGATGTTACAGGAAATGTAACTGGTAATACATCAGGCAGTTCAGGTTCATGC
>CETC01070219.1_pt1 | contig 17067 bp, 16 predicted proteins | sample 326911 | NCBI WGS metagenome assembly CETC01 (sample SAMEA2622694, study PRJEB7988) | marine metagenome | isolation source: saline water (ENVO:00002010), including | reverse complement strand
TAGTTGAACCCTGCCCAGTTATGATGATACCTTCAGCGGCGGTGTAACCGACAGCGGCAGCATCATTGGCAGCTGTATCGCCATCAGGCATAAATACACCACCTGTAACGTCTCCAACAACATCGACATTGCCCAAGAAGTTCATGGCTGTAGTACCTGTTGGTAATTCCATTACAACAGCATCGAGATCATTCTTGATTGTTACATCATTTACAGATCCTTGACCAGTTATGATAATACCTTCAGCGGCGGTGTAGCCGATTGCAGCATCGTCGCCAGCAGCTGTATCACCATCTGCTCGAAGCTTGCCAGCAATTAAATCACCGACAACATCAACGTTAGTTGTGCCTGTTGGTATACTCAAAACAGTGGCATCAGCATCGTTCTTAAGGGTAACGTCACTGGTGTTTCCTTGACCAGTTATGATAATACCTTCAGAGGCATGGTAGCCGACAGCGGCAGCATCATTGGCAGCTGTATCGCCAGTTGGCAGGAAAGTACCAGCCGTAGAAACATCACCAACAAAGGCGTTAAGGGCTGCACTTAACTCTGCAACCTCAGCAGTAGTGTCGAAGTCAGAAGTTGAGATTCGAAGGATTGAGTTTTCGTCAGCATCAACACCAATCTGGAAATCTGAACCATTTGAGTTGAATTTTAGCTTAACATCTTCAGCATCATTGTCACCAATGGTGAGCATCGGGGTTGTACCTACAACACTAATGTTTTGCGAAAACACACCAGCGGCGTTCTCAGAGAACGTAGATGAACCGTGAATACGCTTGATGGCAGAAGCCATGTGATCCAGTGTTTTATCAAGATCTGCGATCGCCAAATCTTGTGCAGCTGCAGCACTCTCATCAGAGCCCGGTACAGACCCTGAGATTGCAGTTGTTCTAATTTTAGTTTTTATAGCCATTTTTTCTCCTTATGTATGGCATATTAAGAATGCACAAATATCAAACAAGATATTTTTGCCTGTAACACAAGTCGATAACGATTACTAAACGTTGGCTTTAAATTTAAGGGAAACTTTAACGGGAGTGACCAAAAGGTCCATCAATTATTATATATTAGCTTCTTGAGATTCCTTACCTGATTATCAAATTCACAGAACTCACTATTTACGAAATCTAGAGCAAGTTTTTTTGCACTATCGTTCGGATCAGCAAATGAAAATTTAAACTTCCCAGACGAAACTTTTTCTGCGCTAATTAGCTTTAAGTCGCGCATTAGCAAGAATGCAGCCAAAGACAAATCTGATGTTACGTATTCTTTCATTTTGACTCCGCTATCGTAGAGCTTTAACATCTATAAGTATATTTTTCAAGCAATAGTGACCTGATCATTTTTTCCTCAAAAAGTCAGCACCTCTGTAGACTGTTAAAAACTAGTAAGTCCTGACAGAAACTATGTCACCTGGTAATAATCCAAAAAAGAATCTAACTGATTCTGTGTGAGCAGTTAGTACGTAATCCTTAGTAGTGCCAGAGGTCATGAGCTGACCGTTTACAAAAACGTCTACTCTTGCCGGCTCAAATGAAACCTGCGAAAAATCTACATTTGAGACATGCAGGTCCTGAGATGCAGCATGAGATGAAGTTAGCTCATATACAAACTTTTGTGGACTAGAAGATATCCCGACTGAACCATTAGAAGCTGATACTATGTTTATACCAGTTCCGGCAGTAAGGTAAGAGGTACCGTCAGCAAGCTGAGTCAAAGAGCCTGACAAGCCTGCAGTAAACATCCCCTGATCAGAATATTTCCCGACATATAAGTAGGCTTGTATATAGTCTGGGTTATCAGCATGATCACCCGTGCCAGGTGGATCTTGTTGGAAAAATATGCCATTAAAGTAGTCAAGGCTCCAATCCCTAGCATCTAGGACAGGTATTTGTGTGCCGTTGTCTTTTGTTGTATTGCCGCCGGAAAAAGGCTTCGCTTCATACTCAGAAGCGAAAGAGGGCGGAACTAGCTGTAATGATCCTGAAGTTATGTTTATTGACTGGTTATTCTTAAACGGATATGTTCCGGCAAGCGGGTTTTTTGAATTTGTCTCGTAGTCAGCAGGCAGCTTAAGCTCAAAACCATGTCGTCCGCTTGCTGTATCAGAACCTGCAATAAAAGAAGATTGAAATCTCAAATATTCAACCTGGCCATTTCCAGAAATACCTGATCCTGTCAGTATCGTATACAGGGCATCATCTGTCTGGTTGGCTGTCGTTGGTATTGTCTGACCAAAGACAGTGTTTGATGATATTGTCAATCCAGAAGGTAAGCCTTCATTAGCAACATCTTTGTCGTTTGATGTGTGAGCTTTTCCTACTAGCTTCTTAATTGATATTAAAGTTTTTGAAGTATCAGATAACGCCATCTTTCACCTACGACCACGACACTGTTATCTGGCTAATGTGGCCAGTGAAAGATCCGTCAGCCTGTATTTTTACCACTATGTATTCATCATCAGCAACAAATTGTGTGCCAAAGGTAACTGTGTTAGTTGCATTCAAAGAGCTATCTAGTGAGCCTTCAAGGCATCCGTCGTTATCACTTACTTGGCCTGTCGAGAATGCCGTCGCCAAATCCATAAATCCAGTTGATTGACCTCCTGAAGTTTCTGGTAATTTAAAAAATACTTTAATTCTAGAAGAATTTAAACTAGTACCTGAGGCTACTATGGTCCCTGAGCCGTTTATAGTGACGCTAAAACCGGTTTTTGAACCGCCGCTGTTGTTTTGAAAGTATCTATAAAAAGTTCTAGTCCCTGATGTTATTCCGCTATAGTTTACATTACTTCCCGGTCCGTTGGCTATAGTTGAAAAGTTTCCGCTGTTAGCCCCTTGAGAAGGAGATACTAACCGCTGGTTGTAAAACATTAGACCTGTGTTGTGGCCGGCGTCTGACCCTGCCAGAGATTCAGATCCGTCCCATGCCTGGTCCGAGTGGGTGATAGCAGCTTGATTTGCATAAGCATTTTCTTGTATTCTGAAGTTTTCTCTCCTAAATGTCTCTTGCACAACAGTCGAGTTGTTGGAGAGGTTATACATTAATATATTAGATATAGTCTGGTTGTTTGCAGTTAAATTTGATTTGAGAGGATGAGGGACAACAGCTCTTGCAGTTATCGATTCATCTAAGAGCGTACTGGCATTAATTGTAGCGCTACCTGTAATATGCAAAACCTTGTCTTCATCATTACCAGCAGAGGGAAATGATTGATTGCTTATTGTACAGTTTGACTCAGTAAAGGTTATGTTAGAAGTAGAATACACATTTTTATAAGCATTTGTCACTCTAACTCTGTACTGCGCAGTCCCTGCTGTAAAATACTTAACTCCGGATATTGTTACATTTCCAGTCATGTTCAAAGAATCAAAAGCATCCCCTGCAGCAGCAAGCGCGTTGCTATCTGAATCATTAATCCATTCAACATAATTTGTATTAACATCTCCGCTTGAAAGAGAGTGAATTACACGTGCATAGTTCCACCCGTTTCTCTGAGATGCAGCGGCAACTTTAAACCTACCAGTCCTGTGCTTAAATAAATCTAGTGATGTACCATCGCTAAATTTGGCATCAGCAGTTGCGCTTAGGTTTGTAAATCCTGACCCGTCGCTGTTTACCTCTGTGTCGGTGCCGCTGCCCGGGTTGCCTACTCCAGTATTTGCGTCTGTTAGATCTATTGTGTGTATCACAGAGCCGTTAACTTCTAACTTAAGACTTCCCTGATTAGCGTCACCGAAAGCGTTTGCAACATAGTTTACTTGACCGCTGCTGTGCGTATCTGCCGACACATCTTCATTTAAGTCACCAGTTATGTCAGTTGACCCATCAAAGACACCAATCCTTAGATTATTACTGCTAGTTGAAGATTCAAATGTGCCATCGACATCTACAGCACTAAATCCAGCAGCTGTATTTGAATTAGTGTATCCAGAAACAGCATTAGATGCACCAAAAGAAAGCTTTCCAGCAACACTTGAGTTATTAAAATCTACATCATCGAGGGACGGTGCTGGGCTAGGGGACAACGCCTTCAGTATTTCATTAAACCTATCAACTGCTGTTCCCACTGTAGTAGTATTAGTAAAATCTGTAAACAAACCATCTGTATATGATCCGTCTTCGGCTGGCCCTATTGTGCCTGTCCCGAATAGAGTTCCTAATCTAAGGTTTTGGTATCCTCCTTCCCCAGATGCTCCGGGATCATTAAAAGCAGAATCACCCGGTGTACTAGTTAGCCTTGCAAGTCTAAACTCACTTTCTGTCTCGTCCCAGTAAAATGATGGGTTTGTTTCACCACTTATTGTAAAGATAAAACCTCTATCACCCGCAGCACTTTCACCGCCTGAACCGGTTCCGAGACCTATAATAGCATCTTCAACTTGAAGATGCTGTGTATCAATTACAGTATGTGTACCTAAAGTCTCTAGGCTTCCTGAAATAAATAGTTTTGATTCAGATGTATTCCAAAATACCCGAGCAGCATCGAACTGGCCTGCACTATTTGCAAACTGTAGCTCGCCGCTGGTTCCTGAAGGGGGGTATACTGCAATTGCTGTCATATCACACCAGTTGTCCTATTCTACTTAATTTTAGCTGGTGAGTTTATAGGCTGCATTCACCTTTTATCTCTTTAATATACTTGTGCAAATCAAAACCTGCACAATCAATCTTCCTAGATGTCAAATGATAATGATGAATAATTCCTTTAAACTTACCCGAAGCTGCTGGGCGAGAAACACCTTCTAGCATTTTATCGCCGGCTATTGGACATTCTAAAGGTATTCCCATGCCTAAACTTACTGCTTGCCAGAGTGCCTGTGCTGCTTCAACCTGAACGTCATAAAATCCAAGGAACGGACTCATTGGCTTTCCGTGTACAGTTCTGCCTTCCCACACAGGTCTCTCGGTTCCAACGTTTTTCTTATACCAGCTCTGGTATTTGAGATCATAAGCATTACTAATCTCAACGCCGACGCTTGAGTGATTCCACTTGGCCCCGCCGGCGTGCCACGCGCCGTGCTGTGTATCTAACATCTGGTAGATTGTACCGTCATTATCGATACAAAAATGGACAGATATCCCTCTATTATTGAGAACTCTTGCACAGGATTCTGATGACAGACAGACATCCCAATGATTCACAAAGAAAGTGGGCTTCCTATCCTCTTTTCCCGAGTAGTCGTAGTATGTACCCTTGTTCGCTTTTAATCCGCCGACTTCAGACCACAGTACGACTTTTGGCCAGTTAATCGGGATAAAATTTCCATTGTGAACAATGTAGCTAGTTTCTTTTGACTGACCCTTGAAAGGTTTGTAGTCATCAATATCTGACTGTCGCTCTGTCCATACTCTACGATACGTACCGGGACCACACAGACCGTCTGCGACGAGACCGCGATCTTTCTGCCATTTTCTAATTGCTTTTACTAAATCGTCATCAAAATACTTCTCACCAAACCACGAAGGATCCCAGCCTAAATTTGATGCCGATGACTGATTGTAAAATACCTTGTCAACTGCCATTGTCTTTCTCTATGATTTAAGCTATATAGTAATCTTATCTTCAATTGTATCTAAAATATTTTCCATTTCATGCTCTGAATCTCCAAGTTTTGATTTAATCTTAGCGATTCTCATGGCTGCCTTGACTGCTTTTATATCTAGGCGCTCCTTGTAATCGTCAAAGAGTGTCCTTTGCTCTTCGAGAAGGAGCTTTCTCTCATTTTCTATCCTTAGAAGCTTTTCCACAAGATCTAGGATTTCTTGTTTTGTTGACATTATGTCTCCTTTTTTAGATTTTTATACTTGTCTCTTACTTTGTCAGAAACAGGAATTGCCTCACCATCACCGTCTATTCTAACAAAGGCCATCTCAGTAGTTAAGACAGTTTTTTGAGAACCATTATATACACTATGTCTGCGCGCCTCTAGGGCTATGGTAATTGACCTAGTCCCTACACGAACTACCTCACCATAGATTTTAATAATTTGACCTGGGCGTACAGGCTTTTCGAAAACAACCTCAGATATCTTTTTTGTAACCATCCTGGGTGTATCACAGGCTTGACACGCGAACGCTGCTCCCGCTTCATCGAGCCAGGCAAGCATTGTTCCGCCAAATAGGTTTCCGTGATAACCTACATTGGCTGCTTTACAAAAATGGGTAGATATTAGTTGCATTTCACTCGAAATCTATATCAACACTAACTGATATATTCAACTTGGGAACTCTTAGATGATTAGCTAAACCATGTTTCTTGGATTCTGCGGCATCTAAAAACCAGTCCGCATGCTTCTTTTTATCAACAATCTTCATAAAATAATCATCTTTCTTTCCGCAATTTTGAGCCATCATTGTATATACGATATTGTTTAGCCTATCTGCTTCAGCTGCACCTGCTTTTAACTCCTCGACCTTGCCCATATCCATAGAAGAGACGTCATGAATCATCACAGTAGCATCTGGATCCATAAACCTGTATCCTTGTGTGCCAAATGAGAATAGAATAGCACCGCAAGACATTGCCTTACCTTCAACTATTGTGGCAACTGGAATCTCTGAATTTTTAATTGCGCTTATCATTGACATTAGGCTGTATACTTGCCCACCGTACGAGTCAATTACAACTGGAATAATTTTTTGTCCAGTGTTATGAGCCTGTGCCATCTCTTGCGCAAATTTTTTAGCTGAGTCTTCGTTAAACTTGTTAACTCTTACAATTATAGGGTTTTTTCTTAGTTCGACTTCTTTTATTAGAGGCGATATATCACTCATCCAATGCATATTTTTTCCTTAAAAAGATATTGATTCTCCACAACCGCATGTTCTTTTTACACCCGGCGTATTAAAAACGAGACCCGACTTTAACAGATCTTCCTCATAGTCTATCTCAGTTCCATTCAAAAATAAATAAGACTTTACGTCTATGCAGATTTTAATGTCATCAAATTTAAAAATTTTATCTTTTTTCTCAGGCGTGTCAGTAAATTCGTAGCTATATGTGTAACCAGAACAGCCACCGCCTTTTAAGCTTAGTCTCAAATAGCTTTTAGGTGTTTGTCTTTTTGTCAATAGCGATCTAATTTTCGACTTAGCACTATCTGTAATAGTTATTGCCATTTAGGTTTTTCCTTATTGATATGTATTCAAGAAAAAACCTATCCACACTTGGCGTAACCACAGGCAGTACAGCTTACACACCCTTCCTGATATCTCAATGTGTCTTCTGCGCCGCAGTTTTCACAACTAGTTTTACCCGGCACGGTTCCGTCTTCGATATAAGACTTAAGAACTCTCGCAATCACCTTGGAGAAAGAGAACATATCCATCTCTCTATCTTTTAAAAGCTGTTCAACAACATATTGAATCGGTGCGCCATGCCGAAGAGCAAGCGAGATTGTTCTTGTGTAACCTGCATGGTTGGGATTATCAAACACAGATTGAATATCCTTTATTAAAAAACCGTCGCCGTTTTTTCCAATCTGTAGATCATATCTTGAATTTTTAGACTTATAGGCGTGCTTGATGATCATACCTTGCTTATATTTGCGCGGTATTTCTATGTACTTTTGTAGACCACCCATTACCTCATACGGCCTACCATCCATTAGACCAACCATTACAGTCCAGTCTTGACCTTTGATTGTTGCATGATGAATGTGACACTTGAGCTCTTCGGGACGCTCTGGTGCATCATGAGTTGTAAAGTTATTGCTATTCTTAGATGACTCTGACACAAGGACACCTGTTCGAGATCCATCTCTATACACAGTCACACCTTTACACCCCGTTTTCCAGCCCTCCATGTATATCTTTTTAATTGTTTCCACGTCAGTATCTGCCGGGACATTTGTTGTGTTTGAAATTGCATGGCAAACCCATTTCTGTGCCGCGGCTTGCATCTTTACTTTTGCAACCCAGTCGATATCATTAGATGTTGCGTTATAATAGGGAGAATCTTCTACGTTCTTTAATCCTGTTATGTCCATCCATCGCTTAAAGCCGTGGTGATAGACATCATATTCTTGCCATTTATCGCCAGACTCATCAACAAAATCAACCCTACCGTCGACGTCATTCTCAGTCAGCTTTTTCCTTCGAGTGTATGAGAGAAGATAGGCAGGCTCGATGCCTGAAGTAGTTTGTGTTAAAACTGAAACTGAGCCTGCTGGTGCTGTTGTTGTAATAGCTATATTTCTCCTACCATACTTCTTTGACATATCATAAACATCAGGAGCTTCTTCCCATATTCTCTCCATGAAGTCATGACCTCTTTCTCTATTGTGATCGTGTGCGGGAAATGCACCTCGCTCTTTTGCCAAAATACAAGAAGACCTGTAGGAATTTATTGCGAGACATTTGTAGAAACTCTCTACTAGCTCAATTGATTTTTTTGACCCGTAGGTCACACCTAATGCTGCAAGGGTATCACCGACTGCTGTCACCCCGAGCCCAGTGCGTCGACCGAGCTGTGCCTGCTTTTCAATATTCAGCCACAGCTCTTTTTCAATCTGCTTAACACTGTCAGGTTCTGGATCAGCCTCTATCTTTGCCAATATCTTCCTGACTTGCTCTATTTCAAGATCGACCATGTCATCCATTAGTCGCTGAGCTTTCTGAACCACCTCTGACATTTTTTCAAAGTCGAATGTTGCAGACTTCTGATATGGTTTTTCAACAAAGGAGAGTAAGTTTACAACCATCAACCTGCATGAATCTCCCGGTGATAAGATTATCTCACCGCATGGGTTTGTCGAAGTAGAGCCAAAGCCTTCAGATGCGTAGATATCAGAAGGTGTAAATCGCTTAGCTGTATCCCAAAAAAGCAAACCAGGCTCAGCACAAGCGTGAGCAGATTCAATAATTTCATCCCACAAACTCTCTGCTTCAATGCTTTCTGACACAGAAGGACTTTCTGAATCTACAGGAAATCTAAGCTCAAAATTCTTCTTTTTGTCAACAGCAGTTAAAAATTCGTCAGAAAGTCTAATTGAAATGTTTGCCCCAGTTACCCTTGTAAGATCACGTTTAATTTTTATAAAATCTCTAATCTGGGGATGATGAACAGAGATAGTAAGCATAAGGGCTCCACGACGTCCACCCTGAGCCACTTCTCTGCAAGAATTTGAAAATCTATCCATAAATACTTCAATGCCATCTGTTGTCCTCGCGCAATTTCCTGTTGATAAGCCTTTCGGTCTAATAGAGCTAATATCAAAGCCGACGCCACCGCGACGCTTAGCAATCTGAACTAGCTCTTGATCTGTCTTACAAATTCCTCCGTATGAGTCATGAGGAGACTCAATTACAAAGCAATTTGATATGGACTGAATCTGATGTGGGTTGCCTATTCCTGACATTGGGCTACCCTGCGGGACGATGTATTTGAAGTCTTTAAATAGTGAGTAAATTTCTGACTCACTCATCGGGTTTGAATATTTGGACTCTATTCTTGCAAACTCTCTTGCAAGGCGCAAATGCATATCATCCGGAGATTTTTCATAATATGCTCCGTCTTTTCCACACAGCGCATACTTTGTCGAAAAAACATTGGCTGCCAGCTCATCGCCTCCAAAATATTCTACACTTTCCTCTAACACTTCATCAAAATTTGACATTTTTTAATCCCTATAAGTGAATCTACTCAAATTATTCTAGCTGTTAATCTCTTGCCACTTTGACTTAAGCAAGGTTTTCATATCTTTTGCGTCTGAAGCAAGTGCTTCATTTAGCGTTAACTCATCGCTGTCTTCTATAACCTCTATTTTAGACATAGAAGTATCTATTTTCATGGGGAAAAGCACACCGTCTTTTCCGGCTCTATTTTTTGCCACAAATATTCTCCCAATACCCGTTGCTTTTTCTGTAGCTTTTCTAGAAAGTGAGATAACAACATCAGCGACCATTGCTTTCCCGTATGCTTCTGACATATTTTCAAGGCCTACTATGTCTGAATTTGCTGAATCTCGATTTGCCTGAGAAGCTGTCCATACGGGTACGTTCATATCCATGGCAAGGTTTCTAATTTCCTCATAGATAAACTTTAGCTCATGCCTCATCGTGTCATATCTATGTGTTGACCTCATGATATCAGCATAATCAATTACTATTAGGCTGGGAGTAAAAGATTTTAAAGCTAATTTTTCTAGATGATTTCTCAAGGTGTTGATAGTTGCTGTACCTGTAGGATATTCTTTTATAATTAATCTTCCTAAGTCTGCTTTACTATAAAAATCTACTATTTCTTTCTTTCTGTCTACGACATCAGAACTAGAAATATTACAAAGATTAGAATCATATCTTTTACCAACTGCAGTCTCAGTTAGCTCAAAAGTATAATGAACAACGTCCTTGCCTGCACGCAATGCTTCACACCCGGTGTGAACAAGCCAGTGAGATTTTCCAACACCTGTGTTTGCAGTGACAACACCAATTTCTCCGCGAGCTAAACCTCCGTTCAGTATCTCTTTTTTATCAAGATGAAAGATTCCTGTTGGGCATGCTACTCTCTGTGTTTTTGAAAGTCTTGAGTCGATATCATTAAAAAAGTCGTGACCGATTGAGTGAGGCATACCCACAGAGATTGCATCTTTCATAACGTCTACAACAGATTCAAACTTATCAGTAGATATAAGCTCAACCGACTTTTCAAGTGCATCTTTCAACGCCTGCTTTTTACAAAAATCTAAAGCCTTCTCTTTTACATATTGTAAATCTCCAACATCAGGATTCATTTTTACACGATGCAAAAATTCAACTATCTGATCTCTCAATATCGCGTCACTTCCCTCACCTAAATCATCTCTTATGATAGTTATTAAAAGCTGTAAAGTGGGGAAATCTTTATATTTTTCAAAGTAAGAAAAGTATCTATCTGATAGGTAGCTTAAATATTTGACATCAAAGTACTCAGGTGTCATCACCTCAGACATCTGCATTGACCACTGTCTGTCAGTAATCAGAGACTGAAATATCTTTTCTTGAAATTGCTTACCATACTGTGAGAAGTGTGCTGTGCTTCCGTTAACTACATTATTCATTTTCTAGACATACCATAGAGAAAAACATTCTATCCACATTAAAATCTTGAACACCTTCTTTTAGAAGCATTCTTATAACTTTTATTTTATTTCTAATAGGGCTAAAAGTATCAATTGAATGCTTAATTTGAGAAATTTGATTTGCAGAAAGCGCAGATGTATCAAGATATACAAGCTTCCAATTTCTCTTTATTTTATCCTCTCCCTCAACAATTCTTTTAAATATTTTTGGAGAGTTTTTTCTTTCATTCATTTTTTCTCTAGCACTGTCTAGAATATCTTGAATTGTAACATCTTCATCGCTAGAAAGGCTGGGGAATCTCTTTGATAGAGTTTTAAAACCCGCACCTTTTATACCATCTATATTATCTGAAGTATCGCCACATATAGATTTTGCAAGCCCAAAGTTATTTGCAGTTATACCAAATTTTCGCAGTACGTCTTTTGATGTGACTAGGTCTTTAAGAGTAGGCGAATAAATAATTGTGCTATTGTCAAGAAGTTGATAAAAGTCTTTATCTGAAGAAAGTATTATTTTCTTAGAATCTGAAAACTCATATTTAGATAAGTATCCGATGACGTCATCAGCCTCACAGTCAGGAACATACATTTGACAAACTGGCATGCTTTTCAGTATCTCAACTAGAAAACTTACCTGCTTATTTCTATTCTCTACTGTGTCTGGTATGTCAGAGCTATAAAATCTATTCAACTTCTGTGGTCTTCGGTGGCTTTTGTAGTCTGGGTATATTGAACGACGCCTTGAAGAACCGCCTCCTTCCCAAATGACTATAACTTTTTTAGGTTTGAATCTTTCTATATTTAGCCTTAGAGATGCTAAAAATCCCACAGCTCCACCTATGTGCTCACCCTGGGCATTCATTGCTGGATTTACAACAAAAGATCTTACAAAAAGATTCATTGCATCAACTATTAAGATCACAAGCTATCCTGATATTTCTGTGTCTGTTATCTCCTGCAAGACAGATTTTACCTCTTCGTAAGAATCAGTGTCTATGTCAAAATCGTCTACATTATATTTTTTTATCATTGCTTTTTCTAATAGAAGATTAATATACTCTTTATATTCTGGGTTTAGCATGATTTCATTAAATTTTGGTTTGTGAAATTTTTTCTCAATTATAATCTCACCTGTAGAGGTGTCAGTAACAGTAAAAGACTTCCATGACCCTGTGCCTGAAACAGCTATTTCTTTGTCTGCTATTATTTCCGGCCCGTGCTTTCTGAGAAGGTCAAAGATCTGCTCATGCTCCTTGATGCCCACGCCGAAATGTATTTCAAAATCAATTTTTCTAAATGGAGGCGCAACCTTATTCTTGATGGTCTTTGCCCAAACATGAATGCCAATTACATCATCTCCATCTTTAATCTGCTGACCTGCTCCTAGTTTAATCCTGGTTGACGCATGAAATGGGATTGCTTTACCCCCGGGTGTTGTGTCAGGATCACCATACATGACACCGATTTTCGTCCTAATCTGATTAAGAATTACAAACAAAACGTTTTGGTTAGCGATAACTCCGGTGATCTTTCGCATGCCCTTTGATATTGCTCTAGCTTGTAGACCTATAGATTCTTTGTCATAATCTCCAAGCAGCTCTGCCTTCGGAGAAGATGCAGCAACAGAGTCCCATACAATAGTTACAGGTATGTCTTTATCCATTGCCTTAGCTTTCATAATAGTCGACTCGGCAATGGAGAGTACTTCTTCTGTACAGTGCGTGTCAACGTACACAAACCTCTTTGAAACATCAACCCCTAGCATTCCTAAGTTCTCAACAGATGTTGCATTTTCTGTATCTATATACACTACTATGCCGCCCATCTGCTGAGTAGTCCGCGCAATCTGTGTTGCTATATGAGACTTTCCAATTGATGGCGGACCAAAGATCTCAACTATTCGACCTTCTGGCAGACCACCACCCCTTCTATTGGAGCATATATAATCCAAGAGCTGTGATCCAGTTGATATCCACCTCTTGACATGTGTTGGTGATTCATCTGTCGATAAATTATATGCAACTCTTGATCCTTGTTCTTTGTTTAGTGCACTTATAAGGTCTGATGTAAAATCTTTCATTTCGCTATTCTTTGCCATTTGTCTCTCTTTATGTCTAAATCATAAACAATTATAGTAAATTGTTCACAGTTAACAAAACGTATGTACACAAAAACGGCGGCAAAGCCGCCGTTTTAAAAATTTGTAGAACTATACTAATCCATCAGATCAGCAAAAGCATCATCCAGATTTTTGTAGCTCTTACTATCAGTATCTGTTGTTTCGCTATCTGAATCACCTGAAGCTCCTGCGGGTGTGCTGCCAGAGCCCTCCGTGTCAGAATCAATGTCACCGTTTAACCAGTCATTGATAATTTTTGAAAGTTCATCGTAAGACTTAAGCTCGTGCATCTCACCTAAATCTGGGATGCTAGAGATAAGATTGCTTACCTCTTCGGGGTTTTCTGCAAGCTTTGACTCTTTACCGCGAGGCCTTACCTCAGTTGTCGCCCACTTCCTGCCTGGCTGTCTTGTACAAATGACCTTGACATCTCTTCCGTTTAGCGGGTCAGTAATGTCACCATAATCTTCATCAAGCATGACGTTGAGAAGAGACTGGTATACCATCTTTCCAAAGCCCCAGATTCTAACGCCTTTGTCCTCTTCTCCCCTGACGAGTACTGGTGCGTAACACCGCATCTTCGGGTAGAGCTTCTTTGCCAGCTCATAGGATTCTTTAGTGCCCTCATCACGAAGCTTTGTGATTAGTTCTTGAAAAGGATCGGGCTTTCCAAACTGGTACGGCGCAAGAATACCACGGTTGTTACCTATGTTGTAATAAAACCACTGCTCTTTAAACGGCTGGCCGTCATTGTCCGGAAAAGATAATAGCCTAACTGCATACTCTTCCCCTTCTTGAGGGCGCCAGTTGGAAGAAGTCTTCCTGTTATTTCCGCTTAGCTGGTCTAGCTTACGCTTAATTGCATCAAAATCAACTGCCATTTTTAACTCCTAATTTTTAATGTTTAATATCTTAGTTGATAGATTGTGTGCAGCATTATTGCCACACTTTATTTTAATAATAGATTTTTATTTGTTCAATTTTTTATTCAGGTTGTGGCTTAGGAATTTGACCTATTATTTTTCCATGATAGGCTTTTTCCATATCAGCATAAAACTTCTTTGAATCAGTGGGAGCGCGAAGAGGTACTGTGTATCCTGCAATACTGCTAGTTGTGCTGGCTTCTTTTTTCTTTTTCTTTTTTCTTTTATCAGAGTCTGAATCAGCCTCTATGTCACCTGTTAATCTCTTTTTTTTTGACGCCTTGAGGCTTCAATTAGAGACCTAGCATGAGACCTTATTATCTTTCTAAGCATTGTTTCTTGCAGAGCATCACGAGGCTCGTATGAAACCATTCCATCATCTGCTTTGTAATTAACATACCCAATTTCATCTTCATCATCGAGATCGTCAGTTCCCAAATACTCACTTTTAAAAAGCATATAGCTTTCGGGCTTTTCGACATTTCTCTTTTCTACTTCTTCCCTTATTGCTTCTCTTACGAATTCTCTCAGTGTTGATGTATTTTTCATTTGTATATCTCTCTCAAACATCGGGCTAGGGTAGGCACCGCCGCCACCCATATAAGTAGGCGTCTTACGGTTAATTGCCAATCTTTCTTCTTCAGGTGTTTCTCCGGGTGTTTCTTCTTCCTGATCGGGAAACATAGACATATATTCATCTGAAATTTCATAGCCCTTGTTTACCGAGCCTAGGCGAGAAGAGAAGCCGGAATCTGCAGACTGACTTGGACTCCCTCTATTACCAGTATACCACCAAGGTCGTCGAGGCCTGCCTAGATATTTTGATCCGTCACCAGAACCATCAACTGCACCTGCAACCGGTATGGCAATGCCCCTACCTGACCATACAGAACCTGCATCGCTTGGGCTCTGAACTGACTTTTTAGAAATCTTATTTTTAGGCTTTCGAGGCACGATAATATTAATTATTACAATCTCTCCATATTAGCTAGCTGATCGCCTACGATAGAGTAAAAAATACTTCTACAGTCTTCAACATCCGTATCTGATGAGTGTGCTCTAGATATGTCAATATTAAAATGTTCCCTTAGGGCGTTTAGATTTTGACGCTCAGTTGGTAAAAATATAAATGCAAGGGCACATGTGTCAATCGCGGGATAGCCGATTTTAAATGCCTTCTCTTTTTGATCAAGCTCACTAATGTTATTTTCCTCAGTGTACCCATATCTCTTAAGGCAAGATCTGACATGGGCGAGATCAAATTGAATATTGTGCCCCACTATTGGTCCCCACCTTAGTCTAGAAATTATATCTTCAGCAACTTCTTCAAACGAAGGTGCGTCTTCCCACTCTTCTTCACTGTACTTGCACACCTTTAATGCTTCTGGGTCAGCAAACTTAAGCTCAACTGCTTTTGGCTTTATTTTTGTAGTCCAGTTATCCTGCTTCCCGCCTTCCCAGTCTGTTATAATTGATACAGAAAGAATTGCACTTCTTTTTGGATCTAAATGAGTTGTTTCTGTATCTATAAAAGTTACAGCTCTGCTTGATGATAAATTTGCCATAAGCAACTCCTAAATATTTGTCTATATTTCTATTGTAACACGCCTAAGCAGACTGATTAAAAGTTTGTCGATAAAATTTCGCAAGAGATAGGGAACTTTTTATTAAACTTAGGGACCCAAAGTCTATCAGATACAATCTGATTAAAACGGTCAATAGATTCTGGATGAACGTCAAATATAACAGCGTCGTGAATTAGAAAAATAGGAAGTGCATCAAGATTTCTATCTTCAATCTGATCGCACAGGTAGGAAAATGAAAGCAAAGCTGCATCAGCCGCAGAAGACTGGATAAATCTATTAACTACTATGTACATTGGGTCGCCTTTTACGGGCACCTTCCTTCCAAAAATATTTTCAATCATCCCGTCAGACATGTTGCTAGATAGGCTTCTTTCTAAGCTTTTTATCTTAAAGAAATCTCTAATTTTATTTGTATAGCCTTGAATTTCCTCGATAGAGGCGTCTGTAATAACTTCAGAAAATTTTGTCGTGCCCAAGCCATAAAGCACACCAAGTGTAAGTTTTTTTGAAATATCCCTGCTTAGCGTGCTATTAAAAACAGACTCAGATATAAAGCTATAGATATCATCCTTACAGCTAGTGCCGTTGTGCTCTATTAGAACCCTGGGTTCAAGGGAGCTGAAGTCTACGGATATTATTTTTCCATTTTCATATCTTGATTTAATAATACTTCTATACTCTTTTTTAAGAGTTAGTATGTTTGGGCCCTTGTCTACTGTAAGTCTTCCGGATATAGTAGAAGTTTGACTGTACACAGGGACACTTGAAAAACCTTCTGCATTCGGGCTAAATTTTTGTAAAGAAGATGAAATAGATGCTGATTTACAATTTGTTTGCAATTTTTTTAATTTGTTGCTATCTATTTTGGCTCTAGATAGTCCAAAAAGCAGCTTTCTAATAACATAAAATTCATTTAAATAGTATGTACCGCCAAATGAAGAAAGTATTATCCAGAGCTGATCTACAAGCTTCTGCAATTGAGATTTAAACACAGTATTCGGAAGTGCTCGAGACCAGTTAACTTGCTTGCTTAATTTTGAAATTTCCCAGGGCTTTCTATATCTGCTATCTATTGGAAACAATATTTTCTCTCCAAGGATTTCAAATATTGGCTCAACTGATTTAATATGTTGACCCTGTAAACCATAGACCCAGGCATCACAGGGTATGCTCCCGACAAGTTCAAATTCACTACCGTCAAAAACAAAGTGCCTAGAAGTGCCTAAAGCACTTTTGTGAATGCAGAGTTTCAAAGTTGCCTCTAGATTTTATTAACTGTCTGATGCCGATGCTGCTGCTGCTGCTGCACCTGCTGCACTTGCCGCTGCCTCTGCAGGCTCTGCAGCAAGTGCATCAGTTAATTTTACAACTTC
>CETC01030793.1_pt1 | contig 17121 bp, 42 predicted proteins | sample 326911 | NCBI WGS metagenome assembly CETC01 (sample SAMEA2622694, study PRJEB7988) | marine metagenome | isolation source: saline water (ENVO:00002010), including | reverse complement strand
AGAAAATATGAAATACTTAGGTTTAGATTTAGTCGTTTTAAAAGACAATAGACTTCCTTGGAGAAATACATTTAAATTTGAAATGTTAGACAAATACCTAAGTTCTGGCAAATGTAAAACAAAATATTTTATGTGTTTGGATGCTATTGATGTTATTTGGATTGATGAACCACAGAGGGTTATTAAAATATTTAATTCATATGATTGTGACGCTCTTTTTATGTCCACACACTCTACAGATGGATACAATTGCATGCCAGATGTGAAGAGATGGGTTGATAGTGTGAATATTAAAGGAAGATATTTAAATAGTGGTGTTTACATAGGCAGAACGCATTTTGTAAAAAAAATGATAAAAGAGGCTATGAAGTATGCTATACCTCATGGAGTCACAATGGATAACTACAGAGATTATTTAAATAGTAAACCAAAAGATTATCCGATGGGTTCACAGGATCAAGATATATTTAGATACATAGAGAAAAAATTTCATCCTCAAATAAAAGTTGATTATAAGAATAAAATGGCATTTAGGAGCTGATGTGAAAGTATTAATAACAGGTGGAACAGGAACAGTTGGTAGAGCTATCATAAAAAATGGTGATGATGAATACATAAATATAAGTAGAAACGAAGAGAAGATAGCTGAACTTAGTAGAGAACATCCCGATGTAAAATCCTATGTAGGAAACATAGAGGATAAGAGCTTTTTGCTAAGAGTTTTTAAGGATGTTAAACCTGATATAGTGATACATTCAGCGGCTATGAAACACATTGATTTGATGGAAACCAATCCAATCGCTGGTTGTAATGTAAATGTTAAGGGTAGCATAAATGTGATTGAGGCTAGTATAATAAATGATGTACACATCACAATAGGTATTAGCACAGATAAGGCATGTTTAGCTGAGAGTGTTTATGGTGCTTCAAAATATATAATGGAAAGGGTTTTTATGAATGTCAATAATGATGATAATAGATTCGCTTTGACTAGATTTGCTAATGTGGCTCACAGTAATGGTTCGGTTTTACCTTTTTGGTGTAAATCATACATAGAAGGAAAACCACTAAAGTTAACCGATCCTAAAATGAATAGGTTGATATTCACCAAAGATGATGCTGCTAGTTTAATAGATAGAACTATTAAACATACTAAAAAGTTTGGTGGTGGTTTTATAAATTCTTACAAAATGAAATGTGTTAATATGTTAGATTTAGCTAAGTTTATATCAGATGATGTGGAAATAATAGGTAAGAGACCTGGTGAAAAAACAGATGAGGATTTAATATCCGAAAGGGAAATATCTAAGACATTTGTATATGATGATGATATACATATTAGAATGGAAGAGAATGAGGATTTTAACAAATTAAGCGCACCTTACAATTCAAAAACAGCGAAACAGATGACGGAAGATGATATGGAAAAATTAGTATGGGGTTAAAAGACTATAAGATAGCTTGGTTCACCGAAGGTGGGTGGCAGGGTAAGGTATCATTGGACAACCCTAATATGAGAAATGATGTATCCACTAAGTACATCTTAGGAGCTGAACACTATCCTATATTTCAAATATCAGAGGTTCTGAAACATTTTGGTAATGGTTATTTTGATTTTGGTATAGTGACACTTCCTAAAACTAATACAGAGCATCTTTTAAAATTTGATATGATGGGTGACTTAAAAAGATTATGTAAAAAAACTATATCAATGCAGGAAGGTCCTCATTGGTATTTTCAAGACTATACTATGGAGCAACAGATTTGGTGGTTCAATGCTCTTACAGAGTTTGATATGTTATTTGCTCACAACTACAAAGATGTGAATTATTATAAGGGTATCACAAATAAACCTGTACATAAGATGCCAACCTTAATGTTAGCTGATAGGTTGGGAATTAAGAGAGGTAATGGTAATGGTGAGAATGCTATAATTGGTGGTAATATGGTTAGGTGGTATGGTGGGTTTGATTCGTATGTGGTTGCACAAGAGTTTGGTGTACCGATATCAGCGCCCTCTATGGGGAGAAAGATTGACAGAGAGGATGAAATGGATATAAATCATTTTCCTTATATGACTTGGGTTGAGTGGATGAATAAACTTAGAGACTTTAAGTATGGAGTTCATCTGATGCCAACTCATGCGGCTGGTACATTTACACTTAATTGTGCTTATCATGGAATACCCTGTATCGGTTATAGAGGATTGGATACTCAACAAGAACTTCATCCTTTATTGTCAGTAGACGATGGTGATATTCAATCAGCTAAAAAGTTAGCTATTAAACTAAGAGATGATGAGGACTTTTATAATGAACGTAGTAAATGGTGTAGAGAGAATTATAGGAAATCATTATATAATGAAAAGAATTTCGTACCATACATAACAAAAATATTAGAGGAATTGAAAAATGGATGATAGAGTAATAAGTTTCATACAACCAAGTAGAAACAACCTAAAGTATTTAAAGTGGAGTTACGACTCCATCAGAAAGAATCTTGGATACCGACATGAGATATGTTGGGCTGATGATTTTTCTAACGATGGAACTTGGGAATGGATGACGGAGATTTATAAAAAGGATAAGAATGTAAAAATATATAGAAACTATGGTCCTGAAAGACTTGGACACACTATTCTTTATGATAAATTAGTGGACATGGCTTCAAATGATATTATTATGATTTATCATGCCGATATGTATGCATGCCCTAAGTTAGATGAGGAAGTTCTAAAACATCTACAGCGTGGGAAAGTTGTTTCAGCCACTCGTATAGAACCACCACTACATCCAGATGGTCCTGAAAAGATATTGATGGATTTTGGTATAGAACCTGAGGAGTTTAAGGAGCAAGAGTTAGTTGAATGGATTAATAAATATTTAGAAGAAAATTCTGATGATGGAAATGAAACCACCAATGGAATATTTGCTCCGTGGGCTATGTATAAAGATGATTTTTTGGCGATAGGTGGACACGATCCTCTATATGCTCCACAATCCAAAGAGGATTCTGATATATTTAATAGATTCACTTTAAAAGGTTATGAGTTAATACAGACTTGGAAAGGTTTTGTATACCATATGACCTGTCGTGGTAGTAGGTTTGCTGATGGAGCTAAGAGAAATCCAAATGGACAGGTTTTTATGAAAAATAGAGAAACAGATGAGTGGTTAAAACAGAATGAAAGATCCACACGTAACTTTATTCGTAAGTGGGGACACTTTGTAAAGCATGATAAATATATGATGCCGATAGTGCCACCGAAGTTTGATATTGGTTTTGTTTTAAAAAATTGTAACAACAACTCACTGAAAACATTAGAACCTTGGTGTTCGGATATCTATGGTGATTGGGTAGGGCATAAGGGATTTGGTGTTAATAAGTACATAGAGGAAGAGCAACCAAACACAGATTTTAATTTGAGTAAAAAAATACACACACAACACATGAACCCAACAAACGATATTGTGGTTTATATAGATTGTCAGTATTTAAATAATCAGAATTATCAGATGATAACCCAGCTATCTGAGATATTAGAGGAGCAGGGTGAGATAGGTGAGTTTGAGTTAGATGTGTTTACGGTTAAGGTTAAGAACTTACATACATATGAGATGGAGTTGATAGTATGTGAGAAGAGCTAAGAAAATGACTTATTACATATTATTAAGCAACGATACTGTAAAAGATATTTGGGATGATAATATCTTAGGAGAGGAAAGTTTTGGAAAGTTTTATGTGGGTAACGGTTTTTTAGCATTGGATAACATAACGAACAAAAAGCCAGAGGTTTTGGAGACTGTTACTATCATAGATGAACAAAAGAATAAGTATTCGGTTGAGGAATTTTTAAAATTAATATCAAAATGGAAAATAATGTCTTGACTTGTATGGCAAAAGTTGAGTATATTTAGGAGTATGATGAATGGCTAAATACGATTATAATGATTGGGAACGATATGAGGAACAAGCATATCGTGAGGTTATTGAACCAAAGAAAAAACCAAAGAAACAAAAAAAGTCTTGGAAGGACAAAAAACAAAAGGAAAATCATCGTGATAAAAAAAATAGTTGGAGTAATCGCTCTAAGCGCGATTAATCTTTTCATAGGCTGTGAGGATGTAAACCACACAGAAATAGAACCATTAGAATTTCAGTTATCTGATAACTTAACCATAGATGAGAACGGATTCTATCACTTATCAATAGACACCACAAAGTGGCAAACATTCCACAGAATATCAGGCAGAGTTGTTAGAAATGGTGATCCCGTTAATATAATAAAATTTGGCTGGGTTTCAACACACTTTTGGACTATAGGGGATACTTTAGGATATGTGGTTGAAAACACAGGAAACAGTGAGCTATGGTATGTCGGTTACGATACAACTTACATAACTTGGTTTGATGGATTTGAGGTGCCGATAATAAATCAATCATCATACAGCGATGAAGATGGAGAGGTTAATACTATGATAGCGCCTGTACGCACGATGAGAGGAGATACAGCCACCATACATTACGGTTATTGGGATAATTGGAGATATGAGGATACCTATGGGGAGTTTAATATAATATTCGATTAAGGAGAGAGTAAATGGAATATGTTTTAATAAATAAATTCGATGAGATAGTAGATACGGTGGATTTGGCTGGTAATGTGGGTAAAACAGGTGCGACCACCTATTTTCAAGGTATGAAGAAAATACCAAACCAAAAGGACTTTCGTAAGTTATGGAGAGTAATGTCGAGGCAAGAGTATGATTTGATATTTAAAGCATCATTACAAAATCGTCAGATGGGAAATAGAAAATATGAATGGTGGAAAGATGAGGAGACTTATTTAGACGCAGATGCACCAATGACTCAGAGCGGAGATAATGATGGCTAGGCAAAAGGGTCGTAGGAGAAGGAGAGATACATTCAGAATGAATGACTTAACCGCTGAACAACAAAAAGAATTAGAAATGTTAGCAGCAGGAATAGAGGCTGAAGCGATACAGATGAGAGAAGATTATGAAAATAATCCATCAGAGGAAAGCGGTAGTGTTGTGGTCATACACCAAAATTCAGAAATTTTAGAGGAGGAGTAATTATGCCTACATTAGAAAGATTTGAGGTGCAAGAAAACCGTTTATGGTATCGAGCAAAGGTTACAGAGGAGCAAGCAAAAGAATTTAAAGAGGTTTACGATAATGAGAGTGAATGGCCTGATTGGATATGGGATTTAGATTGGGATCTTCATAATGATAAACCTGGTAATGATGATGTTTTATCAATAAGGCTTATAAAAAAGCATGAGGAACAAAATGAGTCAAATGTTAATATCATTATTTAAATTAATCGATAAATTTAGATTTTGGAGAGTGGAAAGACAAGCGGTTAAGTTTGCTAAAGAGTTAAAGAAGAAAAACTATAAACCATTTAAACCATGGGATAATGGAGTTTGGAAATGAAACAACCAACTTATGTAGGATTTGAACAAAATAAATATCCTTGGAAATCTGATATAGACTACAGAAAAAATCCACATTTATATAAGATAGGAAGAGGACAGCAAGGAGTTCTGATATGTGAACCTTACAAGTCAGAGTTATATCCGTTGTGGAGATTTAAGACTCCTGAAAAGGCACAGTTATCGTGTAATCAAATATATCTAAAATTCCTACAGTACATAGATGAGGGAGATTTTGTTGGTGCTGATATGGCTAAAAAATATCTACATATGGGATTCACTCGTAGTCGTAGATATTGGAATCACAGTAGCGGTAAGAAATGGACTAAGGAAGAGTCTATATGTAATTATTCAGGCTTACCCTCTGTTAAATCTTATGAGTGGAAGGTCTTACCATATGATAGAACAGAACAAAGGTTTATGGATAGCAGTTTAATATTCCAAAAGTATTGGAAGATGGCTAGAGAGAATGAAGATTACTTACAAATGAAAAAACAACATAGGAGTAGAAAGTGACAGATTTATCTTTACTGATGTTAATAACAGGCGTAATAGTCGGCGGATTAGCCGGTTCAATTACAGTTCATGTATCTTATAAAACAAAGGTTGCTGACTTAGAGGCTGATGTATATGATGCTCGTGTTATAAGAGAGGCTCTAAAGGAAGAGATATTTAGATTAGAGAATCAATCAAAACCAAAGCCTAGAAAAAAGCGTGGTAAGGCTCAAAAAAAATAAACCACAGTATATTTATATGTAACAGTATAAATGGAGATCATCTGTGAATCAAAACGATAGAAATCAGTTAGAAATAGCACACCTTAAACTTGATGATATGAGGCAGGATATAGTCGATCTAAAGAAGGATATGGAAAATGCTCATAATAAAACAGAGGAGTCTCTGCGGTTCATAAAAGAAAATCTATTCAATCCAAACGAAGGCTTATGGGCTGAGACAAAACTAAATAGTCAATACAGAGAGAGCTCAACCAAATGGAGAGGTATAATAGGTGCTGGTTTCATAGGGTTATTATTCAAACAACTATACGATATGATGAGATAGGGGGATCGGCGGGGAAGGTCCGTGAAGGGTCCGTGGATCGCTTGAATCTTATAACACACTATCAAATAGGTAAAATTTTCTAACGAAAATTCCACCAAAAAAACATAGCTCGTCAGCCAATTAAATCCCATGCGTAACGATGTGAGAGCATCAAAGAAATATGGGATCTAATGAAATTCTAACAAAAAATACCGTAATAATTCTAAAGATCGATATACTTATTAGCGATGGAGAGGTTATGAAATTAAGAACCATTCCGATTAACAGCTAAGAAAATTAAGGAGAGCAACCGATGAGCATAAAATTATTAACCATAGAGATGCTAATGGGCGTGTTGGCCGCCCAAAACTTACCGCCGGGTGAGAGCCGACAACCCAAAGCCATCATACCATTTGAACTATCATACTTCGACATACGAGAGGCCATATATATGGACTACAGCGGTGGTAGGATAGAGGTTGAGTTCGAGATAGATGAGAGCGGAAATGTGATAAATCCCGTGATTGTCGATACCTTCGATGTAAGCCTCAATGATGTCGTTATCGATAAGATTAAGAGAACTAAATACACACCAGCGTTACAGAACGGAAGGCCCGTTAGGGTTAGGTACAGAATGCCGATAAGATTTAAGTAATCAGATACAGACAAAGGGATGAGAGAAGAGGGGAGCTGAGCTCCCCTTTTTTCATGCCCTGTGATGGGGCCGGTACGCTAAATAATATTTAGCTGATATTTATATGTATGGATAATTGGGATAGATTAAATAAGCTAGGTAAGATAGGTAATAGGAATCCTTTGGAGAAGAAGGTGAATCAGCTCACAAAGGTAATCAGCGATCCCGATTCATACAATGTGAACATAGCCAGTAGGGAGAGGATAGAGGAATTAGAGCATAGGGTTTCAGAGTTAGAGGATCAATTAACCGCTTTACTCAAACGAATTGACACCCCTTAGATGACAGGTGACACCATACTGGCCTTCGTATTGATAGGATTGGTGTTCTACGCGTGGTGGAGAGATAGCTAGGATAGGCTTAGAACCCAATAAACCCCCACTTAACCACCATAACCCACTTTAACACACCAAATGATAGAAATATGATATAGTCTCCCAGGGGATGCACAAAAATATAATGTGTGTCTGTCATTGTGTCAAGCTTTTTTTTTCAAAGCTTTTGATACCTCACATATGTCATTATGTCAGTACCCCCACTCAGATAGGCTCAGGAGAGGCCTGTTCGCTCAATAAAAATCAGCGTAGCTAATCCAAGTTGCTTATCTGGCTAATTTATGCCAACCTATAATTTACAAAACTTTTGGTATATCTGTCAAGCTTTTTTTTAAATTATTTTGTCAAGCCTTTTTTTAAGTTTTTTCGTAGGCCTCCCCTGGCCATATAGGCATAACATCATGTGCCTGGCGAGAGCGCCGGCCAGTAAAAAAAAGTTAAAAAAAGTTGAAAAAAAGGCTTGACTTTCTCATTTTTTCTTCGTATATTAAGGGGTATTAAATAAGGAATAAATAAACAATATGAAAGAATGGAACTTTACATTTACAGACAACAGAGATGGAAGCTGGGGCTGGAACTCAGTATGGGCTAGGGGTAGGAAATCTGCGATCAATAAGGCTAATAAAAAGCTTAAGACATTCAGCGGGGATTATACTCTGAATGTGGACAGCCTCAATACCAGTGAGGGTACTTATAATCAGCTAATGGGAATGTACTGGTAAAAATAATTAAAAAAAAGGCTTGACTTTTACGATTTTTATTCGTAAGTTAAGGTAAGAAATAAAGGGATAATATATGAGATATGACTTAAATGATAAGAACACAGCGGCTGTTCAGAACAAGATAAATCTGATTATCTTGGATGCTCTCAGAGATAAGAGCAATTGGAAGGATGGTGAGGTTAATTGGAATTTTGTCGATGGTGATTTACACTGTGATGAGAGATCGGAAGAGTTCACAGATCAGCAGTTGGTGGTTGGGTTGCATGACTTCCCAATGTCTTTAATCACACCTGAGCTACAGGCTGAGGCTAACTCAGAGGATGTGACAAGGCCTATATCTTTCGTATAGGTTTTCAGCGGTACGCTGAATAATATTTAGCGCACACAATATATATTAGTATAAGGAGAGCAGTATGAACCTAAAAGAAGGTACTGTCGAAGAGGCTGTACAGAGAGTAGAGAGAGAGATGAAGGCTATGTGGGATACAGGCGAAGCGATTTATGTTATGGAGAAGGATGCCGCCTTCATAAAGACGATAATGTTAGCGCTTCACTATGAGAGGGAATACTTCACAGAGGAGGTGGGCGTCACAATCGGAGAGGCTTGACATAATGACATACCCCGTGGCATTAAGTCGTTAATCGCAGAGCTATGACAAAATGACAGGCGCTTCATACCTGTTCACGAATAGGACCAGGTTTTTTTTGCTATAGGTTTTAACACAAAAGAGGTATCATATATGATAAAAAATAAACAGCGCACATCCGTATTGGGTGCGTCAAAGAATCAGAGGGATTTGGATGAGCTTTTGGTAATACTGATGGAGGAATGTGGCGAACTCATACAGGCAGCGAGCAAAGCCATAAGGTGTGCTGAGTATTATGACAATGACAGATTGACAGATGAGGTGGGTGATGTGCTCACTATGATTGACTTACTGCATGAGTATGATTTGGTAAGTTGGAATGATTTGGATGAGCGTAAGAAGGTTAAGCTTGAGAGGCTGAGGAAGTGGAGCAACCTCTTATAGATGTATTACTTAGTGAAGATAATATGGTTCGTAGAGGATGTGATTAATCTAATGTATCAGGCCTTACAGCTATACTTATATAAGAGACACCTAGCGAAGAGGATTCAAAAGAATGATTTCGGCAGAAGGGAAGAGTGGTGATGCTATCGCAGGAATTTTTAATACAAAGGGGTTACTGCTGTGGACACGGTTGTCTGATGTGTCCCTATGAACCCAAACACACAGAGGGAAATACCAATATGAGTAGTAAATCTTTAGAAGAGCGTATTTGTGATTTAGAGGAGTTATCACATGAGCCACAAAACTACCGTGAAAAATGTGAGCAGATGGAAAAAAGAATTGAACATTTAGAAAGCATACTAAAGGAGTTTATGGATAGCTGGGGGCCTGATGTTCAGAGGCGTAGGGCTGAGCGTGACGCCGTATGGGATGAGATGATTAGGGTGCTTACCATTCAGAAGCGTAGGGATGCCTAAGAAGCCTTTAAGCAAATCAAAGATGAGGTGGGCTATTGACCAAACCACATCGATGAGGAAAGCCTCTCTGTTATATCCGTGCGCCTACAATACCTTTAAGAAGTATGCTAAACTTTACGGCTTGTGGGAGCCGGGAAAACAGAGCGGTATCTATAAGGATGGGGCTGGTAAGCCTGTGGAATTAATCTCGATACTATCGGGTGAGCATCCCAACTATTCCACAGCCAAGCTTCAAAAGCGTTTGACTCAAGAGGCGTATCTAGCGGAGGAGTGTTCCAACTGCGGTTATGACGAATATCGTATATCCGATATGAGCAAGCCGTTGATGTTGGATTATTTGGATGACGACCCAACGAATAAGAGTTTGGATAATCTCCGTTTACTCTGTTACAACTGTTTCTTTCTTTTGAAGTTGGATCGGTTAGAGGTAAAGACCGAAGCGAATGTGCGGAGCTTTAAACGAGCCGTAAAGGATCTGTTCGAGACCGATGAGTCTGAATAAGTTAGGACACTACATCTTTAGGCGTATCTGTAAGGACCAGGCGATGTTTCGTAAGAGCAGACCGAAGAACTATGTTGGGCTGTATGTTCAACCGAAGGATATCCAAAGGTACATATATGATTACACGAACTACGGCATTGATTACTCAGGCGATGACAACGATTGTGCTGAGGATAGGTTGGAGAGTATGTTGAACGAACCAGGTGAGGAGAGGTATTGGGATGAGGCTGATGAGGATTTATGATTGAGACTATTTTACTGATATGGATAGTTTTACCGATCTTATCTATTTTGGTATTGTATCTCTATAAGATGGGATTCAGCTGGCCTAACGAGTTGGTGGAATCTGATGAACATAGGGATGTTTATTCTGCGGATACGAATAAGTTAACTGAGAAAGGAGGACCTTATAAGGTTAAGATAAAATGAGTAAGTTCTTTGATTACGGCGATGAGGAGATCAACGCTGAGGGTTGGTATAGGATAACAGCAACCAATGTCAATATGAATAAGCCTGATGGATTAGAGGTTTCATTTTGGCTGTATGGTAAATCAGAACATCACATCAGACAGCTTTTAGATCAGAAGGGTTGGGTAAAAATAAAATCTATGGAGAGGAAAGAAATAGATTTTGATGATTTAGGATAATACTTATTGGTATGGAATATACAGACTTAATAGGACATTTAGCATTTGGATTGATAGCCTTTTCTTTTTTGGTTAAGGATATACTATGGTTGCGATTGGTTTCCATATTGGCTAGTGCGTTTGGTATGGCGTATAACTTCTATATACCAGCAGAACCGATGTGGATCGCAATAGGTTGGAACGGAGTTTTCATATGTTTGAATCTCTATCACATATCGGTTATAATATATGAGAAGAGACCTGTTCATATGAATCCAAAGGATAAGGAGTTGTATCAGACATTGTTCAAAGAGATGACGCCTGTTGAGTATCTAAAGATAAGTAAGATCGCAAGTTGGAAGAAGTTTAAGCCTGGTGATGTTATCATAAGGCAGGAGCATTTGGTTACAGATCTGATACTGATATATAACGGAACGGTTGATGTTATGGTTGATGATAAGAAGGTGGCTGAGTTAAGGGATGGACAGTTTGTCGGTGAGATGAGTTTCCTAACTGAGAAGTCAGCAACCGCTACATGCACTGTAAAGCACGATACCGAATGTTTGGTTTGGAAGCAGCCTGAGTTTAAGGATTTGTTAAAGCGTAATCCATCGCTGTACTATACCATACAGAGTTTGTTAAGCAATCAGTTAATAAGTTATAGTAGTAAGTAATGATAGATTGGCCAGATGAGTTTCATAGAGACGATCCCTTTTTTGCAATAATAGTAAACCGCTGGATGGAGTGGGAAGATTTAGATGTTCTGTTGGAAACCACTAACAAGTGGGCTAAACATAATCTATCTCGTGGAGATAGAACATTGATAGATTTTATAATAGGAGTAAGTTAAATGAAGTTGGATTGGCATAATAATGATGAATCATTTCTGATTAATGGAAAGAGCATCAATCAGATAATAGCTATGTTAGAAATATTAGAAAAGAAGAATCCCGATGTAAAAAGTTTGCGTGACTTCATAAGGTATTTAAAACACATACCATCATTCGATAGTATTCTAAATACATTTCAGGTTGTCACAAGGGCTGAGGATTTGAGTTTGAGAGAAAGAAATGAGGATGGATTAACTTTGAATGAAATATTAGATAGGCTTGATATGGGTTTATCGGGAGATGGATAATATGGAAAGAATAGATCATATAGCTTTGGTTGTAACAAATATAAAAAAAGGAGTGCAGTGGTATACACAGAACAGAGATTGTAAAGTTAAGTATGAGGATGATACTTGGGCATTATTGGAATTTGAAAATGTTGACTTAGCTTTGGTTTTAGCAGCGGATCACCCACCACACATAGCCTTTGAAGATAAAACATTAATAAATGGTGTGAAACATAGGGATGGTTCTGAATCAGTATACGATCACGATAGCTTTGGAAACATAATAGAAAAAATAAAATATCCTAAAAAAAGTTAAAAAAAAGGCTTGACTTTTATAAAAAACCTTTGTATATTAAGGGGTAATAAAAAAGGATAAAACAATGAACTTAGAAACATACTTAGAAACAAATAATTTTGAGAAAAAAGACCTCACTATATTATTTAGTGTTGGTTGTGTATTGAATGTAAAAAATGGTGATACATTTCCTATGATGGCTGATGACACTTTTGATTTTGAAGATGGAATGAATGTAGTTACTGATGAGTTTGATGAATACTGGTGGGAGTCTTTGGCTAAGTGGAACGGCGATAAACAAATCGTGGAAGATACTATTGAAAATCTTACAGAAGTATCTTATGTGGATAGTCTATTAACCACAGGAATATAATTGAAAAAAAGGCTTGACTTTTACAAATATTCTTTGTATATTAAGACATAGTAAAAAAGGAAAAAATAATGAATTTAAATAAAAGAGATCAAAAAGAAATATTAGAATACTTAGAATTAATTTACAGTGAGCTAACTGATGTTTATAATCTTACCGATACTGCTGGTAATACTGATGCTAATTGTTATACATCAACTGCTATAGAATTGGTGGATGAATTAAGAAATAATATTGAGGATAATCAAGAAGAACCTGTTCCTCACGAAGATATCGATAGAGAAGGTGGACTTATGGGTCCTGATAGACTTCCTCTGAACTTTCCATATGACAGTGGAGATGGCGAAGGTAGATTAAAGGGGAGGAACTAATGAGCAGAAAAGATTTTTACATCATAGGATTAGTTGGTATCATAATCATAATGTTTAATATGGATATAACACCAAATGAGTTTGCTCATATGGTTCGATATACTTTACCTAATTACATAAAATATAAATTAGCTTAAAAGGAAATAAATAATGAGAGAACAAACATTTACTAGAACTGATCTTATAGGCTACACAACTGATTCAGGAAGAGTAATAGATACCACGCTTCATAATATGATGGAGATGTTGAAGTTGATGCCATCAGGCGTTAAAGACTCTTTAACTGTGGGTTACAAACACGAATCAGATGGTATTCATATTTATGGAATACATAATGATAAAACAGGTGAGTTATATTGGAGTTTAGGTGATGATGGTAATTGGTCTGAAACTGATGAAAAACTTCTTGATAATTTATTAATGTGGGGTGAGTTAAATTGAAAAATAATTTTGAAGATAGATTTACTAAACTAAGAATTAGAATGATGGCTTGGGCTGATAAAAATAAATTTCGTCAAACTTTAGATCAAAATGAAGATTATATAATACCTAATCATCCTGGCAGAGATAAGTCATTTAAGGAAGATTTAACATTAGTTTGTAAATTTGAAAATCATAAGGAACTAACTAAAGTTCAAAAACTATTTTTAAATCAATTATGGAGAACCTACGGAGTATGAGAGAGGTTATAAACTGTTCTAAAAATAATAATCCGTTAATTAAAAAGAAACTACGGGAGGTTACAGTTGAGGAAGGATTGGCAATCGCAGAAAAACTATTTCAGATACTTGACGAAAGAGGGGACGGTATTGGGTTGGCAGCTAATCAAGTGGGAATTGATGCACAGGTGGCCGTTGTCAAAGTTATACAACCTTTGGTACTCATCAATCCGAAGATTATATCAAAGGAAACTGAGATACCTTATTATGAGGGTTGTCTATCTTATCCTGGCAGAGGAGTACACACCAGGCGATACGAAACGATACAAGTAAAAACCGCACAGATAGAGGGTAGTTGGTTATTTACTGGCGTTGATAAGGGTGAGTCCGGTAAGGGTAGTTGGGAAGATAGTGAGGTTAAAGAAGATAGAGAGGTTAGAACCTTAGAGGCTGTTTGTGTTCAACACGAAATAGATCATTTGAATGGCGTTACAATTTTAGATAGGCGTGTTGATACCACTGTTAGGGTTGAAAAGAAAATTGGCCGTAATGAAGTAGTCACAATAAAAAAAGGTGATGAAGTTAAAGTATTAAAATACAAAAAGGCACAGAAGTTTTTGAATAGTGATTGGGTAATTAGTTGAAAAAAAGTCTTGACTTTATCAAATATTATTTGTATATTAGGGTATGAGATTTAAGGTAAACACAATAAAGAAGTTAAAAAAACAAATGGTCAAGCTCTCTAAGGAAAAGAAGGGTGTGTTCACAGTATCAGTTGTATTCGGTACAGCATTTGTCAAACAGTTTAAGTTTCCATCTCAGATAGGTTCTGCTCAGATAGACGATTCACCAGTAGCTGCTAAGGGGTTTTGGACTAAGGGTAAGTTTGTTCCATTCACTACAGATTTTATACAAAGTAAAAATAAGGTAGACAAGAAAAAAAGAAGGAGTGTTTTCGGTGGGGGTTAAGAAAACAGATATAGTAAATTTTGTATTTGGATTCGTATGTGGCGCTGTGTTGATTTATCTTATGGTTCAAACATCACTACAACAAATGGAAATGATTATAGATAAGGCTTATAAATTAACTATAGAAATGGAATCAAGAATACAAAAGGATAAGGCTGATAAGGGCGAAGATTTAATGATTAAACCAAAAAAAGAAAAAGGAGTAATATAATGGCTATGATAGCAATAATGTTTTTAATGGGTATGGGATTACTATTTATGATTGAAATGGCAGATATTAAAAAAGAAAAGCAAAGAAGGTTTGGTAAAAAGTAGTGAAAATTAGGGATATCATTAGACCGCTGTTGCAGGAGATTTACCAATCAGATGGTTGGAAAATGCTAACCTGTTGTATGTTGTTAAACCTAACAAATAGAAAGCAGGTTGATACAATCAGAGATGAGTTGTTTAGTAGATATCCAACACCAAACGATATGATGAATGCAAATGAATCTGAATTAGCGGACTTACTTAAGCCATTGGGTTTGTACAATAGGCGAGCCAAGTCACTAAAGAAAATGAGTGAGGGTTATGTCAAAGGTTTTAAATCTGTTGATGAACTATATGGTGTGGGTGAGTACGCTAAAGATTCTTGGGAGATATTTCAGAACAATAATAAAAAAGTAAAACCAACGGATAAGGTTTTGCAAGAGTATTTAAGGATAACACAATGAAAAGAGAAACAGTTAATCTATTAAGGATAGCATTGGTTTTGATAACTTTTATGGCTGTTCTTAGAGGTCAAAGTATAAATATAAAACCTGAACTACCCGAGCTAATACCATATCAGATAGTTCCTTTAGATCCGGAGCCTGATTGTAGATTGGAGATTGGTATAAGATTAATATATCCTTACAACATAGAGAATATGTTAGAAACAGATCAAGAAGAAGCTTTACATATTATCTATAAAAGGGTTGGTTATGAGATAGTTAATCCTGATAAGCAATCGAATATGTTTCATGTTGATGGTAAGTTATACCATTTGATAAGAATACCATACACAGGCTCAGCTGATATATGGGAGTGGAAATGAACGATTGGAGTAAGGTTGAAAAAACCAAAAAAGTTGCTACAGAGCAGGATATATTTTGGGAATATGTAAAAATATTTTTATATTTACTTGCTGGTATGGCTTACGCTTATTTTGTAATTTTAGGAAAAACATTATGAATGATACAATAAAAGAGTATCTAATTATTTTAGGACTTATATTTTCATTAGCTTATATATTCTGGCCAATACCAGAATTAGAAGAAACCATACCTGCGGTATCCATTGATGAAGAACCGATACAGGTTTGGAAAGAAACGCATCAAAAACTAAACGGCGATATGGGAGATATATTAAAGATAAAATATAAGGTTGAAAAGGACAAAACTAAATTATGGATTATGGATTCAAACACAGGCAGAATAGTGCATGAACAACCATTTTCTATAAGTCCATATCCTAATAATTATAATAAAAGAAATAGAGTGTATACTTACATTTGGAAACTATATGATGGAGAGCATGGAAACAAATATGTTCCGCCAGGTGATTATGAAATTTGTGTTGGAATAAACATAAACTCCTCAGAAAATTATTATTTGGAGATTACGATATGATGAAGATTTATTTAGAGATTGTTAAGATAGGTTTGATTGGTTTAGCTACATTTTTATCCATTGGTTTGCTTTTGAGCATACCTCTCTGTTTACTTTGGAATTGGTTGATGCCTGATATATTTGGTTTACCAACAATAAATGTTTTACAGGCTTTTGGATTATCAGCGATAGTAACTTTTCTTAGTCCAACAAATTTAGATTTAAAAAATAGAAAACAAAAGGTTGATGTTGATAAACATTTAGAAAGAGCTTTTAAAGATATTACATCACAATTTACCGCTTAACACTATTTATATCAAATAATCGGAGATACTGATGTTAGATTTAGATTGGGTAATAAATACTTTAAAAGAGGCTAGAGACAATGAGGATTGGGATTTAGTAAAAGAAATTATACACTATTTAGAAAATCAAGAAGATATGGATGATTCTTGGTTAGATAATATGGGAAATGTTTAGAGTGTTCTTTAGTGGTTCTCGAGCGCCGAACGCTGAAAGTGCGTTCTCCACATTGGTTGATAATTGCCATCCATGGAATGTGGGTTTAGCTAAAGACACTCAAAACTTTAGGGGCTGTAAAGGTTTCGACAGGTGTTATTTGAAAATGAAGTGCAGCAGAGTTTGAGTAAACTCTTAAATAAAACTCATCAAACTCAAATGGCGATAAATCGCTAGAAGGGTTGGTAATAGATTGGCATTTGGCTGAGCACGATGTGCGAAAGGAAAGTACCTCCAAACCAATCAGCCGTCAGGCAGATTACCAACCAACTTACGCTTACGCATAAGTTACTGAGTTGTCTAACACT
>CETC01070449.1_pt1 | contig 17148 bp, 23 predicted proteins | sample 326911 | NCBI WGS metagenome assembly CETC01 (sample SAMEA2622694, study PRJEB7988) | marine metagenome | isolation source: saline water (ENVO:00002010), including | reverse complement strand
CGCGCGACGCGTACTGTCAAGCCATAGTTTCTAGCAAAAGCAAACCAAAGGCGCTCGCTAAATAGCTTTTCCCAACCATACTCAGAATCTGGCTGGGCCGGATAGGCAGAATCTTCGGTGCAATTTGGATTATCTGGATCCAGCTGATTATGCTCTGGGTACATGCACGCAGAAGAAGAATAAAACACTCTATTAATTCCCTTCTTAACCATCTGCTCTGCAATATTAAGATTAATCATAGCAGAATTATGCATAATATCAGCATCATTCTCACCTGTGAAAACAAAGCCGGCGCCGCCCATGTCAGCAGCAAATTGATAAATTTCATCAATATCTCTAGTAACATATTCACAAGCTCCTGGGTCTCTTAAGTCCGCTACAAAAAACTCGTCTGCAACTCTAGCTACGTCAAAAAATTCGTGCTTTTTAATATCGACGCCGCGGATCCAATGGCCCTCCTCTTTAAGTCTCTTAACCATGGCGCCGCCAATGAAGCCACCTGCGCCGCATACCAATATTCTTTTCATTTTTTACTCCTTAAGTGTTTTCCTTATAAACAATATATATATCAGCACCAATTTTTGTATTTAAAACTGTGTAGTCTTGATTAATATTTTTTGCCAAACTATTCAACTGCTCAACAGTAGGATATGAACCCATACCAGCATAGTTCATATCGTCTATTATTATAACATGATCATTTCTGCTTGAATGCTCTTTAATAATTTCCATTTCCTCTTTTATAAAAGAGATATATCCATTATGGTCATCTAGCAATATTACAAACTGCTCATCTGGGTTTTTAGATAATATATTCTTTAGTTCGTCGCGACCGTCGCCTAGAACAAACTCAATTTTATTAAAGCCATCTTCTCTATCTTTATAATTATCGTATAGGCTTTTGTTGTTTTCAATTGTTATTACTTCAAAAAAGTTACTGAAAGCAACTGCGTTGTCTCCGCTCTCGCCACTACCGCACTCAATAAACCTTTGTATGTTATTCATATTTGAGCGACTCTTTATAGACTCTAAAGCCTCTAGAAATGGCACACTACCAGGAGTAGGCCATCTTTTCTCATTTAATAAATATGTTTTTTCGTTTTTAGCCATTATAATTTCTCCACTCTAAAGGGTAGTCTGTACACACCCCCATTACATTTGCTTCAATGTTGAAAGGGCGATCGCACTCTACAGTTATTCCATTTTTCATGTAGACTCCCGAATAGCACCAAACATGGCCATGACTTGTAAGAGTCATTTTGTCTTCACTATGCCAAAACCAATTTAGGTTTGTTTCTCTCATGGCATCGACTGCATTAAAGTTCTTACAGTGGATCCACATCTTATCATTAAAAAAATCTTTGTCAACATAGTGTGTTGGGGCATCATGCCCGAGAAAGTAGCCGTCATCATACCAGACATCAACCTCCGCATCAAATCCCATAGAAATTGCACTAAGAATATAATCTGGACTGTTTTCCAATAACAAATTTGGACCTTTAAGGTTTCCTCTATGTGAAATTATTTTTCTATCTTGCAAGATTGACATAGTAAGGCCTTTCATCATATATAATTTGATTAAAAAGTTTTTTAGTTTCATCTGCGTCGGCGGGCCAAAGTTTGACAATGTTGTCAAAACCAGACATGTGAGATTTATCATCAACTGCCCAGTGACTCCACCCAAGCCAATCATAATCTTTGTTGCGGCCGGCGCCTATAAGCTTTACAGGGATTTGGTCTCTCTCTAAATAATTTCTTATTATCTCAAAGGGGCGATAAATTAAAAACGGAGTCATAGAATAACAAACTGGTATTTTTCCCTCTAAAGCCATGCCGACGCCCATAGCCACCATTAGCTGTTCTGCGGCGCCTGGATTGAAAAACCTATCGGGAAACTCCTCTCTTAAATCATCAAAATGTTTGTATCCCAAATCGCCAGCGATTAAAACTATATCTTCATTTTTTCTCATTTCCTCATGCAACATACTAACAAAAGTCTTCCTAACGCTCATTTAATATCTCCATTCCAAGTTCATAGTCCTCTTTAGTTAATTTCATATAGTGTGCATCAAGCCCATTTAAGAAAGGAAATTGTTCCACCTCTGTTCTATGAAAAACAATTCCAGGAAGAAATGCTCTGCACCTAGATTCTAAATAATCAACATCAATAGGGTCATAACACGCCCAACCATTGGCATTGACATGCACTTCTATATTGTCTAGACCAGCCTCGTGTATATATCTTAAGCTCTCCCAAACAGAACCCTCGGCACACTCGCCATCGGTTATCGTAACATATACTTTCTTGTGTGGGCTCGCTGCGGCGCGTCCGACGGCGATGGCGATTCCAAGACCCAAGCTACCAGTGGAGCAGTGAATATGATTTTTTAAATCTAAATTTGGATGTCCACCATGTAGATGAACTAACTCATCTGCATCAACATGGTCGTAGTACTTTTCTAAAATCGCATACAAAGCATATGCTGCGTGGCCATTTGATAAAACAAAAACATCGTCTTCATCCATTCTGCTGTATATATCATCTATTATATCGATACAAGTAAAACAACTCCCAACATGTTCTTCGTTGTGGTCATATAAAAGTTTAAGCAGTCTTTTTTTTAATTTTATATCTTCTTTTTTCATGTTTTACCCTCCAGGTAATCTTGTAGCCCTTCAGGTGTGCCTAAAACAACATGACGGCTATTAACGTCTATACCTATCTTAGCGTTAAACTCATCAATTAATAAATTATAGACTGGACAGATATAGTACTCTCCCTTTGTTTTTTGATTACTGGCGACCATTTTTTTGGCGTTTCTTACAAAATCTGCGCCGCGCTTAAAATAATACAGGCCGCCTACTGCATTTGAGCTTATAACGTCTTTCTCAGCTGCTTTAACAACATAGCCTTGCTCATTTAATACAACGTAACTGTGAGCAGGGCTATTAGACTCAAAAACAGCCACCATGCCATCGTACTTATCTTCAATCTTAGACGGATCAAACCTTGGCTCGAAATAGCAATCAGGCGTAAATATTACCAAAGGCTCGTTGTTGTTAATGTATTCTTCTGCCAACAAGCAAGAACAAATTGCGCCGGCAGTATCATAATCGACATCTACAATTTTAATATCCTCACCAAACTTCTCTCTCAAAACAGAATCAATATTAAACTCTTCTATATGCTCACTTCGAACTATAAAAATTAAATTGCAATCACTATACTCAATTGAGTCTAATGATTTTTCTACAATAATCTTTTCTTCTACCTCTATTAGGGGCTTGGGCAGGTTGAAGCCGTGTTCTGAAAATCTACTCCCCAAGCCGGCTATAGGCAGCAATATATTACATTTCTTATTCATCTTTTCTCCTTAAAAGCAGCTTGGTTGTGTTTTGGTGGGCAAATTCAATGCATTTTTCTATATCAATATTCCGCTCTAACATTCTCGTTATAAAACTAGCAGCAAAGAAGTCTCCGGCGCCGAGGACATTTAAATCTTCTATTAATTCTGTTGTGGTAGTAAACTCTCTTTCTCCATTGTGGCATATACTTCCAGCTGGGTGGTGTAATATTACCCAGCCCTTTACTACCTTGGCTAGCTCTGGTAAGCTCATAAACAAGTCTTCATCCGAAATAAACAAATAATCTAAATCCTTAAACACTTCCATGTTATTAATCTTTCCGCTAGTAAGATCTGCAGATAGTATTGTTGGCTGCAGGCCTGCTATAAATTCTGTATCTTTTATTTGATTTAGATACATAAGATGGCTCCAGCTAGAAGAAAGAGTATCACTTATTTTTTTAGTTAACAAATTTAGGACGCCGCGGCCTTGACGAGTACACTTTTGTTTGTTTACATATATTATTGCTTCGCCAATACTAGTTGGTTGCATGTTAATAAAAAGAAAAGGATTTGTCAGCATGCAAGCTTCCCAAAAATTGCCAATCCCGCCTAAGGTTCGAACCTCATCAAACCCTTCAAAAATTCTATCGACTGTCAAGTGACCATAGACAGATAAATCGTACATCCTATCCCATTTCCTTACTAGTTGCCTCTAGTTTGTCTAAATGCGCCACTTGGTCTTCGGTTGCGTCTGTCAGCCAACCAGTGGATAGAAAATGATCATATAGTTCAACGATAGCGCCAGTACCACCAAAAGATTCTAAAACATAAAAAGAATTTTGTTTTATAATGGCCGGTGAATCGGCAGTTGAAAAAGTGTGCTCTAGTGATTTAAACATTGATAAATCAAAATAATCATCACCAACAAAGGCCATTTTTTGTTTTGATATTCCATATTCTTTTTCAAAAATATCTATAAATCTTGATTTATCTAAGCTAAGATCACTACCTCGTGAACAGTAAAAAGGTATATTTCTTTTTTCTGCCATCTTTCTATTAAAATTGTCTCCTGACAACATAATAACTTTTATTCCTGCAGCAATAAATCTTTTAATGGCGGTAAAATCCTTACACAAAAACCTCTTTCCTAAGACTTCATGCTCTTCGTTATATATTTTTGTGCCATCGGTCATCACGCCGTCGACATCTAATATTAATAATTCAATCTTCATTTTTATCGCTTCCTAAATGGCATAATCCATGTTTTTAACGAATTAGCAGACGAAGCAAATGGTTCATCGACAACCAGGCCATGATTGTGTATCGTATCGGCGATCTGTTGATAAAAAATCTCCTGTCCCCAATCATGAACAGCAATACAGTCCCCACTCTTTAACAAAGGGGCGTACATATTAAACTCTCTAGCCTTATCTCCGCCGTCACAAAAAATGAAAGTTTTAAAATCAGAAATATTTTCTTTAACATGTTCTTGTGTTTTTTCGCTAAAAACGTCTTGATGAAAAAAGTTTACATACTCTGACATATTAGCTAATTTCTCATACCAATGGCCGCAACCTTCGTACTCTCTAGTATACCAATCTTTATCAGGAATAAGCTCATAAGTCTCAAAAAACATTTGCTCGGTTATACCAGCAAAGTTTGCAAAGTAGGTACTCAAGCACCCTTTTTGGCTTCCAAATTCTATCATATATTCAAATTTATGTGTATCAAAGTAGTATTCAAACCAAGGAATAGCAAAATAATTTTGTGACATTCCTCCGCCCATATACTTTTGATTTATCTGTGATAAATTATCTAAAGTTAATGGTCGATCTTTATATATTTGTTTTGGAATTAAATCACTCATCGCGTGAATATTGTTGATTAAACTTTTGTTATATTTCATTGTGTTGTCTCTTGTTCAGCATAGCAATCACCACCATTGGCATACCCATCCCACCAATACTCTGTATTAAATTTCTCCCACCACATGCTTATTCTAGGGAGCGGTTCAAAAATACTATTCCTGTTCTGAAGATAAAAGTCCAAAGCCTCTTGGCGAAGAGGAGCTTCGTCTAATAGATACTCCTTCCAGCTAGATAGGTGTTTTGCAGACTCTTCAAAAAATAAACTAAAATAGTTAGCGCCTATGTAAATTGGATTTCTCAAGTGGCCTGTTCTTATAGAAAAGTCTATGGGCTCTGGCATTAGAGGTGGCTCATGTGAAAATGGCATATTGAACAGCTTATTTAAGTCTTCCTTGTGCCCTAGGAACACATGATCTTGCGGATGATATGGATAGTTTATATTGGTAGCTATTACGTGTATCTTACTTTTCTGTCGCGACCCATCCAAATAATTAAGAGTTTTTTGATTCTTGTTTTTGTCAAAGAACTTAATCCAAGTTGTTAGACCATCGTGAGACATTCTTTCATCAGACCTTATCTTTAAAACAACATCTGATTCACACTGTTCTAGGCCGCGTTTTGAGGATAATAAATGAAGATTTAAATTTCCAGGACCAATATAATCCGGCTTCTTATTTTTTAGTACAACAGCATCCTTTGAGTACGATGAACGTATGTCTTCGCCTTCCCACGTTGATACTACTACACGATTAACTAGTTCGTGTGTGGCATACAAATTAGCGGTTTCCATTGTTCCAGGATAAAGTCCGCCCTGTATGATTACATCTATCTTCATATCAGTCGCCTTTCTCAATTCTATGGCTATCCTCATCGAAGTGCTGTGTAGAAAATTCAAACAACTCAGTGTCCTCTAGTGCTAACATTTGATGTCTTTGTCCTATGTCGACATGCCACGAATCACCCTTAGTAAGAATTGTCTCTTGTGCATTCATAATATCATCATTGTATGACCACTTTAACAATAATTTACCAGATTGTATAAAAAAGGTTTCATCTTTTATTTTGTGATAGTGCCAAGAGCACTTTTTGCCCTTTACAAAATATAGTAATTTACCACAATATTTTTCATTATTAACGATCCACTTTTCAAACCCCCAACCCTTCGGTACAAGCTTTATTTTAGAAGAAGTCAACATCTTTTTCTCCCTTGTCGTCTACGTATACATCCGCTGCAGGCTTTCCTAAGAACAAATAATGAAACTTAACTCCCCAGGATTTCATTTGTTTATTTGTCATATCGTAAAAGTCCTCTGTGGCTGCGGCGACATTGTTGTTGTGGCGCCCCATGCCTCTTGCTGTTTGTAATATTATAATATTCCCCTCATCATAAAGACAATTAATCTTTTCTATTCTTTCGATTTTAGGAATTGCATTTTCATAGTTTCCATTAGAAACTAGTTCGCATATGGTACCATCTATATCAAACACATAAGTCATCAATTTCTTCTCTACTAAGAGCATGAGTGCCGAACTTAGTCACAGAGTAAGAGGCACACTTGTTTGCAAATATAATAGCATCATGTAGGCTTTTTGTTAACATAAATCTATATGCTAACGCACTTAAAAAAACATCGCCGGCGCCGCAGACGTCATAGACCTCAACTTCTTCTATATTATATATTTGATTATCATATAGAGCCCCTTGGGAGCCTAAAGTAATAATTACTTCGCTACTGTCTGCTATCGAAGTACAATTTTTATGCTCTTTTTTATTTATCTTAAGAACACAATCTTCGTAGTGAGACAGGTCAGTTTTCTTTGAGTCAACGAACACTGGTTTATTTTTAAAATATCTAGTAATTTCTTGACAATCAGACGGCAACAGGAAGCCCTTGTCGTAGTCACTAATTATTACCGCATCAATTGGAGCATCTAGCGACTTAATATCTTCCATATTTACTCTATCAGACACCTGGCCTTCGCCCTCATCAACTCTAAGTAAATGTTGTTTAAAGCGATCGTCAACAAATCGATGTTTTTTTAATACTCTTTTATTAGTGACGTGTAAAGTGTGAATTCCAAAAGATTTAAGGTTTTCTACGACATTTGCAGACATGCCGGGCCTTACTTCTGTTTTTGTCTCTCTTAAGATTGGAACTGGAGCCTCGGGGCTCATTCTCTCGCAAGTACCATAGTGATACACGTCCTCACAGCTATCTCCGACTACTAAGACTCTGTATTGTTCTGGTTGTTGAATACCCATCTATCCTCTCAAAGAAAACTACATTTTTAGCATATTGTGACCCTATAACTTTTTTATCGCGCCAGTCGGATCCCACTACCATGTTGTCTGGAGAAAACTTTTTAATTATATTTTCCAGCTCCGTGTCAGAAGAAAAACATGTCACTTCATCAATAAATTTAATAGAAGATAAAATAGCTTTTCTATCATCTATGTTGTTGTGCGGACGAGAATCACCTTTGTGGTCTTTTATTCTGTCATCAGAATCTAGTGCTACTAATAAATAATTTCCTAAAGATTTAGCATATTTAAAAAGCTCTATGTGTCCTCGATGTAGAACATCAAAACACCCATTAACAAAAACGGTGCTCATTAAAAGATTCCTCTTGTTTTTTGCTGTTCTAGCAAAGCTAGGCCCTCCTTAATCTCTTCAGAGACTTGCTCATCGGATAAATCAGGAAAATTAATTTTTAAAATAGAATTAATTTCTTCTACCGTTTTGTTGTTTTCTGGCTGTCTTAATCTCAGCACGTTATCTCGTGGTCGACTTCTTTTGATAGGGTGGGCATAATTGCACCCGCCGGAAGAAAGAGAGGTCTGTAAGAAACGATCGCTAGGGCACTCCTTAGACAGAAATGCAGCATAAATTCCGCTCCACCATTCTTGACTGTTGGATCCAGGGCCGCGGACCATCATTTCACCCAAAACACACAAGCCCATCTCTCTAATTCCATCATATGTTCCGTCTCGGACTGCTTGTGAATTCCAATCATCAACAATAAAAATAAAAACGTCGTTCAATATGGGATAAAAATATTCTAGTGCTTTTTTTTGTTTATCCTGGTCGTGGTCACCATCATACATAAAAACTTCAACGGGCTCTTCAATATTGGACAGGTCAAAAGAGAAAGAATCTTGATCGTAAAACTGTGTTTGACATGTCAAAAACTTATTGATATTGTCAAGTAGTTCATTTTTATGTGTTCCATCCGGGCCTGGGCGATAATTTTGATCACAAAATTCAGAAAAGTTGTCAATTGACCAGCCCTTCTTGTTGTGTCCATAAAGAGAGGAAACAAAAGTTGACCCTTTATGCGAGCCAACCTCCAGATAGTTGCTGCCCCAGCGATTCAAGTTATTAAGAAGGTGTCGTATCTTGGGTGTCGACATGCCCTCTATCTCTGTTATGACGCCTGACTCGTTAGGAATCTTACTTACACCCTGCTCTGCAGCAAATTTACAATCCCATAGAAATTTATCATACTGCATCTTCTCTTCTCCTTATTTTATCACACCAATACCTTAGTAAGTCTTCTAAAGTATTTTCAATACTTATCTCCGGGCGCCAATCTGTCATATTTTTTAAATTGCTCGAATCGCCGTGTTGATAATGAATATCTATTGGTCTATAAAAAGGTGCATGAATGGTCTGCTCAACGCCCTTAAGCCCACTAATCTCAATCAATTTGTCGGTGAAATATTGCATCTTGCGAGGGACATCGCCGCAGACATTAAAAACCTGACCATTAGTGTCTGGATTAACCATGGCTAAATAGTATGCGTTGACTGTATCCCTTACATCTACAACAACTCTAACAGACTCCAAGTTGCCAATTAAGAGAGTTTTGTCTTGATAGCCCTGCATCATGCGGGCGATTTGAAAAGCGTCCGAAGAAATAGAGAAATTTTTTCCGCGGCGGGGGCCTGTATGCGAAAAGGCTCTAGTAATAAACCCATTTAATTTGCCATTTATCATCCTTTCTTGCATGTACAAATCAGTAGCTGCCTTGGATGCACCGTAGGGGTTGGCGGGTAAAATTTCATCATCTATTTGTATCTTTCTTCCATCCTGCCCAACATTTCCGTAGACCTCTGAGGTAGAGCAAAACATCAATCGACAGCCTGGCTGGTTGTCAGTAATTGCTTGTATGAGGTTTGAGGATCCCATCACATTTGTTTCGAAAGTGCCAATTGGGTCTATAAAGCTCGTCGGAGGATGTGACTGTGCGGCAAGGTGAAACACTCCATCAAATTGATGCTTCTTAAACAAATCATTCAGAACTCTAAAGTTTGTAAGATCAGAATATAAAAATTCGATATCTCTGTAGACCTCATCAGATACAACATCTCTAATGTCATTTTCACTACCGTTACTGCACCTTACCAGCCCAGCAACCTCATGTCCGTGGCCATGTAGTAAGTTAGCCAAATGAGGGCCAGCAAAACCAGTTATTCCAGTTATTAAATATTTCACATTATTCTCCTAGGGTATAAAAATATAACTTTTACGTGCGAATTCTTGCAGCCATCCAAAATTTTCTTCATAGCTTCTAGAGGGGGTGTTTCTTGAATATATGGCTGGAGCACATTTTAAATTTAACTTTTCAAACAAATAAAAAGTTGAAGTAGAGACTGTATCTATTCTATCAGCTTCTTCAAAAACTTTTAACCAATCAAATATGGTAAAATCAGGATGCATTGACATCTCTACTCTTTTGTGTGCAAACGGAGTTGATATCTCTTTTTCTAATACCTCTCTCCATCTTGGAGGGGTGCCAAAATTTTTATTTATTAAATGATAGCGGCTGTTTTGCAATTGTAAATAAGAAAACAACTTCTGTTCCTTTTTTGTATCCCTCTTGATGTTAAAATAATCTTGCCACCCTTCAGAATCTAGAGAGCACATTTTAAATTTACCATGCATATTAGCATAGTCGTGATGGCCCGTTCTGCTCATCATCTCTTTTCCAGCAGTAGAAAAGAACGAATTTTTTATTGGAATGTATAGGCAGCTATCAAACTCTGTCACCTCACTAACTTTCCTGCTTACAAGCGAGAAATACTCATCTCTATTTTTAAATTCTGTATTTTTGTCAACAAAAGTAACGCCAGGGGCCTCGATATATTCGTTTATATAATTATAGGTTGACTCAACAGGCCATATTACATCATATCCAAGATTAGAATAGTGATTTCCTATCTTAATAGATAAAAGTATATCTCCTAAACCACACGACTGTTCAATAAAGCAAGTTTTCATTCAGCCCTGCTTTTTGGCAGCAACAGCAAATACCCTTCGTGATTATAAATTTTATGAAAGCTGTGGGTGTCTTCAAACATCTCTTCTATAAACTTAATCCCGTCCTTGTGGGGGAAGAAATCTGGATATTTAGCGCGGTGAGGCCAAGTGTGTCCTGGGTACTGGAATGGGCCGTCAAGATAAATTCTTAAATCATCAATTAATATGATATCATCTTTTGCAGGTCGACCCTCTTTAATTGCCTGCAGTTCTACCTCCAAAGGAAACTCTATTTTGTCTGATGAGCATGTATATTCTTTTTTCATCTGACTACCAGGGTCAGTAGGTAAATGAGCATCTAGCCAAAAAAAACAAGAGTCAAATTTTTCTATAGCCAATAGCACATCATCTATTCTTGTTTCTGAGTCGCCATGGTACAGCTTCACCTTATCTACAAACTTATACTTTTGTGTACAAAAATTATAATATTCTTCATTAATCTCGATCGAGTGTAACTCTTTGTAATCATGCTGCAGTGCGTAATCAAGACCCACGCCTTTTTGTGTCCCTGTTTCTACAAAACACTCTGCCTCATATAAACTTAAATCAAATGATCTTAATACTCCCATTATATCATCCCTCGGTCGATCATTGACTCAAGAAAATTAAAGATATTATATTTTGTGTAATACAACTCTTTTGCTTTTTTAACATTAGGAAGCCTGGCAGAATAATCATCATTATGATAAATATCTGTTATCTGCTCTACGGTCTTTTCTATAGGGCCAGAAAAATCCATCTCTATAAAAGACTGTTTAGGGTATATCTCTTCAACATTCGGGGCGCCATAGTATATTGGTACTGTATCGCAAGCAATAAGATCAAAAAACTTTTCTGTCAAGTAATTTTTCTGCCGGCAGTTCTCAATACCAATTGAATATTCGTAATTCAACAAAGCATCAGACTTATTATATGGAGCCCCTTTATATCGTGAATCGTTGATATTCCACATTCTGCCATAAAAGTCAATGTCTAGATCAGTGTTCAGCAGAGCCTTGAATAATCCGATCCTTTCGTTATAGAGTGGCTTTGGTCCTGTATTGGTTATAACAATACTCATCCTTCTGCTTTTTGGATGCTCTTGCTCAAGATAGAACTTGTGATGATCTGTAGATTGGGTCATCATAAAAAGAGGGTGCTCAATTATGTTTTGCCCGGGAAACATTGAAGATTCTTGTGCAATAACATATTTGCAATATTTATCAAGATCTCTTTGCCAATTGGTCGACCAATTTGGTTCTAACAAAAACCCAATGGTCTTCATGGGGTTTCTATAATATCTCATATCTTGCGGACGGAACCCGCCTAACACTATTAAAAATTCATAATCTGTTTCAGAAATCTCTAATTTATCTGAAATAGGCCAATTACGGACAGTTCTTAAACTTACATTGGGATCATAAATCTCTTCCCAGTTGCACACAAACCATACTTTTCTCTTCATTTTAATAACTCCCTCTTAAGCTAGACCTAAGACTGTTTTTAGTTATATCATCGGCCGCTAAAACACTCCCATGCTTAGTGATTGCCTTAGCCCAATATACATCAAATTTCAAATTTCGAAATACAGAATTCATATGCCAATCCATAGCTGATTCGATTTTAAAATTATTTAAATAATTGTACACCCTCTTCACCGATGAAACCTTATATAAGACTGTACAAAGTCCATTTGTCATAGTTGCATTCTTTAATAATTCTACTGGTGCGGTGTGAGGTGCAGAAGGCCAATACTCCGATGGGCGTTTAATAAATATATTGCGATCATCGTCTCGGCGCATTGCTGCTTCGCCCATAAACACGCAATCGAATGAAACATCTTCATTCTCACATTTCTTTATTATATCTTGAATATATAACAAGGGATCTTCTTTGAAGATAACATCGTCCTCCAAAATTAAAACATATTCCTCGTCTTTCATACAAGAAACTTTTTTAAGAATGTTCTTGTACTTTAAGCACAAGGATAGCTCACCTTTTAAAGGTTCACGGCCGGTATTGCTTTTGAAAAGTTCAACATCAATGCTATTAAATATATCATAGTCAGAAATCACTTCTTGGTCATACTGCTCTTCAAATTCTATTGGTACATTATCTAAATTCCATTTTTTGATTTCAGAAAGCATATGCTTTTTTCTTTCACTTAATTTAGTATAGTGAATAATGTGTATTGCTGATATCATTTCTTTCTCGCGAAGATCCAGGAAATGACCGGGTATGACGGGTCATTTAGACCAGGGTTCAATAGCTTTTCATATCCTGGCCACTCTAAGTCTTGAAAAAGTTTAAGAGTATATTCTTTATTTCCCCAAGAGCCAATGGTCATTATTTCAAAGCCAGCGGCTTCTGCAATACAACCTAGGCCTGTTGGGGTAAAGCCAGAATAAAAATGATAGGGCGTCATATGTGGTATATTCATAACAGGCACATTACAATAGAATATGCCACCGCTCCTAAGATGTTCATGAACATTTTTTAAACACTTGATAGGATCATACAAATGCTCTAAGGTTTGGTTAAGCATGCAAAAATCATAATCTTTTGTTTTTAAATTTAAATTATGTAAGTCGTTGTTGACCGGGTCTTGCTCATAATGTATAATCTCTTTCTCTTTATATGGCAAAAACTCAAATTCTGGATCATTCATGCCATTAAAGCACAACACTTTATCAAAAGAAAGAGTATTTTTCTTTATAAACTCTTCAAACTCCAGTAGGGCAATCACCCTAGGAAAGTCTTTTCCCTCCCATCTCCACTTGTTTATGTTTTTATAAACTGGCAACGGAACATACTTGTTTGTGTCTAACACACCAGGAATAACATGCTGACCATATATTCTCTGTACATCAAAATTATTCAGATATTCTTTCACTTATTATTCTCCGCCAATATGAGAGCTTCATCTTGTCCAAGTTGAACAATTCATCTTCCACTCTATCATAAAAATTGTTAAGATCATTATAGCAGACTTCGCTCCAATCATTAACAAAAAATATTGGCAGATCTGAAAATTCGTCCATGTGGGTGCTTCGTTTTACAATAGGGATAGTTCTTAAATAAAGCGCCTCCCAGGTTCTATGACAATCAACACCATTGCCACGAGGAGATATCACAAATTTATGTGCTGCAAGATCAAAATAGAACTTCTGAAGCTGCAGATTACTTGTTTTTTTAACCCAATTTTTATCTTCGAAGGTGCGCCACACCCCCTGCCTTGAGTGGTGGGTCGATACATTAAAATTCATGTAAACAAGGCCAGTTTTTGATAGTTTAAAGGAGTTAATTCTGTCTATCAACATTGCTTTTTCAAGAGAGCCTGGTACCTGTGAAGAGAACATTCCGTCCCTAGCTTGGCCAAAAGTTCTCAGCTTCATATTTTCTAGGCCAATCGGTATTGAAATTATCTTGTCTTGCTGTGTTTCTTTATTCTGCGCAAACCAATAGTTGCAGTTTGGGCCAAGTGAAAACCTCTTGTCACATATATGATAATCGCTGTTGTGTGTAACAAAAACTTTTGGACTATGATTATTGAACGATGCTAAGTAATCAGTCTTGCAAAAGACTGCTCCTGTTTCTTCGCATATATCAATAAATCTATTACCAGTTATATACTCGTTAAGCCCTATACTATGTTCTAAAAACTTTTCTTTCAATTTGGTGTTCGATGTCAATAAAAAACTTATTATTTGTTAAGATGTTTAATATCTCATGGATCTTATCTTTATGTTCTTCATATGGTCTAGGCATATGAAAATCATAATAAAAACCAACTTTTAACAAATGCTGGTAGTATAGACAATTATTACTTCTATCGATACGATTTATGTGAGTTGGATCTGGAGTAATATTGAACCCACGCTTGAAAAGCTTTGTTTTGTCTAGCTTGTCAGGCCACTGTTGCCAACAATTATAAAACATAACTTCGTCTGTGAACCAGCCATGGCCATGGGACACCCACTCTCTTATTTTTTCTTCAAAATTATCCATATTGCCTTGTACGATCTCTTCAAATACTTTTCCCTTTGCGGCGTTATAGCCGACAGCGAAAGAAGGGTGGTTAGGAAAGCCGGGCAAAGTAGAGTCAGAAGAATAGACTGCAAGGTGATTATCATCAACATTTCGTGGTACCGTTGTAAAGTAGTCCTTGCTAAGTGGAAGCATATCAATGTCAGAAGTCAGACATACTTCTTCCGGAAACTGGCTTGGAAGGAAAAATCTAACAATTTGCGCCTGTCTGGCAGTCGGTATACCTTCTATTGGTTTGACAAGGTGGATTTCGCCATAAGTCGTGTCTAAGCCGTCTGGAATTTCATCGGCAATTAAAGCCAGAGTAGGCTTGATTCCAATTATTGTGCTCCATGCTTTCGATGTCAAATTCCAAAACGGCAAATAGTCAGGATGTAAATCTGAACTAAGTATTACTCTATCAATTTTCATTTTTAAATAGGCCTCTGTGTTCCGGGTTGCTTAAACTATCGTCTCCGTTGTAGGGCTCTCCTACGTAAAGGGGGCCGGAAGAGGATCTTTGTACAGGAAACGGCACCGCATTATGAAATATGCTTTTAAAAAACTCATCATGCTCTAAAGAATCATTTTTTATTAAAGGGTATAAAGTTGTTATAAAAAATTCGTAATCTGTACCATATCTGTTGGCTGATTTATTTCTATAGAACTCTAATATAAGATTTTTCAAGTCATATCTTTCATTTTTTTTCACACCCCACATCCCTCCCAAAACAGGAAATTTATGATAAGGGTGGTCTCTCATAATATGAAAAAGTTTATCCGAGGCAAGCCACTCATCTACTGCTGCGACTTCGCGGTGTCCGAGTCGACAATCTGTATCACGGAAAATAACGACATCGGCGTTATCATCAAAAGAAGCTTCAAATCTCCAAAACATTGAGCGCCAATCACCGACTTCAGGTCGCTGAACTACAACTACATTCTTGTGCGATTGTAATTCATAGACGATGCCGCGCGGCGTAGTGGCATCAACATAAAACTTTGCTTTCCAGTCAGGATAATACTCTTTTAATTGTTCAGCATTTCTAACAGCGCCAAGAGTATATTTTGGGTTTGTACCCCATAAAGAATAAGATACTACCTTATTCATTCCGCCACTTTTCTAGTCTGCATTTCTTGAAGCCTTTCTAGATAGGTTTGAAATATTTCTCTTTCATGCTCTTGCTTCCAAGAGTCGTGCTCTGGATTAGTTGACATGCCTGTTGGGTTGAAATAATACACTCCTAGGATTTCTGAATGCTTCTTGAATTTAGAGCCGCCAAAAGAGCACCGAAGCCAAAAATCCCAATCGCCGGCAGACTTATAATATTGATTAAAGTAGCCATGAGTGTCATGAACGCTTTTTCTCCACATCGGATTATTATGAGGCAGATTGCCTCTTAGCATTGCCTCTTTTGAAAACTCTTCAAAATTATATCTCTGGGTGCCTGGGGCGACGTCTTCCCACATAACATTAGGCTCGTGAACAATATAAGAATCATTATAAACCAAATCAACATCAGGATTTGCCACTAGGAGCTTTGCTTGCTTTTCTAGACCATCAGCTACCCGGCGGTCATCACAATTTATATTTGTTACAAAATCACCAGTGGCCATTTTGATTCCCATATTCCACGTATCATAAATGCCTGGATCTTCTTCAAGGCGCTTGTATACTATGTTGTCAGGATACTTTTCAACATACTTTAAAATGACCTCTTCTTCGAAATCATGGCCTTCTTCGTTGGCATTAAGAATTACCCACTCGCACTTGTCTTGAAAAATAGTCTGCCTGGTTACATCTTCCATTAGTTGCTCAATATAGTCATCAGCTCTAAAAACTGAAGTCACTAATGAAACTTTGGGTAAGTCCTCGATCTGGACATCTACAAGATCCTCTCCGTAAATTGAGTGGATATATTGCTGATTAATTTTTTCCTCATTAAACTCTTCACATACCCACTTCTGCAGCTCTTTTGCTCTCTTTTTAAATCTTCCGTGATCTTTATAGATTTCTTCAAGATTCATCTTTACAGAACCTTCTTCCGGATAAGCCCACATAGAACCCTTTTGAAGCACGCCATCCCAAACTGCCGCTTCTTCGATCGGCTGCATAGTATAGCTAATTTTACTGAACATATGCTTTTTCTTCACCTTGCCGCTCTTTAATTTATTTGTTTTGTAAAGAAAATCTAAATGGCCGGACCAATCAGTTGCAACTACAGGCAGCCCATAATAAGCGGCCTCAAACATAGGCAGGCCAAAGCCCTCACCGTGTGTTGTAGACACCAAGGCTTTAACTTTTGGATTGGTATACAGAGAAGCCATTTCGTTATCTGAAAGATGTCCGTGGAGCAGGTAAACCTTGCATTTCCTAGGACCAAAAGAACTAATCAAGCTTTTAAAAGCATGAGTCGTATTAATCCTATCAATTAAAGAATTCTTTGCCATATTTGCTTTTACTATAAGACCTACATTATCATTGTCTCTAAAGGTGTCAACAAAACACCTTATAAGCTGCTCTGTGTTTTTTCTTGGGCTGAGCTGTGCGACACACAAAAAGTTAAAATCTGTAGTCAAGTCTAGATCAACATCCACTGGATCAAA
>CETC01028993.1_pt1 | contig 17169 bp, 12 predicted proteins | sample 326911 | NCBI WGS metagenome assembly CETC01 (sample SAMEA2622694, study PRJEB7988) | marine metagenome | isolation source: saline water (ENVO:00002010), including | reverse complement strand
TTTATAGAAACCATTTATGCTGATATAGCATTTCAAGTGTCTTATTTATCTACTACAGAAGGCACTCTTACCGGTATGAATAGAGCTAATAGTAGTTTATTAAGAAAAAGAAGAAGAGAAATATATAAAGTAATAGAAAATTTAGAAGATATAAAAAGTAAAAATACAAAATTAGTATAAATTATGGTAACACAACAAATAAGAAATATAGTTAATAACCAAATAGATACTTTATTAGTAAAAGCTGAAGCAGAGATTAGAAATGAAGGTAAAAAAAAGTTAGAAAAACTCCAAAAACAATTAATAAGTCCAAAAACTGTAATGAAAACATTAAAAGTTTCACCAAATAGTAATTCTTGTAGTGATGCTGGGATGGATAAATATGAAAAAATAAAATTTGGGTTATCAGAAAAAATGATATCTGTTAAAACAAGAGTTAGAAGTGGTATAGATAGAATAATTGCTATAGAAGATAGACTTAACCCTATATTAGAAGGAGATGGACCTATAGGTCAAATAAGAGAAATGAAAAGTAAATTAATAGATCCTGTTATATTACCTGTTCTTAAAGCTATAGAATTAGCTGTACCTGTTGCTATGTTTGTTCTTAAAGGCATGTTAGCAGATGTAGATTTAGGAAGAAGATTAAATAAAAAACTAAGAGATGCTAAATCAAAAATAAAAGAAATAGACGGATCAATGGATAGCATGGATGAAATGTTAGATCATTATCAAAGAAAAGGAAAAAGAATAGCAGAACCTATAGTTAAAGCTAAAGCTAAATTAGTTTTTATTGAAAATGAATTAGATAAATTAATAGCATTTATACATAGTCATCATCTTGAGTATGTTGGAAAATGCGATGCCTTAAATAACGCTCCTAATATATCAGTTCAAACAGACACTATAACAGGAGACCCTAATCTTGATGGAGGAACTATAATACCTGATCCTACAGGTCCTACTCCTTTAGATGACTATTTAGCTTTATTAGAACAGCAATATAATGATGTATATTTGCAACTTCAAGCATCAAATAATGACAAATTTATAAAAAGAATATTTGCTCTTAAAGAAAATTTAGAAGAAGACTATAATGTTAGTTTTAGAACCATTAATTTTTAAAAAAAATTATATTTATAACATATAAACGATAAAATATGAAAGCAAAAACATTTGAAAACTTAATTAGAAAAATAGTTAGAGAAGAAATTGATTATGCTCTACGTAGAGAAATTAAATCTCTTAAAGAAGATTTACGTGAAGATATTAAACCTATAATACAAGAACAACCTTTACCTAATAATATACAAAGTTCATTAAAAGAAAAAATTATGGGTACCCCTAAAAAGAATATACCTACACAACAATATACTTCAAATAATGCTCTAAATGACTTACTAAATGAAACAGCTCAAGGAGATACAAATCTAGATGGTAATAGATCACCTGTTTCTATGGAAGGAGATTTTTCTACTATAGGGGGAGTACCCGCAGAAGCAGCCCCTAAAGAAGTAGTAGATGCAGTAACAAGAGATTATAGCAGTTTAATGGAAGCAATTAATAAAAAAAAGAATAAATAATGCCTATAATACAAGGGATAAAAAGAATAAGTCCGTTAAATCTTAACAAAAATGTTAAGATAGGAGTAGCTTTCCCTTTAGATGAAACCAATATGTTTAATGGCACAGAAACCGTTGAAGAACAAGCAAAAGCTAATTTAATAAATCTACTACTTACAGAGCCCGGAGAAAGAGTGAATTTACCTTCATATGGGGTAGGTCTAAAAAATAAATTATTTGAACAAAATATAAATTTAGATAATTTAAAAGAACAAATTATAAATTCTGCTGCAAGACATATTCCTAATATAAGAATAAATAATGTCCAAACAGGAATATCAGAGGACGAACATACTATATCATTAAACATAACTTACCATTCTTTATTAGATGGAAAGCAAGATGGTATACAATTAAATTTTAGTTAAAAATGGCTTATAATAAATTAATTAACAGAAAATCAGGTAAAGAGGTAAAGTATCTAAGTAAAGATTTTAATTCTTTTAAAAATCAACTTATAGAGTTTACCAAAACATATTTTCCTGAACATTTTAATGATTTTAGTGAAGGTAACCCTGCAATGATGTTTTTAGAAATGGCTGCCTATGTAGGAGATATTCTATCTTTTTATACAGACACTCAAATCCAAGAAACTTTTTTAACTTTAGCTCAAGATAAAGAAAACTTATATAATATGGCTTATGCATTAGGATATAAACCTAAAGCAACTTCAACTTCAAATGTTACTCTAAGAGTGTCTCAATTAGTTCCTTCTAAACTAAAGGGGGGAGTTTACGTAGAAGATTGGGATTATGCATTAGAATTAAGAAAAAATTCTACTTTTTTATCTTCTGAAGGACCTACTTTTTATTTATCTGAGGATCTTAACTTTCACCATTCATCTTCAATGAACCATACCACTTCTAGTGTAGCACAGTACACCGCTGATAGTGGTAATGTTGAATATTTTTTAGTTGAAAAAACTGTAAATGCAGTTTCTGGTGTTTCAAGGACACAAACTTTTAGTATAGGATCAGCTGAGAAATTTAAAACATTAACTTTATTTGATACTAATATAATTAAAATAGAATCTATAATTGATTCTGAAGGTAATGAATGGGAAGAAGTAGATTATTTAGCACAAGATACTAAATTTGAAGAGGTTGCAAATAACGAAACCAATGATCCTTTTTTACATTCACATAAAATAGAAACTCCTTATTTAATGAGGGTAAAACAAGTTCCTAAAAGATTTATTACCCGAATTAAACCTAATAATCAAATGGAAATCCAGTTTGGGGCAGGAGTTAGTTCTAAATCAGATGAGTTTATTACCCCTAGTCCTGATAATATAGGTTTAGGAATCAAAGAAGGAAGAAACGATTTAGATAAAGCATATGATCCTTCAAACTTTCTATATACAAAATCATATGGTCAAGCACCCTCTAATACAGTATTAACTGTAACTTATAAAGTAGGAGGAGGTTTATCTTCAAATGTAGGTGCACATACCATTACAAGTGTAGGATCTCTTATTAGAGATATAAAACCAGGATTAAGTGCTGGTATGGCTAACTATATATTATCTACAGTAACTTGTACTAATCCTTTACCTGCCAGTGGAGGGGGAGATGGGGATAGTATAGAAGATTTAAGACTAAATAGTATAGCTAACTTTTCAACTCAAAAAAGAGCAGTAACTAGAGAAGATTATATGATTAGAGCTTTATCTTTACCGCCTCAATTTGGAGGAATAGCTAAAACTTTTATAGAACAAGATGACCAATCTTCTATCTTAATAACAGACCCTAATAAAATACCTAACCCATTAGCTTTGAATTTATATACTTTAGGATATAATTCACAGAAAAAACTAACATTATTAAATGACGCAACTAAACAAAATCTAGTAACATATCTAGAACAATATAGAATGTTAACAGATGCTATCAATATTAAAAATGCTTATATTATTAATTTTGGTATTGAATTTGAAATTACTTCTTATAAAAATTATAATAATGAAAAAGTAATATTAGATGTTATTGAATCACTAACTGATTATTTTAATATAGATAAATGGCAAATAAACCAACCTATTATAATTTCAGATGTTGTAAATTGTATAGCAGGAATAAGAGGAGTACAAACTGTAGAAAATATAAAATTTAAAAACAAATACGGTACTGCTTCTAATTATTCTATTTCTAAATATTCTCTTGAAGGAGCTACCAGAAACGGAGTAATATATCCTTCGAAAGATCCAAGCATTTTTGAATTAAAATTCCCTAGTACAGATATATTAGGTCAAATAACAACGTATTAATTATGGCATATTATTCAATTTTTCCAGAAAAAGACACAACATTATATAGTCATCCTAGCCGCAAAGAAATGAATTCAGGTGGAGATGAAATACTAGAATTAGTTAAAGAAAGAGGCGACACTAATAATATTTTATATCCTTCTAGATATGTTATAAAATTCAAAAATGAAGAGGTAACTAAAGTAATGGAAATAATTAATACTAAAAGAAATCTTGGCTCTCTAAAATTCCAACAACAGATGACAAGGGGGTATATTAATGATCTTCCTAATTTTAATAATGGTAAATCTTTTTCTGCTAGTTTACATATATATTCAGTTAATCCTACTAACTTAACAACAGTCCAAAACATAAAAATCCATGCTGTATCACAATCATGGGATGAAGGTACGGGTAGATATTCAAATTTACCTGAAACTTCAAATGGATCTAGTTGGATTTATAAATCATCATTAGATGATGGGTTTAAATGGGCTACTTCAAGTTTTGGGATTAATGCAACAGGATCTATAAGTGGTTCCTTAATAACCCACGGAGGAGGAAATTGGTTTATAAATGGAACAGGTGATGCTGAATATACAGGATTTGAATATTCACAACAATTTCTAACAGGAGATCCCTTAGATATTAACGTTGATCTGGCTCAATTAATAAGTAAAAATTATATTTACCATAGCACAACTGCTGAAAATGGGTTATATAAAGGCATTAAGGATGTTTTTACTGATGATGACTTTTACCCCTGGGCTCTCCCTAATAATGGATTAATAATAAAACTTCCAGATAATATAGAATTAAATACTTCTCATAGTTTAGGTGAATTAAATTACTTTTCAGTAGATACCCATACTATATACCCTCCAAAATTAACTTTTAAATGGGATGATAGTATTACTCACATATCCCAATCAACTTTAAACCCTAAAATAAAAATTTCAGGTTCTTTAGATGTATCTGTTTATAGAAATAAAGAAGAATATAACCAAAATGATATAGCTACAATTAGATTACATGTAAGAGATAAATACCCTACAAGAACCTTTAGTACAACATCTAACAATTTAAATGTAGGATATTTGACAACATCTTCTTATTACAGTGTAAGAGATGCCCATACAGAAGAAGAAATAATTCCTTTTGATACAAATAATACTAAATTAAGCTCTGACAATAATGGAATGTTTTTTAAAATGTACATGCAAGGATTACAACCTGAAAGATATTATCGTTTTTTATTTAAACATATTAATGATGATGGTGTTACTGTATATGATAATGACTACCATTTTAAAATTGTTAGATAATGGCTATAAAAAGAATAAAACTTTCAAAAACAGTACAAAGTAACAAATCAATTACTGAAAGAGTCCCTACAGATTTTCAAAAATTAGTAAAACCTACTAAAAATATAAATGAAGAAAGACTTAAAGAGATATATGATGATATATTCTATGATATTCCTAAAGAAGGAAAAGATTCACATAAAAACATAGTAGAACAAACATACGAACATCTATATCAAACATATAATAGGAACCTTGAATCTAGAAATAGAGAATTAGTTGAAAAAGTAGCAATAAAAAACTCAGAATTAGATGGATTTGATGGTTTAACTACTCTAGAGCATGATTTTTATGAAAATGGTTCTTTAATAATGGCAGGAGCTAATGGTACTCCTTTTCAAGATTCTAATAATATATGGATTATGCAAGAAGGAAGAAAAAGAAAGTTTGAATCAGATTCATCTCATGTTTTTATACAAACAAAAAAAGCTTTAGGTTTACCTTTAGATGGTTTTGATGGAAGATATTTTATTTCTATTAGTGAGTTAAATAGTATTCCTAATGGAACCGATATAATTGATACTACTAACTTAAATGAAACTGGAAATCAAATAATACCAGAAGAAGACATGGAGGATTTTACCCTCAGACATGCTTACAAAACAATAGAAATCGCATGTATGGGACTAGAGGTAGCAGATGTTCTCCAATACCAACTGTATACTACTGATAGTGCAGTAGATTATAGTCAAGCTCAATACATTTTAAGTGAAGAAGGATGTGTTGTAAAATATCTTGTAGATGATTTTCATAATGATGATGTTCCTTTAGAAGTTAAAACTATTACAATGGCTAAAGATGAAGTAGTTACAATACAAGTTCTTAGAGATGGAATAGGTATAGAAGATCAAGGAATCCCTAATAACATAAATGATTACTATGAATCAGAAGGAGCTTATGATATTGCTGATGTTACATATAATGGAGACACTGTACCTGGTTATATAAAACTATGGGGTCCTTATGGATCTGAATTTAGATCTATAGTATATTGTTCTGGTAGAGTTATGTATAGAGAAGTAGGTGATACATATATTCAAAATACTTTAATGGTATCCCAAGATACAACATCACAATATGTTTTAAATGGTGTTCCCACAACTTTATTTACTGATACAGGTACAACAGCAGAGGTTGAATTTGTAGATGCAGGAGGAGAAAGTGCTTATGGGACAAAGTTAATATATAAGGGAGATGGAGAGAATTTATGGGGTAATTTAAATCAAAGTAGTGTTTTACAAAGTTTATGTTTTAATAACCCTGAGTGCCATTATTATAGAACCTCAAAAACTTGCAGTGATCATAATAATAGTGTTACTGGAAAAGTATATGGTCAACCTATAGTTGCTTATAATAGTAAATGGAATGTATTATTAGGAATATATAGAAAAAATTATTGGGGAGTCCCTACTAGACGTATATTTCTTTATGACATAAAAAGAGACAAATGTACTGGATATAAGTATTTTGATATAGATGCAGATAAAACAGATTACCCAATTGAATTTTCTTGGAACCCTAAAATTATAAAATGGCATAAAGATCCTCTTAAATCAAGAGTTTTACATCAAACTGATGATCCTAAAAGAGGATATGTTGGATTAGCAGGATATCAAACAAACAATTATGAGGGGGAAGGTAATCCTTTTATGGATGGTTTAGGTTTTGGTAATTATTTTTATCCTGATTATTAATATTAAAGTATATGGGAAAATCAGTAAATATTAGTTTGTCAAAAAAATTCTATGGATTAAAGGGAGCTTTAAGTAAATTAGATGAAGAATTTAAGAGTTTTAGCCTTTCTAAACAGACTTCTAAAGAATTTTTTGAATTGTGGAATAAATTTTTTTATGATTTAAAAAGACAAACTCATCATCACCTTATGAGTAAAAGTGCAAATTATGCTTATCCTGATGGTATACCTGCAAACCCTAGAATATTAGCAAATGAGGATTTAGAAAAAGAAATAAGATCAATTCAAAAACAAATAGATTCTAAAGAACAAGAACATACTTACTTTAAAAACAATGTATTTATTATGAGAGATGATACTAGTTTAACAACAGGTAATTTAACTACTACAGGCCCTTTAATAGGACCTTATTATATACAATCAGGTAAAAAAAGACTTGTTGATAATATAGACCTTTATTCTAAACTTAAAACTAAAACTAGAAAATATTCAGCAGACATAAGTGATCAAGATTTTTTGGTCCTTGTAAATAGGAATACCCTTTTAGGAATACCCTCAGGCCCTCCTATAACAAACATTAATGATATTTATATAGACAATTTAGAAATTAATATTTATCCACAGACACTAGAACAATATAATAATACTCCTATAAGTACATTTACAGGAGATAATACAACTGATACAGCAGTATTAATAAATGGAAGAAACTAATGGCTTATACTTTTAATAATAACAATAGCGTATATGCTAATTCAATAGACCCTAATCGTGGTGATGTTACTGTAACTACAGATAATACATCTACCCCTTTATGGTCTGATCCTATAACTTCATCTATTGATAATATAGTTTTAGATACTAATGTAGTAAACAGTACTACTATAAATAGAACTTTTGGTGGTCCTGATGATTTTATAGAACTACATATCTATAACACAAATAATGTTTTATTACATTCTGAATATAATTTTAAAGACTACACATTTCCTTCTAATTCAACTAATAATACAATTTCAAATGAAATACAAGTAAATCCTGAAGAAATACTTAAAAACAGAGGATTCTTTACAGGAAAGTATCGAATAAAACTAAATCTATTTAAACATAAAATATTTAATTCTTCTATAGCTTCTTTTAGTATATTAGAAATGTCAAGTGATAGTAGAGAATTAAGATGTGTTGCCCCTAATGCTACTAACAATACTCTTGAACCTGCTGTAAGTGAATTTATTGCTAGTTTAAATTCTACTCCTTATTTTCAAGAATATAGTTTAAATTTTGGTCAAGATATTTTAATACCTGCTATCAATATACATCTAGATAAAAACCATACTAAATACCAGGTTGCTTTTAGATCTCTTTACCCTATTACAAGTAACATAGGTGAGGGAACTATGTTTAGTGTAGTAGAAGAAATTATAAACCCTTTTATTATCGATTATGATTTAGGTGTTGAATTTGAAATTGATGGAGGTTTACCCCTAAGAGGACCCAACTACGATATTGATATTAAATTAAATAACTCAATCCCTACAGGCTTAAAATCATACAATGATATAATGAGTTATAACTTAACTTCTTCTTTTCATCAATTATTAAGTAAACTACAAAGCCCTTCAGTAGATTTAGATATAGATTATACTTACATTAGACCTACTCATTCTAGTAGTATAGAAGATACTTTCCATTTTGAAAATTTTACTCATTTTAGTAGTGCCACAACTCGTTTAAAAAATTTTAAAGACAAAATAAAATTAATAGAACTATATACAAGTAAATCAAACCATATAGACACTACCCCTGCAGCTACTAGAAATTCCCCGTCAGTAAGACGTAATAAACATAGGTTTAATCATAAAAAACAAGAAATTATAAAAAACTTTGATGGGTATGAAGAATTCCTATACTTTACTTCAGGAAGTAAATTCACATGGCCTAAACAAAATGAAACCCAACCATATGAATTATATTCTGTAACTTCTTCTAATGTTATAGAATGGTTTGGTAATGAAGATTCTTATTTTGGAAATTATGGGGGGCAATTATTATCTGCTTCTCTATTTGATAGACAAAACCCTCATAACTTAAAAAAACTAATACCTAACCACATCACAGATAATATAAATAATAAAATGTATATAGATTTTATTAATATGGTTGGTGAGTATTTTGATGGTATATGGACATACATAAAACATATAACAGAAGTACATGATGCTAGTGATAATAAAGGAATTTCTAAAGATTTAGTATATTATCAATTAAGTGGTTTAGGAATAGAAACTTTTGACCAATTTGAAAGTGCCAATTTAATAGAATATATTTTAGGAAACCCTTCAGGAAGTCAACTTTACTCAACAATGCATCTTAGTGGTTCTGCAACTAATGAAACCCTAATCACAGCATCTAATGCCCCTTCTATTCCCAAAAAGGATATAGCTAAAGAAATATGGAAACGTTTATATCATAATGCTTCTTATCTTTTAAAAACTAAAGGAACAGAAAGAGGTATTAGAGCATTAATGAGTTGTTATGGTGTACCTCATACTATTTTAAATATAAAAGAATTTGGAGGTTCAACCACTGTATCCGGTCCTTTAAAAGACATTAAATATGCTGAACATTATAAAACTTTTACTTATCAAAAATCAGGATTAGCACTAAAAGGAGATTCAGGCACTAGTGGTTATTTTATAAAAACCCCTTGGGGCTCTACTAATACTTTATTATTATCTTCATCTGCAAAAACAGTTGAATTTAGAATAAAACCTATAAGACCTTCTAGTGACATTAGTTACCATTTATTTTCACTTTCAGGATCTAATGGAGCTAAAGATCCTTCTTTAGTATTAACTCCTTATCAAGGGGATGATTTATATGTTACTAATGATTCAGAAAAATATGGGAAAATTGATTTATATATAAATGGTTCCTCTGTAGCATCTACAGATAATTTTCCTGTATATAATGGGGATTTTTGGAATATTTTTATAGGAACTAAGGGAACTTCAGGTAGTGCCGCTAATATAGATTTCGGAGCTTATCAATCCAATTTTTTAAAAAGTGTATTCCATTATACTGCTACTTATTCTCAAACAGAAGCAGATAGAAAATTAACCTTTGGTGACCCTTATAAAGACAATTCAAATACTTCAGGTTCATCTTTTGCCTTTTTTGGAGGAGTTCCAGATACTATACCTGGAGTTTATACTTTAAATTATGATGGTTATATTCAAGAAATAAAATATCACTTCCATAAAAAAGGAACATATGAAAGATTATTTCATTCAACTCTTAAAAAACATGCTTTAGAACCTTTTATGTATGCTGGTAATAATCCTTCTTCATCTTTTGATGAAGTAGTTTTAAGATTACCTTTAGGAAGCAATGATTTAGAAGTTAGTTCAAGTTTTCACCCTAATGAAGATATAAATTATTTAGATAATGTCAGTAGTAGTTTACCTAATCCTGTATGGGAAGAAATAATAGAAGACCATTATTTACCTACTCCTGATACTGTAGGTATTTCAATGACAAGTGAAAAAGTTAGAATAGATGATGGTGTTATTGATGATAATATATTATCTCCTTTTGAAAAGAAAGAAACTTCTACTTTAGATAGACAACCACCAGATTTTGAAGATTTAGGTATTTATTTTTCTCCTTCTATGGAAATGAATGAAGATATAATTTATACATTAGGGAGTTTTAGACTAGATGACTATATAGGCTCCCCATTACCTGCATCCCAATCTGCAGATAATTATACAGATTTAACACGTATTAAAGATATTTATTTTAAAAAAGTAAAAAGTAGATACAACTATTGGGCTTATATAAAACAAATTCAATATATAGACCACACGTTATTTAAATTGATAGAACAATTTGTTCCTTTTAGAGCCAACACAAAAACAGGATTACTAATTGAACCTCATTATTTAGAAAGAACAAAAATACCAAGAAAACATACTCCTTCAAGATCAGACGGCCAAACAATGACTCCTGGTCTTCATCAACATTTTGAAATACAAATAACTTCAGATTATGAAGATAATAAATTATATCAAGTAGCTCCTTCAAATGCTTATGATTTTGGTGTTGCTGCGAATATTAGAGGACAATGGGATCCTGGTTCGTATATTTCTTATCATAGTAACCCCCATAAATTCCAAACAGAAAGTAAAGGAAGTTATTATAGGAAAGAACAAGGAACTAATGGTACAATACCTGTATATGATGATTATATGAATCCTGCAAACATAGATCCAAATAGAGAAAATCAACAAGCATGTCAATCACCTATAAAACCCTTTAATCCTTCAACAGGAAAACGTGCTGATTATAAAGCTCATGAATCTTCTGTTTTATTAGGAAACGCAATAGGAGGTAGATTATCCAATAGGTATTATAAATACAAAGATTATTATATGAAAAGTTCAAGTTTATATTAATTATGCCTGATGAAATAATAAATAGACAGGGTTATGTATTTTACCCACATACAAATAACCCAGTAACTCATAGTTTTGAGGAAAGGCTTACTAAAATAGCTGAATTTGATGATGCGTTATTAGATCAAGCAGCATGGAAAAATGCTAGATATGATGGTTGTAAATTATCAGCTAAAAAAATAAATAAATTCTCCTATATAGATAGTGGTATAGATACAGTTAATACATCAAGTGGTGAATACGAAGGAAAATATACACAGATAGGAGGAGTAGAAGGAAGATGGGCATGGGGTGGAGATATTAGTTATCAAAACCTACCTGTAGTTAGTCGTTTATCAACAGCTATATATATAGCTAATACAGTTGTAGGTGGAGAAGAAAATGATAATTATACTACAATAAAAAATCATTCTTATGTAAATATAAATCAAATATTATTAGTAAACCCTGTAGATAATACGGTTCAAGTAATAGATAAATCAAATTATCCATATCAAGATTTTCATAGATTTATAACAACCGACTTCCCAGCAGGTAGTCGTTGTGTAACTAAAATTATTGAAGATCAACAAGAATCTGTTCCAAATAATTTACAAAATTTTCATAGGGTAAGAATGAATAAAGGTTGGTTATTAAAAACTTTTACTTTTAAACATGCTGGTGAGAGATCAGGATCTAAAGGAGAAAGATTATCTAGAGGCGATTTTGACGTTTATGTTGAAAATAATACTATGTATCTTTGGAAAGGAAATGACACAGATGATGATGGTATAGCAAATACAAGATTTAAAGATAATAAATATATTACAGGATCTGAAAATAGTGCAGCTGTTTTTTCAGCGGTAAGTAATCAATTACGTTTTAGATATGCTAACTTTGCAGCTTTTGAAGGAGATAGTAATGGAGAGGGAGCTCAGTTTAATATGAACCTAATGGGTCCTAAGTTTAGTAGTTCTTCTATACATGAAAATAAATTTGTAACACAATATTATAGTGGTAGTTATGGAGTTATAGGAGGATTCCATTCAGGATCTAAAGAAGAAATACTCCCTGGTTCAGCATCAGGAGTACATACTAGAGAAGCAATAAGATTATCTTCTTTTGGAAAAGCAAGTAAATTTATAGGTGTAGATACTTTAGGGTTTTTAGCTTCTAATAATGCTGACCCTAATTTACAACAACATGAAAAAACTGAAGTACATATTACTTTCTTTCAAGGAACAAAAGATTTTGCTCCCCACCACCATGATGAAAGAAGTATAAGTACTTTTGAAGTAGACCAAAACAGAGCAGGATTAGATTTAGAACAAGGAGATATATGTCATGGTGGAGTACCTACAACACATGAGTTTTTACTTAAAGGTCCTAATGATGGTAGATTTATGCCTACTACTGCATTTCATAGAGATGAAATTCAAAACGCTCATATGCAAAATATGTCAGGTTCTGGTGGTGGTATTGAAGGATGTACTCCAATTGGTACTCCTGTTCCTGGTGATAAAACTTTACAATCAGGAATTACTATAGATACATTAGATAGAATACATTATTTTGTCCAAGGAGGAGCTTATGGTGAAATAGGATTAAAAGACTTTGTTACAGGATCTGATGAAGATCATGGTGAGCAAACAAATTTACAGGCAGGAAGATTTAATAATGACAATGCCTATTCTGGCTCTTTTCATTATGAAATGTCCTTTTTAGATAAAGATCATACATTAATATTAAATCTAGATAAAAATATAGAATTAGAAAATGGTATAGGAGATAAAGGTTTAGTAATCATTCCTGAACACTCACATCCTCAAGTAGCTTTTAATATAGATTACTATTTACAACAATCAGGGATAGTAAATACAGGAGTAGAATCACCACAAGATATTATAACTGACGTTAATCCTAATATAGAATAAAGAAAAATGACAATTTTTTTTAAAAAATTTATATTTATAACAAAACAATAAAACAATGGGATATTTAGATAACAGATCAATTACAGTAGACGCGATTTTAACAAAAAGAGGTCGTGAACTTCTTTCTAGAAATGATGGAAGTTTTAAAATAACACAATTTGCTTTAAGTGACGATGAAATAGATTATTCATTATTTAATGAAAGTCATCCAAATGGTACACAATATTCAGCAGAGGCTATAGAAAATATGCCTTTAATTGAAGCTATACCTAATGGACAATTGTCTATGAATTCAAAACTTATTACTTTAACTAAAGGAGCATCCGCTATTCCTTATATTGGAACTATAAGTAACATTACAAAAACACAAGGAGATGATGATACTGTTGCACCTACTACTTATAATTTAAGTGGAAATAATAATATAGGAACTGAAGAATATATATTTACAATATTAGATAATAGATTAGTTGATACTTTTGATGGTCTTGAATATTCTGCTTATGCAACGGCTGCTGATCAAAATGAATTTTCTACTTTAGCTAGATCTCAATCAGTTAGAGGAAAAAAATTATATTTCGTACCTACAGTTAGTAATGCCTTATTTAATACAGATACTACTACAAACACAACATCTATAATAGTAGAAGGAGTTACATCAGGAGCTATTATAAGTTTCTCTCTAACAGTTCAAAGTACAAACTCATAAAAATAATATAAAATGTATACAAGATTTGGTGATAATGATATAGTTAATAGAGAAGCTCAAGAATTAGTAACTTCTACATGGACTAATAACGTAAATAATTTACAAGGACAATTTACTTCTTCAAGAACTACTTTTGGGACTCCTACAAGTTCTGGAAATTTCTTTATTGAAGTTTTAAATGCAGATCAATCAAGCTCAACAGCAGCTACACAGTTTTATTTATCATATGGTCACAGATATGGATCAGGATCTCCTGATTTCACTAATGACACAGGTTCTTTTGGGTTAGGTGCTTCAAGAGTAATCTACAACCAATATAGACAATTACATTTTAATGATGATACTAAGTTTTTTACCTTTGGTACTCATACTCCAGATGATATTTATGTAATTAATATTAATAGAGCAAATTATAAACAAAAATTAACTTTAGGATCCTTAAGTCTTCATATATCAGGAACAGTAAAAGGATTAGAGGCACCCCAAGATGGAGGAACCCAAAATTTAATCCACTTAACAGATGATAGTGTTACAAACCCACAAGGAGCAGGAACCTCTAATTTAGGTACATATTATAATTTAGTATCTGGATCAAAAGGAGTTATAAGAAGTGGTGATAGTGCTACAACACAATTAGGTGGAAGTTCTTCTTTTGGTCATGTTTATCATGAAGCAGGTATTATAATATTAAATGGAGACATTTTTTCAGGATCATCTAATACTACTGATGCTTTTAGAAGTGCAGCACCTGTTAGGGGACAAGCAGATGCAGATAATGCAAACCGAAACCATCTTAAATTGTTTCATCATATGTCTCAAAATGATGGAAACGCAATACATACAGGAGGATCTAATGGTCATTTTATTGTTGATACTACTGAAGTAATTAATTCAGAATTTTATTTCTGTAGAGCTAGAAATGATCAATTTAATTATACTAATAATGAATCCTTTGTAGATAATAATAAAAATATTAGATTTGAAACAATGCAGCTTAATCCTAAAGTATTTATAACAACAGTAGGTTTATATAATGATGCTTTTGAATTAATGGCAATTGCTAAATTAAGCCAACCAGTTGCAAAAGATTTTACAAAAGAAGCCCTTATTAGAGTAAAATTAGATTACTAAAATGTTTTTAGATGGGCCTTTCATATGTTTATAAAAGATTAAAACCTCAGGATAAAGCAAAGATACCTTTTAATGCTCATAAACAATATAACTTTCAATCTTCCTCAGCTTCAGAAAAAAGTATAACTCATTGGAGTTCTAGTTACACATCTGAATCAGTTTCTGTTTATAGTAGTGCAAGTTCTAATGATCAAGGAGTTTTTGACCCTATTAATAATATTAAATATAACCAAATAGATCATTTATATTATAGGCATTATATAAAAAATCCAAGTAAAAAAAAGGATCTTACTATCCATTATAAACAACGTAGAGATTTATATGAAAAAGCTAATATATTATCTATACCTGGGGGCTTATATGGTCTTACAATAAGAAAAGGTTCTTTCTATTTAAGTTCAAGCCAATATGGGATTATTGATGATACTTATGGTAACTTAATAATTAGTGGTACTGATGTAAATAATTATCCTATTGATGTTCAAGAAAATGTATTTAGATTAGATCCAATTAAAGGTTTTAAAAAATACGATTTAAAAGTTTATGATGGTTATGCTATATACAATACTTACTGGAATAATGGTTCACAAGTATCTCCTGTAACAAGACGATTAGACAGACCCCCCGTTAGTTTAGATGTTATTCAAAGAAAATATTGGAGACAGGGATCACATGACCCAACAGGCCCTGAAAGATATACATCTCAAAACGTTAAACGAAATCAAGATTTTTACCCTTATGAATGTATAGATGAAGATGATAGTTACTATAACAATGATCTTCATTTTGAAAATATTGTATTTAGAAAATCCTCCTTAGGAAGTAGTAACCATAAATTTTCTGTTATGGCTTTTGCTAGTACTACTTCATCTTTTATAAAAATGGATCATGATCCTAAAATAAACTTTAGTAAAAAACAAAATTTTGCTATATCTTTTTATATAAAACCCCAATCGCCTCATGCAAATGGAGATTTACCTAATGCAGAAAAAAGATATATTATAGCTAAAAGCACAACAAAAACAATACCTGGTAGTGGGTTTTTATCTGGTTCTTATACAAATCTAATAGATACTTCTGCTGGAGCTCAATATCCTTTTGAAATATATATGCAAAGCCAATCATTATATTTTGCAAGGTCAGATGGGGATATTACTAATATTATTAGTGGAGAAATAACAGCAAGTGTGAATAATATAAAAACATGTCAAAAAACATCACATATCTTATGTCAATTATCTTCTTCTAAAATGCAGATTTGGTTTGATGGTACTAAAATAGCTGAAACAGAAAATACTTTAAAAGGAACCACAAGAAACCATGCTAACCTATATATAGGTTCTAAAGGCCCTACTACAGAAGTAGATTCTGACACTTTACATGGTACAAGACATTTTAATGGAGAATTAAGTAATATTAATATATGGTCTAGAGCTTATAATTCTTCACCAATAACACATATATCTAGAAGTATAAATGCTTCTCCTTATATAGGAAATTTATTTTATCAAACTGGTTTTGCAACAATCACTCACCCTAAATATCATGAAATATTAAATAATGGTTCTGACGGTATAATTAATACATTACAATTTCAAGGTACCCATCAAATTTTTGAATATGAATATCAATGTACTGTAGCAGAACACGAATTTAATAGTACCCAAAATACTTCAGCTAGAGATCAAAACAGTGAAAATCCTTACAAATTTGAAGGATTTACATCAAGTTCTTTCTTTAAACCTTATGTTACTACTATAGGGTTATATAATGATGCTTATGAGCTATTAGCAATAGCAAAATTAGGACAACCTATAAGAACTTCAGATGAAACAGATACAACTTTTGTAGTTCGTTGGGATACCTAAAATATTTTTTATACATTAAAGGTTATGTGGTATTATCAAGAAAAACTTATTAATGAAATAGTTGACCTCCCTAAAGGAACATTTGGTTTTATTTATCAAACAACTCATTTACCAACAAACAAAAAATATATTGGTAAAAAATCTTTAATGTATAATTTAAAGAAAAA
>CETC01011843.1_pt1 | contig 17205 bp, 25 predicted proteins | sample 326911 | NCBI WGS metagenome assembly CETC01 (sample SAMEA2622694, study PRJEB7988) | marine metagenome | isolation source: saline water (ENVO:00002010), including | reverse complement strand
TATCTAAAACATCAATCGGTGCTGTGGCGTTAGTAGTGTCTATGTTATAGGTCTTAGTATCTTTAACCAAAGTTATGTCTTTTTCTTTGATCGTCCACTGGTTCAAACCTCTATTAGCCCACTCAGCTAACATTAAGTTGATGCTTCTTTTCGCAGAACGTAAATCATAGCCTGTGCGTAGTTCTAAACCACAACGCTCAAAAGCCTCTTCTACATATTCAGCTACATCTGGTTCAAAATTTTTACTGCCTGAAAGTGCCATTACTTTTTAGCTTTCTTTGGTTTTTGTAATGTTTTTTCTAGCCGTGCAGCTTGACCTGCATGTAAACGAGAAGCCATTTTCAACTCTTTGATCATCTTTTTTGTAGCTGCTTCTGTCATTTTAGCCATTTTCAATCCTCGTATAAATTATCAAAAGTTATCGCTGGGTCTAAATAACTTTCATGTCCTTCTGCGCTATGCGCCCATTGCGATGGTTTGAAATCTGGTGCGCCCTCACCTGTAACCCATAGTGCGGGAGATGTTGCCCTTACTCTATTGTTAGGTAAAGCAACAATATTTCCTTTCCATTCACAATCTTCAGTTATATAGCATACATGACTTTGCTTATGTTGTGCAGGATCATCTGCAATATCTGAATCTGTGTAGTCAACCGTAAATAAATATTTAGCTTGATAAAATTCACCATCTATCTTTGCAATCCAAGGTGATGAACTGACACGATCCATTACAGTTACCGCATGATGCCTTGATTCACAATCCCAAGGCTGCGCTAAATGATCTTCCATTGGTTTTGGAAAATCCTCTAATGGCATGTCAAAAACAAGCCCTTGTATTGGCATCCTAGCCCACATCGCTCCACCATGTACATTTTCTTCGTCCCAATCCTCGCAATCTGATTCACAGCCTGTAAATACAACTTGAAAGCTTAGTGACCTATCAGGGATAGTATTTACAGCTATAGCTAACGCATGAAGATACTCGTCATGATATTCTTCATGATTGTGAGTAAATTCCCTCCTCACCCAACATTTGAAATGAGGGATATTACTTATTAGGTACATATTTTTTCTCCGGTTTTATTTTTTCCTTGATCTTTTATTCATAGAGCCACCCTTACTTTTGCGCATCATAGCTCCACCTTTACTCTTACGTGTGGCTGAAGCTACTCTTGCTCTACGCATCATAGCTCCACCTTTGCTCTTACGTTGTAGAGAACCGCCTTTACTCTTACGTTTGATTGCTCCACCTTTAGACTTCTTCATGAGAGAACCGCCCTTTGATTTACGCATCATAGAACCGCCTTTAGATTTTTTCATGAGAGAACCACCTTTAGATTTACGCATTAACGATCCACCTTTAGACTTCTTCATCATTGATCCACCCTTAGATTTACGCATCATTGCGCCACCTTTGGATTTCTTATTCATTGAATAACCTTTGGTACTTCTAAACATTTTTTTGCTCCTCAGACTCTACCAAACAAGCCCATGTTTGATTGTCTCATTACTTTACCACCACCACTTTTGAGTATGGTTTTGACGTTTGTTGGTTTACCACCTACACCTTGTTTTTTTGCTCGTTTACGCCTTACGGCTGATTCTATTTGAGATTTTGACATTTGTGCTGCTTTTGCAGCTGGCACACATTTAGGATATTTTCTTTTAATATCTTTTTTTAATTTAGTGCGACCGCATTTAGCAAAACCACCGCCTTTTTTTGGCGCACCAATGTCTACCCAATTTTGTTTAAACCATTTAGTAAGACCACCTTTAGGCTTTGCCATGTTGTCTCCTAATAGCCTCTTTACCTCTTTTGAACACGTTAGCTATACCAGTTTTACCCATAACTTTAGCTCTTTGTTCGCCAACTGTAAGTATTTGTATTTTTCTTGCAAATGGTTTTTTAATTCTTTTTACTTTATTCACGGTTGCATCTGCATCTTTCATAGTTGCAAATTTTATACTAACCGTATCTTTAGGATTTTCATCGGTGTAAAGTCTTCTACCAGAACCTTTTGGCTTTTTACCTGTACCTACCTTTGGGTCTTTTTTCTTTTTCATTTTTTGTATTTAGCACTTTTTCGTTTAGTGCCGTCTGCTCTTTTTATTAAACCTCTTGCTTTTGCAGACGCACGCTCACTGAATCCTAAGCGTTTACCTTCTTTAATTTTCTTTTTTATAGTTGCTAGTTTGGCAGGCATTAGCTTCTTGGCACTCTTGTTTTTTTAAGCTTGTTACTCATTACAGCTCCACAACCCCTTGCTTGAACCTCCACGCTGCCGCCTTTCGCCATAAAACCCATTTTGTTTCTTACTTTTTGAGGTAATTTTGGTAAACCTTTATTTCCTTCAGGTATTGGTTTTAAACTTACCTCACCACCTTCAGCTTTCTTAGCACCTTTATATTTGCCGCCCATGCGCTGGTACTCTTGAACCAAATACCCGCTACTATACGCTGAGGGTGTAACATCGAACTTTCGTTTCATTTTTGCTTTGGCTTTGCGATATATCGCTGGATTTGCAACATTATCTGGTATCTTTGAAGCACTACCGCCTTTTTTCATTTTAATAGAGCTTAAAGTTTTTGCTTGTTGTGCATGTGTCTTGCTTGCTTTTTTCAAGCCCTTAATTACTTTGTTTAATTTTTTTTTAGCCATGTTTACATCATCCCCTGCATTACGGTTTCACCTGAACCAAATCTATTCATCCTTGGCATAATACTTAATATACCAGCTTGTCTTTGTGAAATAGGCATGGTTGGTGTAGACATAGGTGGTTGAGCTTTCAATCTAAATTTGGGTACGAAACCACCCAAATTAGGGATAAACGGAGAAGCTTGTGTGCTACCTCCGCTTAACCCTTGCGATCTAGCTATGTTCATAGCAATACTACTTATGCCGCTAAATGGATGAGGAACGCTTGGTAAAAGAACTCTCCCTCTTTTAGGTCTAGCTTTTTGCCTATCTAATTGTGCTTGACCTGCTTCGGATAATTTTATATTACCACTAACATCTAAAATAGGTCTGCCTTGTTTATCAAACCTAAATTTAGATAAAAGACCTTGCAATCCTACATCCATATTGGAAAAGTTTTGATCTATTCCTTTGAACGAACTACCAAGTGACATAATTTACATTACCTTCAATCGTATCTTTTAATCATTTCCAAAATAATTGAGTAAGTATCACCGCTAGAGTGTCCAGTAGTGGTAAAAAGAATATCACCTGTTTTACCTGATCCAGCGTTATTTGGGATGGCAGTAAAATTATCATAATATTCATCACCAGTTGAGTCACTTGGCAAACCAACGATTAAAGCGTTAGCCGTCGCATCAAAATCCAGGCGGACGGACATGCCTACTGTAGCCCAATAAATCCTTTGGATGTGAACCTCAGTGCAAGCTTGTCCGGCTGAGTTTGCAGCCAAAGCAGATACATCTACCTTTTTTACTGCTGACTCGCCAGTGCCGTCAGACACGTTGGTAAACCGCATGACGACGTTTCTTTCGCCGTCTTGAATAGTTTGTGTCGCTACTGCATCAGCCATGTGTCACCTCCTAAAGTTCAGTGGTAGCTGTGCGCTCTTTACTTGCTCCGATGTAATCAACAGTCAAAGTTTTTGCAGCAGCAGCACCATTTTGTATACCAAATGAAACTGTTAACTCTTCGTTATCAGGTGCATTAGTGCTAACTACAGTGCCAGCCAAAACATTGTTTTGGAAAACATGAAACTTCTGATCTTTTGGCTCATAAACAAAACCAAGCGTCATGAAAGTGTCATCAGCCAAAGAATTAGGCAAAGTTAATGTTGATTGACTGCTGTCTTTTTCTACGATAAAGCTAATTGTCGCAGCTCCATCTTCTTTTAAGAAAAAGATACCATCGGTTACATCTAATGGAGATGTATCCGTGAGCTGTAAGCCAGCAACAATATCGGTTTGAGTTGCGTCATTAGTTTTAAATCTAATGTTGAAAGCCAACTGTTTGTTAGTTTCGTACTTAAAACCTTCTTTTACTAGCTGCAAAAAGTCATTATCGTTATCAGCATCGTCATTGGTAATTAAAAGTAAACCACCGTCACCGTCTGCTAAAGCCTCAGAGGCATCGCCTGATCCACCTTCGGTTGTTGTGATTGTCCAATCACTCGCTAGATAAGTATCAAAATCATTAAAGTAAGTATGATATTTGTGGGGTGCAGGAGCTTTAAATTTACCTAATGTCGAATCTGCTCCAACATTGGTAACTCCGCTTGTAAAGTGTGTTGTCATTTACAGTCCTCCTAAGTTAGACCAGCAATCAGCCTATCTGATTGCCATAAAGACCAAATCAGTATACCAAATTATCTAAAGTTTTATCTAACACTTTTTGTTTTTTTACTAAAACCTTTGCAAGCCTAGCATCTATGGAACCATCAACCACTAAATGTTGCACTAAAACAGAGTTATCTTGTCCTATCCTATGACATCTATCCTCTGCCTGTGACATGTTGCCAGGAACCCAATCCAACTCTGCAAAAACCACATGACTCGCTTTGGTTAGTGTTATTCCAACACCCGCAGCTCCTATAGTGCCTATAAAAACATCTGCTTTTCCATCCTGAAATGTATCCACTGATTTTTGTCTGTGAGTTTCATTACAATCTCCGGTAAACGTCACGACCTTTTTACCTATGGATTCAAGCCCTTGTTTTATGCCATCTACAACATTTTTGTGATGAGCCATAACCACTACTTGATGATTTATATCAGCGAGATGATCGACTATATCAGGCACTTTTTTCAGTGCAGTTTCATGTCTTACTTCAGACATCTTTTCAAAATCTATGTCTTTTGTTTGAGTTTCTTTAGCGGCATCAGCTAATGATGCAAACTCTTTTTTTATTTCATTCTTATATTTGTTGCTAGGCAGTAATATTGTTTGTCTTATTTTTTGAGGTAATTCTTTTAATACTTCGTCTTTTTTTCTACGTATCATAAAGGATTGACGCAATAATCTTTGTAATTCATCTAAATTAGAAGCGCCATCGTAATGCCAACCGTACTTATCTCTGTATGCACCTGCATATTTGTGTGCAAATCTGAAGAAATTACCAAATGTTTCAGGGTCAAGATAACCAGCAATCGGTTGTAACTCAATCGGTCTGTTAGTTATGGGCGTACCAGTTAGCACTATCTTACGTTGAGATTTAATACCTACAGCAACCTTTGTTCTCTTAGCTTTTGGATTCTTAATGTAATGAGCTTCGTCCATAATGACAACATCCCAAAAGCGATTGTAAATAGTTTCTTTATGCTTGGTTAGAATGTCGTAATTAATAATAATAGTATCTGAACTATCTGGTATTTTATCTGATCCACCGTCAACAACGTGTATAACACGTTCAGAAACCAGCCATTTATTCATCTCATTTTTCCAGTTTATCTTTATAGATGCTGGACAGATGACCAATACACTCTTTGGTTTAATAGCATTGATTACACCAATGGCTTGAATGGTTTTACCTAGACCCATTTCATCTGCAATCAACGTAGATTGTCTTTGCACTGCATAAGCTATGCCTGCTTTTTGGTACGGTAAGTAAGATAATCCATCTGGTGCAGGTATACTTATGTCTGAATTTATAGCCTGAGAGTCAGCAATAGCTTGTTTGTTTTCAAAAAAACGAGTTACAAACCATGTTTCATCAAATTTTATTACAGAATATCCAGCAGACTTGATTTTTTGTTTGTTTTCTCTCCACGATTGCCAAAATTCAGATGTGGGTAAGGCAGTTTGGATAAAACGTCCGTCTGTATGTATTTTTTTTTTTGACCAATCTAAATTTAATTTCATAAATTAAATCTATCTTTATTAGTATATTTGTGCAAGTTTTTGTAAATATTTATTTAGATAAAAAAAGGGAGCCGAAGCTCCCTTTTAGTTACGCAAAAGACTAATATTTTATATTGTAAAAAATATTAAGTCTAAGTCACTATGAAATGTGTGCTTGTAAAGCTCTCATTTCGATTCTAAGAGCTTTTTACGCTCCTTGTGACCCAAATATACCTCTCCAATCAGAAAACCCGAAAGAATAGCGCTCACGAGCTTTATACCTAATGTTACCTGTTGTGAAATCAGGTTCCATTGATGTTTCCATAGCTGTTCTTTGGAACATCTTTAGACCTTCTCCAGCTTCAGTAACAGTTGTCATCAAGAAGTAAGCATCAGGGTCATTCAAGTAATGGTTAACACTGTAACCACCAGGAATAACACCTGTGTTTCTGATTGCGTTCAAGTCATTATCTGCTGTGCCAGTTCTACCTGGTGAGTTGAGAATACGATCTGCAACAAATACAAGTTGTGGCGGAACAATAAGTTTCGTCGCTTGTACTGAGATAGTAAGACCTCGATCATCAGTGAATGTAGAAATGTCAATCAGATTATCTTCAAGACTTGTCTCATTCAAGTCAGCCATTGTGGTGGCTCTGTTAGCGGCTGTACCGCCGCCTGCTAATGGATGAGAAGTATTGATCAACGAAACGCCGTCACCACCTGTGAAAGATGAAGAAAAAGCATTGTTAAGAACATCTGCTCCCTTCACTTCCTTAGTGTGTGCCATCGACATTGCGAGAGCTTTTACATACCTTTTTCCTAAAGAATCGTATAAATTATCTTCTATCGCTTCTTCAGTAAGAGCAAACGCTAACGCTACAGTATCATGGGTGTAGCGGGCAGTGAAGCCCTCATTAGCGTTGTCAAAGGCGACTGATCCACCTTCTGTTTTATTTGGCGCGCTGCCGAAGCCTGTAATAAGAACTTCCTCTTCAAACGCTCTTTGTGAATCTTCGGTTGCAAAAATATCTGCATATTCTTGACCACCGTAGCTGTCATAAGACATACCAAAAAGAGAGTTTAAGCCTGGTTCTAGCTCTTTAGCTAATTGCGCTCTTGAAATAGCCATAAATTAACTCCTTTAAGCTAACCCAGCGCCTTTAACGCCGAATACATGGTTTTGAATCACAACATAAACATTTGTTGCGTCCGAGGATACATCGTCATTATCAGGGTCTTCTGTAATATCAATTGCCTTGACAGACAATGTTGTTCCAGTGCCACCATCAGATACATTCAACTCTGCACCAGAAATACCCGTTACGGTTGATCCAGATGTTGTATAGACGATATCGAAATTGCCAAACAGGTCTGCAATAGGGAACGCAGCATTACATTGAATCTCAAATACGACATTTGGATCATCAATGATGAAAGCAATAATGTCACTTGCATTTGTAGATGCAGGATAATGATTGCTAAATACTTGTTCGCCAGTTGTAGGGTCTGTGAATTGACAGCCATTGAATACACCAACGATAGGCACTGTGCCTCCGTCTGCATGTACTTCAACAGTACCACCAGTGACTTGAGCGACCATATCGCCTTGAAATATTGCTGTACCGTAGTTAGCAGCTATGCGATATCGACTCACGCCTCCAGTGTATGGCGATCCACCAATCATCTTGACTGGTTTCATGCCAAAAGCGGCATCTTTATTAGCCATTGTTACACTCCTAAATTATTGTTTACCGAAGGTAACTTTGGTATCCCGCTGAGGATCGTATTTAACGTATCGTCCATCCTTACGTGAATCATTGAAAACAGTGTTATCCAAAGCTTCGACTTGATCTACGTTTTTCTTTTGATAGTAAGCATTACGTTGTTCAACCATCTCCGTAGGCATTTTACCCAAAATTAGACCTTCATTATTAATGATGCCAGATGATTTACCTACTGCAACGGTTGACATGTGCTGCCATTCGGATGGAAGTTCCTCTAATTTAACAAGCTCCCATCCTTCACGGACACGTCTTGATACGTTAGAGCGATCTTCTTCACCGAGCATTGCACTCCTAATCCACCGATAGGTCATACCTGGTGGTGGAGGTGGAGCTTCTAGGTTTCTAACTGGCCTCCAAGGTTTACTACGAAGTTGATTATCGTGAGCTTCGGATTCACGTGAGTTTCGATTCGCTACTTTCTTTTCAGTTGTCATTACATTGCCTCCCTTTGAGCTATTTTTTGCTTCTCTTGGGCTACCCTTTTTAACCAGTCTGATTCTGACATGTTATGAGGTTTTAACCCACGAAGGCGCTCGACTTCTGATTTTGAGAAAGTTACGCCGTTCTTTTTACTACGTGTTTGTTGACGACTTCCAACGGAAGCGGATGCGACTCTTTGCACGGAGGGTCTATTATCCTTTTGATCGTCAGTCTCACTTGCAGATTGCAACTGAGGGTATACTTTATAAATTCTGTTATTCAATTCGCCATAATACTCGTCTGAGTCTGGTTCGTAACCTTCATTAACAAGCATGTTATGTTGAAAGAAAGCAAACTGAGTTGCTTCCATACTGGTCGGATCGTCTTGATCACCATACCATTTATTATTTTCATACCAATTTAGTGCCTCTTTGGTAGGCTGTACTTGTTGTTGAGGTTGTTGCGGTTGTTCTTGATAAGTAGCAGGGTCTACTTGTTGCACTTCTTGAGTCTGATTTTGCTCTGCTTTCCGCTTTGCAACAGCAATCTTTTCTTTCTGAATCCTAAGATCACCTTTGAGATCATCTGCTTTACTCATTAAATCAGCGTCACCAGCTTCTACAGCTCTTTTGTAAAGATCAGCAGCTTCTCTTTCTTTTACTTCAAGAGCTTCTTCTTCCTTTTGTAAGACTGTAGCTTGTTGGGCTTGTTGATTTTTAGTTAATGTTGATAGTTGCTCTTGTTGTTGACGAACAATTTGCTCAAAATGTGCGGCTCTTTCTTCAGCAGCTTTGATTTGAGCATTTTTCTTGTTTATCCTTTTACTTACACCCTTTGTATAATTTTCTAATTCTTCATCAGAACTAGCAACTTTTGAATCTGCGTTAGCTTCAACAACAGAATCATCTTGGATATTTACTTCAATCTGTTCCTCTTGTGTTTCTTGATTTTCAGTTTTTTCTATCATTTTTACACACTCATTATATCATCAGGATCAAGGATTGTTGCTATAACTTCATCGTCATTGATAATTCTTACTTCAGCTCCATCTTCTAGCTTAAAGCGTGAACCAGCATAGCGACCTATCAACACCCATTGTTTTTCTTGACACCAAGGGGTTGATCCAAAACGATTTGTGTCGTTATAACATTGCGGTCCCATTTTCACAACGTAAGCAACCACGGTTGCAAGGCTTTCTCTTTCAACAGTTTCATTTGTTAAAATAATACCGCCTTTGGATTTTTGTTTGCCACCATAAGGCAAAACTAAGATTCTCCAACCTGTCGGTTGTGGCATCCTTTCTAAAATTGATTTGTCTAATAAAGTTGGATCGAGAACCCTGTCATCTGCTTCTACATAAGCATCTGTAGCTACTTTTTTTGCTGTTTCGGACATCCGCTATATTTCCTTGTTAAACTCTTTTATCTCCGATTCGATATAGTATAACGCAGATAGCTCTCCTTGCAAAAATTTATAATGTTCTATACTTTCTAATGCACCAGACATAAGTGTTTCTTGTATCTGAGACTCGCGTTCTCTGATAACATTTTTTAATTTATCGTATAGGGTTATGTCGTCTATCACGCTCTTACTTTAAACTTCAAGCCTTTCGTTGCTGCGCCTTTGCCTTTCATGTCAACAATTTGTTCAACACCAGCATTTTTTACAACGCTATTGACGATAATCTCTGGATTATTAACTTTTGGTGTGACTTCTCTAATGGTTTTCTTCTTAGATTGATATTTTGTATAGCCTTCCATATTTATGCCTTTTTCTTTGATGGACGACCAGCTTTCTTTGCTACTTTTTTACTGGCTGTCTTTTTGGTTGCTTTTTTCTTAGCAACGGTTTTTGTTTGTTTTTCAGCAGGTGCAGACTCACCACTTGCTATTAATTTAAGTTTTTTCTCAATTCTTGCTGCATTTTCAGCATCAGCTTTTGCTTGTTCTGCTAATTTTTCTGACAATGCCTGTGCTTCAGCCTCATGTTCTAATTTTTTTCTTGCCTTCAAAGCTTTTATAGCTTCTAACTTATAGCTTGTTGTCATGTTTCTCTCCTAACCTAGCCTCTCATCTTTTGCTCTAATTCAAGAAGTTTTAAGTTTGCTTGCTGTTCTAATCTTTTACTAGCAAGATCGAGTTTATCATCGGCTGTATTTTTTTGCACATCTATACGTTTTTTAAGTATTTCATTTTCTAGTAATTTTTCTTGAGCGCGTTGATTTTGTTTAGATTCGAATTGCTGTTGATCCTGATCTATCTGCTTATCGCGCAACTCTAATTCAGTTTTTCTAATTTCAACCAGAGGATCTTCTGCGCCTTGTCCTATTGACTGTAAAAACTCTTGGCTAAGTTGAGCCATAATTGGTGAGGTAAATTGCTCTAGCAAAATTTGTATATCTTGAGCTGCTTGTTGTTGTTGATCTATCGGCATCTGACCTAATGTTTGTTGTATTTGATTAATTCTTTCTACCAACTCAGGCGGTATTTGCTGTTGAGCTATCTCAGATGCTAAAAATTGTAGATGCTGCATTACATGACTGATTATCAAACTTTGTATTTGCGCGTTTTCTTTAACAACTTGTGTTAAAAATAAAGCTCTGTGAGTTTCTACGTGAGCCGCATGGTTTTGACCTTGATAAGCTTTCGCAACCTGTCCCATCAAAAAACCACTGTTTTCAAGTCCTGCATCTATTGGTCTTTCTGTAGTATCTATAGGTGGTGCTAACAAAGACTCAATATTATCAACACCTAAAGCTCCGTACATACGTCTATAAGCTTCATAAATACCATTTGGTCCATGAACTTGAGGGTTTGATTGAACCATCTGCAAAAGCTCTTGAGCAAGTGTAATACGTTGACTTTGACTGAATATGTTAGGGTCTGACACAGGTATTACATCTATGCGGTCATCAAAATCAGTTTGTTTTACTTCTCTAGGACCAGTGCCAGTTTCATAGGCATACTCTGGTGGTAAATATTCACCAAATAACCTAGAAAGTAACTGAAACTCTAATCTTTGAGCATAGTGTAGCCTTTTGTGAATGGCAGACATTACTTTAGTGCCGCGCTCAAGTAGCGCAACGGTAGTGCCTACAGGCATTGCTTGGTTCATGTCACCAACATTCATGTCTGCTATTGATGCAAAACGCTTACCACTGTCTACCAAAATACCAAGCAAAGACATAAGCACATTACTTGGCTCTTTAATAGGCAATGGTATTAAGTTCTCTCTTAAAGAACCGCCAGTTGTGTCTATATCTCTAAACTCGCCTGGCTGTAACGGCTCGTCCTCATCTCTTATTCTCATACCGCGAGCTTTAAAGCCAGCAGGTAAGTTAGCTAATGTGCCAGCATCTATGAGCTGTCTTAGAATAGATGTTGAAGCTTTTGATAGACCACCAATCATGTGTGACAGTCCTAAACCATAAAAGCCTAGACCTGGCAAAAACTTGTATTGCACAAAATAATTAATTTTGTTTTTAAAAGGATCGCTTTCTAAGAAATTACGTCTAATAGATAGAACTGTTTGTGACGATTCATCTATTGTTACAATGTAAGGCAGTTTTAAGCCTGTTGGATTACCCTCTGCATCTAAATCCTCATATCCTGGTAAATCAAGTATTGTATGTACTTCATACACAGTGTGATCTCTATCTTCAGCGTAAGATGGGCTGATACCTTGTATTTCATCTATTTCTTCTTGAATATCGTCGTTATCTGTGCTGTAAGAGTTGGATTTAATATCCACGTTTGCGTAGAAACCAGACAATTGTTGTTTCTTAATCTCATTACGAGACATGCTAATTGCATGTGTAACCCTTTCTGCGCTACTAATATCTGAAGATTCGTATGGAACAATTAAATCTTCTGGGGATATAAATTTTGATACAGCTCTATTTAAAACAGTGTCAAAGTATATTTTTTTAAACGCAGAACCCGCTAACGGTAAATAAAATAACAACATATCAAGTTCGGGATCGTAATCTTGCATTACATTCATAATGTAAAAGTTCATAAATTCTTGAACTCGATCAGCTTGTGCCTCTGTTTCTGCGCTACGTTGACCTATCAATTGTGTTTTAACAGGTCCTTTAGCTGGTAATAATTCTTTGTATGCTTGCGCTTGGAATTGGGTAACGGCTTCTGCCAAAATCGGGTGGATAACACCGCTTGAACCTTCAAATGGTTCAGACCTTGCTTCGTCAAACTTCATTCCAAGGTATTTCAAACCATCAACGTATGTCTTTTCCCACTCACTACGTGATTGTTTATCATGACGTATGCTTGACAAAATATCGTTAGATAGTTTTTGTAATTCGTTTTCGTCAACAAACTCTACAAGGTTAGCATCAAATGGTATTTGTTCCTGTGAAGTTTCTGGCATATCAATTTCATCACCTACTAATATTTCTTCTTCGGTAACTAAAATTTCAGCAGCTTCACGTATTTGATCTTGTCTTGTAGGCTCTGGAAAAACCTCAACTGCACTACCACCTACATTAATATCAGGATTATCTTGAGTACCTAATTCTCGTTTTTCTATAGCCATAGCTTCTCAGTTTAACACGCCTTGCAAGTTTTAATAATAAACCGTGCGTTTTCGTGGTAGTAAATCTGCCTCCATTTGATAGTCTTCATCGAGCGATACGAAACCGCCTTGTCTAAACCTCATTAGTGCCATTGTAGCAGAATCACAGTAATCATCGTGATCTCCGTAAGGAAAAGATGCCATTTCTTGTATTACTTCATCTGCAAATTGATCTTCGGTAGCCCACACCATACCAGATTCAAATATTGGCGCTACAGAGTTCATTCGCGCTATTTTATCCTGTCCTCTACTTGGAGTGTATGATGTTACAGGAATACCCATTCTGCGTAACTCTTGTGTTAAGGGTGTACCGCTTGCTTTAGCCTCAATCAATATACAATCTGGCTCCCAATATTTGTATTCTTCCCTTGCTAATTTTTTTAATTCTGGGAAGTCTACACGCACTCTTTTTGCATCCAGCAATATTATTTGATCTGCTTCTCCATCTCTGGGGCTAAAAATAGCCCAAGTGGTTATTGCAGAATAGTCAGCCGTTTCTTTTTTACTAAAAGCAGTATCGTAACTTTGAATTACATAACTGTAAGCCGGAACGTCACGATCCCATGTTCTCCACCATTCTCTTTTTACTATAGCGCCTTCTTCAGCAGTAGGATTTTGTAGCCATTGAGAGTTCCATTTAGAAATAGGTAAAGATGCTTTTACAGATAAAAGTTCTTCTTTTTTCCAAAACTCAGGCCATAAAGGTGTATCTGACTCTGGCATGATAGCTGGAAACTCAACCACCTCCCATTTATCAGCGTATTCATCTGTTTGTTTTTTAAGGACTTTTCCAACGAGGTCTTTTGTACTCCATCGTGTCATTACAATGATAATAATGCCGCCAGGCTGTAAACGCTGTCTTGGACCTGATGTGTACCATTCATAAGCACTTTCCATAGCTGTTGGTGACATAGCATCTTGTTCTGAGTGAGGGTCGTCAATGATCAATAAATCTGCGCCTCGTCCTGTGATAGCACCACCTACACCTGCGGCAAAGAACTCTCCATCTTGATTAGATGTCCATCTACCTGCGGATTTGTTATCAGCTTGCAGTTTTAAATCAGGAAATATAGTGCTGTATTCTTGGCTACCAATTATATTTCTGACTTTACGACCGAACCTGACTGCCAGTTCTGCTGTGTGAGTAGTTTGAATTATTTTTAAATTACCGCGCAAACCCATCATCCAACTAGGAAAGAAAGTGCTTGCAAACTCAGATTTAGAGTGTCTTGGCGGTAAACATACGATTAACCGTTTTAATTTACCTTGAGCTATACGATTAAATTTTTCACCAATAATTTTATGATGACGACCTTCTATAAACTCAGGCCACATGTGTTTTAAGTAAGTTATAAAATCTTTTTGACAAGACTCTTGTTTTTTTAGCTGTTCAAACCTGTTAAGTAAAGCAACGGCTTCAGCTTGGTCTTGTTGAGATAATATATCAAAGTCTTTTAGAGAAACCTCTGACATTAGACCTCATGCCACTCTTTACCTTGAAATAAAAGACTTTCAGCTTCACGTCTACGAATCAAGCCATCTAATGTCTTGCCACCAGCTTTATTCCATCTTTTAATTTCGCTGGGTACTTTTGAGTAATTTTTAGCATTAAGTTCCTTTAGCATCGTACTCGATTTTAGGTTTTGTGGTCCTAAATTGAATACAAATGCACAAAGAGAATCGAATTGATTTTGAGTCAAATCAACCTCAACATATTTATTAACGTATCCTTCAAATTCTTCTAAATCTTCAGATAACATTTGGTCTGCTTCTTCTTGAGTTATAGTGTCACCATCTTTAACACCTCTAGTATGACCGTAACCAATTGTAGGCACGTCAGCACTACATCTGTAACTCTCTAATCTACAGCCTTCAAATTTTTTGATTAATGATTTGCCTTCTTCTGATATTTTCATATTAACCCCATGTTCCATCTTTTCTAACTTTGGCGACTTTCTTACCACCGTGGTACTCAACTGCATGACCTTCTTTAATAAGCTTCTGACAAATATCTTCGCCAGATTCAGTGTACGGTATGCCAAGGATTCTTCCATACTTACCTTTGCCTAAAGATTTTAATTTAAATTTACCAACACATAACTCTTTTAATCGTTCTTTTGCAGCTAATCCTAGTTTTTTTTCGTCAAGATTTCTTGTTCTACTTTCTGGTGTATCAATCGCATATAGCCTTACTCTTTGTTTGTGTAATTTTACATCAAAGCCAAGGTCTAAGACTACATCTATAGTATCTCCATCTACCACTCTATCTAACTCTGCTTGGTAAACAAAAGCATCAGGTGATTTACTCATTTGTGTTTTCCTGTATTTTTGTATTTTTATCTTGCTCTCTATAATACTCTATTATCGCCAGTACATTGGTAACGTATCGTTTAAGCTCTGCCATGTTCATACTTAAACTCTCGTAACCTTGAGTTGATAAAGCGTAATACGGCTCTGCTGGAGCTTTACCTTCTTTTATTAGCTGTAGATACTCTTCCATTACATCAGGTGTCAAAACGCGCCATTTAATATCTTGCAAGCTTACTTCTAAAGGCATGGGAGGATGATACATGGGAGCTGGTAATGTAATCGTTTTAACCTCTACAGGTGCAGTGCGAGGCTCTAATAAAGAACATGCAGAAATCATCAAAGAAAAACCTATTATTAAACTAATTGTTAATAGTTTCTTCATTTTTTTCCTCGAACATTTTTGGATCAGTTAATTCTAAAAAATCTGTTTTTACTTTAGCAGTACCTTTATTAATAATATTTTCTATCAAACCAGGTTTAGCCATCGCTAAATTAGTCATACTGTGTTTTTGAAAAGTATTGCGCAACTCGCTAACTTCTCGCATAGACGCTAGATTTTGATCATTAAGTTTATTTATTTGTTCAGTGGTTTCTTTTTGCTTTGCCAAAAAGTTATCAATACTGGCATTTTGCTCATCTATCTTTTGTTCAAGAATTACCGCATTTGCCTTCAATGTAGCTATCTCTTTGTCTTGTATTTTTATATAGAACCACGAAGCAGTTGATACCGCTATTAACAATCCTGTGCTGATAATTGCAAGCTTGAATCCCATGTGAACACCCTAAGTTTGTTTCTTTTGCCTTTTACTTTAATTGGTTCTAGTTCTTTTAGCAAATATTTACAAGATTTTGCACATTCGTAGCCAATTAGTATATCCACGCCGACCTCTTTTGTGCTTGATTCGTATCTTGCAGCCTCATTGACACAATTACCGATGGCTGTGTAGTCAAATCTAGTATCTGAACCCATATTACCTACACAAGCAGCACCGGATTGAATACCAACACCAATTTGTATCTCTTGATCCATTGTATCATTAAGTTTTTTGATTCGTTCTTGTATTCTTACGGCAGCCTCTATCGCTTTGTTTTGATGTTCTGCTAAATCTAAGGGCGCTGAAAAGATACCCATACAAGCATCACCAATAAATTTATCAACCATACCGCCTGATCGTTGTATTTCTTCAACTTGTATGGTTAAAGTTGTATTCATAACATCTGCTACCTCTTCTGGAGTCATTTTTTCACTCATAGAGGTAAATCCACGCAAATCTGTGAATAAAAACGTGCAATAACGTAGCTCACCGCCTAATTTTAATAAATCTGGGTCTTTTTGTAGCTCTTTTACTTGTCTTGGATCTAAATAATGTTCAAATTGCTTCTTAATTTGCTGTCTTAGGCGATATTGAGTGCGAAAATTAAGATAAAATGCGCCTGAAGCTGCAAAAAACTGTGAAATTAACGTCCAAGTTACGTCAATTAACATCCCAGACTGTATTAAATACACACCAGATGCCGCAGTAACGCCAAATATCATTAAAAATGACGTAATACCTATGGTTACACCTAAATTAAGCACTAAAAGCCATACAATCGCTACAGTAAGCAATAAAATTGCTAATTCTGCTGCAAAAGACCAATCAGGTATGCGCGGGCTATCTTGTATGAGTATGGATTCAGCCAATGCTGCTTGTATTTTATGAGGCTCAAGCAAACCAACATGTGTAGCAACTTGAGGTAATATGCCTGCTGCATCAGTGCCAATGAAAACAAACCTTTCATTCACGTTCATTTCCTGAAGATTTGTTTGATCTGTATTTACCCAACTTATCCATTTTCGACCAAATGAATCGGTTGGCACAGGTGGTAATCCTTGTACTACAACTTCTTCAATACCGTTTTGGTTTGTTTTAATTATGTAAGTATCTGACCCTACTAATGCTTTCAAAACCTCTGTTCCAAATGCAGAAACCCATCCATCAGGTGTTTTCATAAGTAACGGTATTCGTCTCACAAGTTGGTCTACATCAACAGGAGCAGATGCGATGCCCTGTGCTGCTGATCTTCTTAATATTTCTATATTTTGTACAACACCCGAAACAGGGTAGCCACCTACAGGTTCACCCATAATTACTGTGCCTACAGTGTTTGGGTATCCACTGCCTTCGTTTTCATACATGGCTAAAATACTGTTGCTGCCTAGCAAAGATTCTGCAAAATATTCATCTCCACCTAAACGATCTTTTTGTGGAAAAGCTACTGTCCAACCAACTCCCAAAGCACCACGCGC
>CETC01031624.1_pt1 | contig 17239 bp, 14 predicted proteins | sample 326911 | NCBI WGS metagenome assembly CETC01 (sample SAMEA2622694, study PRJEB7988) | marine metagenome | isolation source: saline water (ENVO:00002010), including | reverse complement strand
GATATAAAACTTATGATTGTGGGGGATAAAGATAAAGTAACCCTACTAAATTTGTTTCAGGGTATTGTAAACGAAAATTCTCGGTTAAAACTTGAGGTTGAAGAGCTAAAAAAGGCTAAATCAACAGAATCAAGTTCTTAGAGACACCCGTGGGGTAGAATGATTTTTCTGGTATAAACATACTAGAGCCTATCGTTCTACCCCTCTAAGGGTCTTTATACGAAGACGTTTTTTAGTAACGTCTACTTTTTTTTCATTTTTTTGACTGATGAGCCATACATCATTCCCATCATGCCCATTTTATTTTTTCGCATACCTGCGGCCATAGAATTACCCACTGTATTAGCCATGCCACCACCCATCATTTTTTTCATGGATGCTCCACCACCATACATCATTGGTTTTCTTATTGACGAACCATTACTGTATACTTTCATTTGTTTCTCCTTTAGTTAGTTCCAGTTATTGAATTTAAATCCATAAACTCTTCTTGTGTAGGGTTTAGGACATCTGATATAGCACCAAGCTGTTCTCTCTTATCTTCATCATAATCGTAGGATACTAAAAGATTTCGTATTAAATATGCTTCTAGTCTTGCAACAAATTGACTTACTTCAGCAGGAGAAGGTCTTCGTGTGTTTTGTGCTATGGCAAGTGTAAATTTAGTATTTTCTTTATCACTTAACAAAAATTGAAATAGTTGTTGTTCATTATCTCTTAACATTCTAAAACCAGCATCAGCTAAAAGAAACTCTGTACCAACCATACCTCTAAACCAGTTAAAAGCTCTAGAAAGAACATTAGCATCTGTATAGTCGTTTCTATAAATTGCTGGACTCATAGTGTTATCTCTATAACTTTTTTCTCTTGCAATCATACTCATTATAGATTTTAAACCATCAAAATGTTCATCATCTATTCCTAAATATTTAAAGTAAGATCTTACATTTGGATGTTGCATTAATTCTAATACTTCGGCTGGGTTTTGTAATACACGTATTTGAGTTTTAGCAGATTGCCCCGGCAACATTTGTTCAGGAAGTCTTTCTACTGTTACAGATTTCATACCTGCACGTTCCATTAAACCATTAAATAACATACTAGTGTAAACCATCTTTATAGTTTCAAGACTAGTATTTGGACTTTCTACTTGCAAGAGTTCAATATCATTTATAAATCTTTGCATATACTCTTGATCAATACCGTCTACAGTATTACGTAATCCAGAACCTATTCCATACCTTTTAATAAAGTCTTCTGGTTCAGCTAAATTAAAATTTAAAATTGTTTTGTTAACAAGTTCAGAAGTTTCAGAAAAAGTTCTTTCTGCTGTAGCTCTATCTTGTTTTGCAGCTCTGTAAAGTTTGTCGGCTTGATCTCTTACAATCTTACGAGCTTTTTCACTCTTTTTTAAGAAATGACCAAGATCAGCTTCTGTTTGTAACATATATCTATCTACAGAACTTAAATATTTAACACCGTCAGTGGTGTTAAATGATAAAGCTTCTTGCAATGCTTCTTTGTATGCAACACCATTATCAGGATCTGATAAAAATGATTGTCCTCCAAAAGAAGAAGAAGTATCAAGAGCATCACTATAAAATAAATCTCCTTCTTGTTGATAGATTTTTTTAGATTGTAATAATTTTCCTAAATTATCTTTTAAATCTTTATGAAATGACATATATTTAAAAGTCATGGCAACACTCATATCAGCAAGCTCTATACCTGCTTGACCTATCTTTGTTTTTGGATCTAACATGTAAGTTACGCTTCGTTCAAGCAAATCCCTGTAAGTGTATACTTCTCCGGGAACAGTGGCACTAAAGTCAATATCATCTCGCAAAACTCTATTACCAGCAAAATACCCTATGTTATCTGTTGCATCATCACTTGATATGTCTTTAGTAAGAGCTTTAGGTAAAACAGGAACACCATAAGCTTCTTCTATAGTTGTTCTAAAATCATCCATGTAACCTAATTTTGCATCAAAATCAGTTTGTTCCATCATGTTATCAAACAAATTTTTTCCTGTAAGAATATTAAATGCTTTCTTCTTTGCATCAGCATCATACTCTCTACCGTTTATTATTTCAAGTTGTCTTAAAAGGGAATCTTTTTCTTTTCTCTTACCTACTAATGCACCGTACAGTATATTCATTTTCTGTACTTCTTTATACGCATTTGATTGCATACCATTTACTACTACTTCTAATTCTGAACCCTTTTCTTTCATTAAAGATTCAATACTGTCAGACAATTCTGAATATTCTCTTGCCTTTTCTTTTATTGTTGATTTGTCGCTTTTCTTAAAATTTACAGCTTTTTCAGTTAGCTCTCTTTTTAAGTATACTAGATCGGCAAATTTAATTTGAACTTCAGATAAAGATTGATCGTTTATCATGCCCCCTCTTGACATGATATAATCATAGTAATGTATAGGAGCAGGATCAAATTTAACTTCACCTGTAGATTTATTAAAAGGAAAACCGTAGGCTTTACCCACAATATTCTTTGAACTCTCTATCCATTCCAAATAATATATTGGAGCTGCATCCCCAAAGGTATTTACAAATGTTCTTTTTATAGCTTCAGAAGCAATATCGTTCATTACTTTGGTAAATTCTTTTCCTCTTGCAGTTTTGTTAAATTCACTTTTAGGTCTAAAGTTTGTTAATAAAACATCATTAATACCTATATCTTCAAAAGAAGCTTTTTTGTGGAGTTCAAGAAGAGACTTATAAACATCAGATGCTTCAACAGTTCCAAAACTATCAAGTGGTTCATATATTTGTTTTGCAATGTTTCGATAATAGTTATCAATAATTCCATAATGACTTTTTACAGATTTTCTTAAAACATTATAGTTTGGTATTTCCCCTTGTTTAGTTGAAAGAAGTTCAGTTGAATTTGCTAATCCTTTCAACGCTTCCTTGTGTATTGTGTGCATATTTAAAACAGTATCCATATTTTTATCAAAAAAATCACTTTCATATTCAATACCACGAGCTACTGTAGGATCACCTAAATCAACATTAGCTAATCTACTATCTAGCACTTCATCTAATTGAGCAGGGTCTAATGATAAAAAATGTTTAGGGTCTGAAAGCATTGAACTTATTTCTTGTTCAACCAACGCAGCTTGTTGTTTGTTTTCTTGCATTGCACCTGCAAATGCTACGTTTATATTACTTTCAAGTTCTAGTATATTTCTTAAAGCTTCAGAACCTTCTCCTGTTAACTTATTATTTCTAGCAGCATTTATAAATGCAGATTTCATATCATCTAATACATTGGAATGTGCTACAAGCAATTGATCTGCTTCACGCATAGCTTTTACTGCAGTATTAAATCTACTTGATGTAGACATAACATCACGTAAAGTTAATTTGCTTAATAGTCCTTTAGCAACACCGTGATACCAAGATATAGAACTTAACTGTGCATAAGATAATCGTAAATAATTTCTATATTGATCTACAGTAGGGGAATCTCGAACAACAGAAAGAGCAGTATCAATATCTCTATTTGCATCCTCTGCATTTTTCAATTGTAATTTTTGTGTATCATCATCTAATCTAACAAATAAATTTTTAAAAACTTTTCCTGCTCTATATTGTTCAACATCTGGGCTTCTCAATTCACCAAATGCATTAGGAATTTTTACATCCATTACATCTGGATCTAATAAAGGTTTTAGTCCTACTGCTCTCGTAAGTCCAGTGCCATCTAATACAGATTTTATTTGAAAAGATAAGTCAGCTCCAGTGGGGATAAATTTTTCTCCTCCTGCCACTATCCATCTAAAAGGATATTGTAATACTGCTGGAGATAAGTACATAATCGCACTAAGAAGATTTGCTCTTTCTAATTGTTCTGCTGTAACTTCTCCACTCGTCAAAGCATTAAAAGTAAACGATTGAGCAAGTGTTGGTAATAGTTCATCCCCCAATATATCTTGCAGTTGAGTAACAGGCATAGCATATCTATTTCCTTTAATCATACTAAAACCACTAGTTGATGCTTTTAAAAATGCATTTTCGGCTATATCTAATTCAGACAATGCTTGATTTCTTGCTGCAGTTGTTGTTGCATCGTTTACTTTTTTAATTGCATCATCAATGGCATTTTGATATTTGGGGTCCATATTTTTAATTATGTCATCATAAATATACTGACCCTGTTGTGCTTTTAATGTTTGTCTTGTTGTTTTAAAACTAAGTTTACCTAATAAAAATTTAAAGAACCCATCCCTTTTAATTTGATTAGCTTCCATCTCAGTAAATTTTACTGTACTGGTTGAGGAGTACGGATTTATACCATCAGCATTTTTTGGATATGTTTTTCTTTTTCTATCTTGATCTAAAAGAAATTTTACAGGAGATTTTGTACCAATTACTTGCCCCATTGCTTTTCCAATTGTTGCAAAACCAACTCTTGTTCCTAAATTAAAACCTAAATCTTTTATATAATTTTCAATAAAAGTTAGTTCTGCCGAAGCAAAATTATAAATTGCTCTTGCATCTCTCTCATCTAACATTAATTTTTTAGAGTTCTTTTTGTATTCTTCTTCTCCAAATTTCTTTATATATTCATCTTTTATGAACGTATTTATTCTATCTGTACTAGTAGCTGCGATAGCACTATCTTGAAATCCATTCATATAGTTTTCAACATCTACTCTTCTAGCGTTTGCCTTTTCCTTAAAATATTGTGATGCAAGATCAAATACACCTTCTTCTCCATCTTTAGATTCATTAAAAGCTCTTCCAAGTGACTCTACATAATCCCCTGTAAGATTTCTAATTATCTTTTGTAAAGTAAGCCCTCCACTTATTATATCTTTTGAATCATTTAAAAATTGCCTAAAAGTATCCCCTGTTGTAAATGATTCAGTAAGTATACTAAAAGCTTCTGGGCTTCTTTCTGCAATTTTTGTTCTTTCACCAAATTGAACTAATCTAGCTCTGTTCTCAGCTAATCGTCTTTCAGGAGTTTTTAACATACCAAAAAACGTAGGCTTTACACCAAAAAAGTTTTTGTTTGCATATTCTGGTGCAACTTCACCTTCAGCAGTAACACCAAATGCTCTGTACTTAGGAACGTCTGCTTGTGCTGTTTGTTCTGCACTTTCTAAATCCTGCTTTAACATTTTGTAAGCATTAAATAAATTATTTTTTAAAACAGGAGGTAGTTCTTTATTTTCAGAGCTTAAAGACTCTACATATAACTTTGCCTTATCGACCGTCTGCTTGTTTATATTTTTAGGAGGTTCTGCACCCTCAAGCAACACTTGATTTAAAGACGGAACAAACGCTTTTTGTTGTCGCTTTTCAATGTCTTCGTCTATTGCTTTTTGTTGTTGTGCAAAAGTAAACCCTGCTTCTTTTGCAGGACCTGATAATTCCAATTGTTTACTATCTACACTTGTATCAGGAACGATTTGTTGATCTTCAACTTTTATAAGTTGTTCGTCTTCTTCTGTAGTGTTATCTAATTGTTCAGCCATAATTTTCCTTATTGATCTATTCGATTACCATTTTGATCGACTTGCACTGGTCCTTCACTTGTTTGTATTGTAATTATTTCTGGTGGTGTTTGCGTTGTATCAGAAGGTGATGTCTGTGTAGCTGTTGACTTTACTGATGCAGAGGGTATATATGCAAGATTACTTGCGTTGTTATTATCAAAATATACATATAAATTATTTGCCGCACTAAAAAGAGGAGATACTAATGTATTGTTAGTTTTATTAAAAACTTGATATACAGTTCGCTCTATTTGGTTTTCATCGGTAAATGTTAAATCAGGTCTTGGTTTTAAACCTAAAGGACTACTAGTAGCTATTGACATATTTTCTACAACATACTTCTTATCCCTTACTGTCTCAGAATTTGTCGATGCCATAATACGACTAAATGCTATAGCTCCAGATATTCTTTGAACATCAGCACGAGTAACATTACTCGGATCATAACCAGCAAGAATACTAAATCTTTGATACTTACGAGATAATCGATCAATAGAAATTCCCAGCATACCTTCTACATATTCTGGGGATACAATATTTCCATCTCCAGCAAAAGCACTTAAAACGTTGTCTAAATCTTTATCTGAAACTCTTCCTGATGGGTCAAACACTTTTGCAAGAGTATAAGCCAAATAAATTCTCAAAGCTGCAGCTTCACCATAAGCTTTTCTTCTATCACCTGTTAGCGTGTTTTGATAGTCTTGTGCAGATTTTATTTCTTGTTGTATCCTTTCATAGCCTTTATCACGAAAACTATCGAATCCAAATTCTTCGTCTTCGCTACTAAATAAGTCCATTAAACTATCTATTTGACCAGTGCCATTTCCTACAAGATTTACAAATTTATTATCAATAAATCCTGCTAAACCTACTTTTATTTTTTTACCTTTTACAAGTCTTAAATATTCTTTTGATAAATCCAAAGCTTCCTTTGCGGCACTAGCCATCTCAGATATTTTGTCAACACCTTCTTTTCCTGACAACAAAGTTATTTGTTTAATTATCTGACTATATTCTTTAGATATAGAATCAGTTTTAGAATATAACATTCCCCCTTCTTGATTTACATCTCTATTTATTAAAAGACCTAAAGCTAACATAGCTTCTTCTGGTTGCATACCCTGCTCTATTGCGTCTAACATAGTAACACCAACAGCAGTTCTCATTGACGGTGTTAAACTAAAAGCACTTTGATGTAATTGTAATAAAGATTTTGCTTTAGGATTATCTTTGTATGGAATATCAGGTTGCATGCCCGGTAACGTTAAAATAGTTTGGGCTAATTTAAATATTCTATTATCTGATGTTACAAGTTCTGGATAAGCTGCAGCTAGTTGTTTTTCATTTGCAATTGGTCGAGAATCTGTAGAAGAATGTTCCATTAAAATACCCAACTGTCCTGTATCTTCAAAATTTACTTGTGTTTCTACTGTGCCATCTGGCTTAGTCTTTTGACCAACCATTGTAGGCTTTTGTCCATATATAGAACCAATTAAATCATACGTTGTATCTTCTTTCAAATTTGTAAAAAACTCTTGGTATGGTTTTTTATATTCTTCAGAACCTGTCAATCTACCTATTTGAGTCCACTCAATGTCTCTAAATTCGTGATTTGGATTTTCTGCTTTTAATTGTTGTTGACTTGAAAGATGTTTACTAGACGCACTTATCATTTGATTTTCTAATGTTTGTGCAAATTCTATTTGTTCTTTCTTAGGTAACCTACTATATTTATCTCCATTTAATACAAGTGCATTTACAAAGTTGTTTCCGTTAGCATAATATTCTTCAAAAGTATTTGGATTATCCGTAAATCGCACTAAAAACTCATCATTAGTTCCCTTTCCAAAAACTCTGTAACCTTTGTATTGATCTGTGTTTGTTTCATTGTCAGCTTGATAAAGGGCTATTGCAGCTTGATACAAAGCTTCTTGACCTTTTGGTGTAGTTATATCATATTGACTAACATCAAAACTTTTATACAACTCAGGTTTCTTTTTTATCACGTCAAAAGCTAAGTCAAGATATTTATCTTTAATTTTAGCATCAGTATTTTTATCTTTTACATAACTTAAAACTGTCTGTAATCCAGCATCACTTGTCATTTGTTCATAACTCATATCAAGTTCTTTAAACATTTCTGGATTTTCAGTTATAACATCTTTTACAATACTTGAATTAAAAGCTATCTTTTGAGCCTTTGCTTTTTGATCAGCTTCCTGTCTAAGTTTAGCTTGTTCTGCAGCCTGTTCCTGTTTTATTACTTCGCCTTTTAAATACCCTCTAACAAGAGCTTGAAAATTTCTTCCTCCAGCCATTACTTAACTTCCCTTTCTGCATTTAAAAAATTATCATCAAGTTCTTGAGGTTGTCCTCCTGTACGAATTTCTTCGTTTACTTTTTCTTTTATAAATTGAAACATTCTTGGGTTATTCTTTTTCATAATTTTTAACATGTGAGTATCGTCTATTTCGTCTTCATCTAATGGAATATCACTTTCAAAAAATCTGTAAGGTATTTCTTCCTCTTCAGCAATACTTGCTAAATACAACGCTAAAGAAGGTTTCATTATTAATGCTGTATCTAAAGAAAACTTGCCTGATTCAAAACCAGCGTATATAAAACCCTCAACAAGACTTTCAACAGATATACCTGCCATCAATGATTTTACAAGATTAGTTCGTGTTACTGGAGATTCTAATGAATTAATAGCTGCATCCATCGCCTTATTGGGATCAGCGTATTTGGGGGGATTGCCCCACGGATAATTTCTATTATCCTCTGTAAGCGATATACCTGCAGGAGCAGGAGCTAACAAATCAAATTTACCTTGTTCCATTTATATCTGTACCCCTCTTACTATACTTTGTTCAACTCCAATGTTTTTACTTTTCTTACGAGTTGATTTAGGTGTATTTGCATACCTATTAATTAATTGTAATAACTCATTATTTTTTGTGTTATTTACAAGAGATTTTATATTGTTTAACAACTGTGGATTTGTAAAAGGGTAACTTCTAAATTGTTTTAAATTTGCTGGGGCAGGAGAAGATTGATTTATAAGATTATCTGTTATAGTCATTTTAGGAATTTCTCTTCCTTCTTTTTCATCAGACAATGCTTTTACTGCTTTTCCTGCTGTTAAAAACCCAGTTTTTACAACATCCCCTACCGTATCTTTACCTGTAAGATCCATAAAAAAATCAAATGGAAATTGGGCAAATGATTTTACTAATTTAAACTTATCTCTAATCATGCGTTATCACCCCACAAACTTGCAAAAGTTCCTATCATTTCAATTAAATCTGTTTTTTCTTGCTCATTTAATAATTTTTGGTTATACGAAAACTCTAATGCCATAAGACCAATAGCGTGTTTTCTTCCCAAAGCATTTTCAACTTTTGAAAAATTAAAAGATGCGTTATCCCTATAATCTTGCCACAGTGCGTTTAAAGCTGATTGTTCAGCATTATATTCATTTTGTACGTTTATTCTATTTGTTTCATTTTGAGTTGCAGTATTAGCCGTATTAACTTCTCTTCTCCATGTCACATTTGATTGATCAATAGCAAATTTAGCAGATGCATTAAATTTTTCTCTAGAGTCTTGTATTTGTGCATTAAGTTGTAGCATAGCATTTTCTTCTGAAATATTAAACTGTCTCATTGCTGCAATTCTGTTAGCGTTGGCCGCTTCAACTTGTGATCCTAATTGAGCAAAATATTCTTCTACTTGTATTTGATTTTTTGCATTAAACTGTCTTGTAGCATTTTCAGACGCTGCATCTCTAAATGCAGATTGAACCATTGCTTGATAACTTAATGAATTAGCTTTTTGTTGGTTGTCTAAATTTTTAGTATCAATAGCTAAAAAATTTCTAGCATTATGCACAGCCGCTGTTAATCGTGCATTTAAATTTGCTGTGTCCATTGCCGCCACAGTTGCCGCATTTCTCAAAGCTGTTTGTTGTCTATTACTTAAATTTTGTAATTGTATGCGTTGGTACGCTTGTGCATCTGTTGTTGCAATGGCGACTCCAGATTCCATAACAGCTTGTATCATAGCAGACCCTGCCATAGATGATGCTCCCATTCCTCTTGAGTTCATTATTGCTGTTATTTTTCGTACTTGGGGAGAAGCCCACGGTGGTAATGGTTTACCTTCTTCAAAGCTACTCATTAGATCAGATAACTGATAACGTACTGTAGCTTTTGGATCTAATTCTTCTGTTGCGGCTTCAGCCAATGCCCCTTCTGATAACTTTCCCTGAACATTATTTATAACATACGAAGGACCTTTTGAAAAGGCGGCTGATGCATCTCCTAAATCTCCTACTTTTTGTGTGCCAATGTCTAAAGGTAAATCGGCAGGAGCTTTTGGTACATTAACATTAAGTCCAGAAGTATCTGCCGTGTTTGCAGTTACATTAGATGTGCCTGATAAAAGTTTTCCAGAATCACCTAAATTTGTTCCTGCTGCGTTTGGATCTATTTTAGTTGAAGTTACAAGGGGTACTGTCTGTGTTCCAGCTAATATGTCTGAACTTGTTTGTTTTGGATCTGCGAATGATGATTTACTTTGGTTAAACTGAGCTTCAGTCATAGGAGCAGTACCCTGTTCATTCATAGCGGCTACGTAATCAGCGTAAGTTTCGTATTGTTCCATAGTTATTTACCTATTAGTATCTTATCTAGTTTATCTTCTAATCTTTGCAACGCATCCATTACAGTGTGCATGTCCTCTTTAACATCATCACGCTTTGCATATTCTTCACGAGTTTTATTCAACAATATATCTAGTCGTTTCATCTCTGCAAGCACACTGCGAAACATCCATATAGCAGGTGCTATAATAAGTGTAAGAACTCCATTCCAAAATAGTATAGGGCTTATTTCCATAATTTAACTCTGTGTTAACATATCGTTGTATACTGTAGTATCACTTGTATTTTGACTTCTAAGATAATTAGTATTTGTTCTTATTTGAACTTGCGTAGAACCACCAGTGCCACCACAAGTAAGAGTTATTGTTGCTGACGTATTTGTGTGTGTCAGTTCAAATAATCTATTGCGTGGGTTTATACCAGTATCTTCATTAATAAGAACATTACTTCCAATACTTTGAGCAACTCCTGTATGGCTTTTTAAACTTATTCCTGTTCCAGATATATTAAGAAAACTAGTTCCACCAGTACCCCCAACACCAGTTACATTTGCGTTAAGCGTATAAATACCTGCATGAGATAACGTAAAAGAACAAGTAACTGATCCAGTATAACTTCCTATATATTGATTTGATTGCACTGTAATTATTTGACAGTAATTACTTGTAGTTCCTGCATCAAGATAAGCAGCTAAATCAGCATAATTTCCACCATACCAACTTAAATACGCTGTGGGTGTAGCACCACTATTTGCTGCAATACCTCTACCATGTGACCCACTAGTGCTTCCAGTTATGCTACCTGCTGTTGGGTTTACAATTCTGTAACCACCATAGTAGTCTGTTAAATCAATTGATCCACTTGTTGGTATACTAGAGTTTGCTTCTGTATCTAATGATGGAACAACACCACCATATGAATACAGTTGATGTGGATTATTGTTACCTGCACTCATATAACTAGCACCACTTTGTATGCTACCACTTGTACTACCAACAGTGCTTCCTTTTCCCACTGTTGCCGAACCATATGTAGTAGGGTTGGGAATATTGCTTTCACCCTTGTGAAGGTTAGTCATACTTATTGAACCACTTTGTCCGTAAAAATCACGAACATCTGTTAGGTTTATTGCACCACTAGTCGCTAGAGCCATGACACTTACAGCCTTGTTTATGTTCGTCTATTTCTTTTTTTAAATCTTTTATTGCTTCTATAAGAACTCCAACCATGTTGCCGTATGCTACAGATTTGTATTCATTATCTACAACAACTTCTGGTAATATTTTTTCTACTTCTTGTGCAATTACACCTGTGCCTTTTTCAGCTTGCATTGTATAAGTTACACCACGCATACTCATAACTTTATATAGAGCATTGTCTATTGTTTGTATGTCAGACTTTAATCTTTCATCTGAAGTTGCAGTGACTTCTGTTGCTGAAACTGTGCCACTAACTGTAAAAGTACTACCATCATATGTTAATCCAGACTCCACTGTCATTGCAGAAGTTCCGTTACCTGTAAGTAGTTTATTTGCTGTAATACTACTCACTCCTGTTCCACCATTGGCAACAGGTAAAACTCCTGTAACATCCGATGTAAGATCAGTAGTTGTGCTTACAGTTGCAAAAGATAACGTGCCAGAACCATTCGTTTTTAAGAATTGACCATTACTACCATCTGATGAGGGTAAAGTAAACGTTGCACCACCACTAGCTTTTACAGTTCCAGTGTGCAACCCTGTTGTGTTACCTTCTAAATTTGCTACGAGTGTTCCTGTAGTTCCACTAAATACTTCAGAACTATTTGTTGCCGCAGTTAAAAGAGTAAACTTAGCTTCACTGTCATCATACCCAAAGAAACCTACTCTAGCTGATCCATCATTGTATTTAAACTCAATACCTCTATCTTTATTATCATCACTAGCGTTTGCCCCTAAAGTAATAATAGGATCAGCAATTGTTGTTACAGTGCTGTCTATTTGTGTTGTTGTGCCACTGACTGTAAGATTGCCCCCTATAGTAACATTACGACCAAATGATGCATCTCCTGCTTCAGACATATCCAATGTTAAAGCAGTTACTTCAGATCCTCCATCGTTGCCTTTAAAGACCATATCTTTGTCAGATACAAGAGATTTAACCGTTAGGTTTGAACTATCCATACTGACATGACCGATGTTTGTACTACCATTTTTAAATATTACTTCATCGCCATCAGCATCAAGAATAATGTCTCCTGCTGTATCTAGTGTCATATCACCAGAGGATAAAGCTATTGTCGTACCATCAATATTAAAATCATCAACGTTTATACCAGAATTTATAGTAAGTGCAGTGCCAAAAGTTATTCCTGTTCCAAGTGTAATTTGTGCTGTTTCTGTTCCTGCAACTATATTACTAAATATAACTTCACTGTCTTCAGTTCCGTTACTTACATCTTTGACTTGTGTTGTTATTTTTGCAATGTTTCTAGAAGTGCCTGTGTCACTGTCAGCCTTAAACAATATTGAACCACCAAAATCATTATCGGCAGGTGAAGCTGAGTCTCTTTCAATAATAACAACAGGACCTGCACTAGTTCCTGCTTCAGTGCTTTGAAGATGTAGAAGATTACCTGCAGTTACAGATGATAATTTTAAACCAGTATCAGCTACATGAGTAAGAACAATATCACTGTCTGTTCCAAAATTTATAATAGCACCATCTGATCCCATAGTAAGATCATCACCAATTGTTGCATCAGTTCCAACTGTCAAAGTTGCAGATATGTCTACTCCTGAACTAGCATCGATATTTACAGTAGGAGAAGTTAAGTGTATCTCACCATCGGCAACAAGATCTAAATGATTGTCTGCACCAGAATGTATGTATATGTCACTATTTCTAAATATGGCTTTTGCTGTCGTCACAAATGTTGTATCTGCCCCTACGTTATCAACAAAAATATTATCAAATTTATTACCTGACTTACCTAAATCTAAACTACCTGCTGACGGATAAAATGAACCACTGTCTGTTAAAAATTGTTGGCTAGGTCCTATCTTTTCAATAGCTCCACCCTCACCTGCAGTTCCATCATGTGAGTGTCCACCTGTGCCAAATGCGGCAAGTATGGCATCAAACTCACCATCAAGGTCAGCCGCATTAATAACGTTGCCATCTGCTATATTATTAGAACTATCATTTCTACTATCGTAAGCTGTACCCATTACCTTCTCCCATACTGACCATACTCTAGTGATATAGCATCAAATGAATATGGTGGGTTATTTGATTCCGAATTAAATTGTAAAGACACTATGTATCCTGATCCCTTTGTTTGTTTTGTAAATACTGATTTCAATGTTGCTCCACTAAATACAGCAGTGCCATATGTGCTTGCTGAATCTCCATATAAAAATGTACCTGTTGTTCCTGCAGTATTTGCAACATTAATTGTATTAGGTTCTATAACTCCTGTTTCAGACAAATCAAATTTTAAATTAAAATCAACATCTAGTGATCCTTGAGGGTCTGTATATATTATAGCCTTATATATCGTTTTACGCAAGCGTGGATCTGAAATAGGAAAGTATGGAGTAGAAAAGTTTGCAACTATATCTGTGCCATCAAAATCATTTCCTGATTCCATTTTATAAATAAGTCCATTTGTATGCCCAAAAACAATAAGCTCAACACCTTGACGTAAACTAGAATGTGCAACCTTTGCCTGTATACCAGAAGTTTCAGCCCAATTAAACTGCACACCTCCTTGACCTAATATTTGTGTACCTATAAAACCTTTTGCCGACTCTGTTGTAACACTATTAGAAAATCCAAATATTCTATATTGTGTTTTTGATCCTATAGTAATACTAGAGAACTCTGTATGTGTCTGTACAAAATCTTCTACACGATCCTGTATAACTTTTGATATAGACAATAAATTAAAGTCTCCAACTTTTTCTGTACCTGATATAGTTCTTAAACCATCCTGTGCAAGAAAAACAACATCTCCTGCAACTTCTTGTACAGTATCACCTTCTACACATCCTATATCACTAGCTATAGGACTTAATTGAAAGTCAGCTGCACTTGATCCAACAAGTCTAAATATTTTATTTTCACAAAATATAATTAACTGATCACGAAATGTTATAAGACTTGTTATTGTGCCACCAACACGAATCATTCCTGCACCATTAGCAGGATCAAAATCATCATCTTCATATGGTGCAGAAAATACAAGTTTGTCACCATTGCCGAGCATCATGTGATTTTTAAATACAGCAACATGTCCTGCACCATCTATATCACTTGTTCCGTTGCTAGACGTTAGTTTTGATAAGTCTCCTGCTGTTGTGCCTTTTAATAATAAAGGAAATCCTTTACCATCTACAATTATGAGATCTTCATCACCATCAAAATTATAATTTATAAATCTAACTTTTGTTGCATTTGCTCCTAACTCTATAGACGTAGATAAATCAACGTGAGATCCACTTCCTGAAGGAACAAGATACAAATGAGGATTACCAGATGATTGTCCTCTTGCAACAACAACCTGTCCTCTAAACTGTACAAGCCCTAATAAACCACCAGTTCCTGTTACAGTATTTGTGTTAAATTTTGTAAACCCTTCTATGCGTCTGTATCCTCCCTCTATAGATGGTTCAAAGTTTGTTAGAACTCGTGCTGATCCGGGGGCTGCCGCTCCATGCTGTAAAGGAGATAAGTTTGTAATCAAACCCCCTTTAAACTCTAATGGATACGTTTGCAACCTATCAGGCATTATACAGCCCTTATGTAGATATTTTCATTAACTAACACTTTTCTCATATAATCCATGCCATCTTTAAATTTTTTAAATGCAAGTTGTGCTGACTCTATATTATCTCTAAACATATATGTGTAATACATAGCACCATCTACAATAACATACTTAAATCTCTCTGGTACACGTGGTACTTCATCATCTGTAAGAAGATCTTCTGTCCATTTAAAATATTCGTAACGTATCTTGTAGGCTTTATCTGGCATGGGAACAATTCCAAATTCAGCGTTTTGACCTCTAAAAACTCTTTCTGGAACTGCCCCCTTTGTAGTATCTGTTTCATCTTCTTGATCAACAAAATTATCTAAGTATTCACTGTATGTTATGTGTTCAAGTCTTCTTGCTTCTCCTACATCTAAACTTGTATCTCTTTTAACTCTAAAACTTTTGTAATCAATAAACTTTGCTTCATCTGGTATAGCATAACGTGTTGTTCCTGCTACAAGTGTTACTTCTATTTGACTGTGATTATAGGGCCAGTATTCGTGATACAAGTTTATATCTCTTATTGCAGCGTTTACTGAGTCTTTTATTTGCCCATAAAATCCTGCAGCCGATGCAAAATTACTTGTTGTAAGTTCTTCTTCGTTAAGTCTCTTACAAACTGTATTTACAATATCTAAAAAATTATAAGCCATTATACTCTTTCCTTAACGTTCAGATGAATAACTCGTTTTGTAACGATTGCTGCATTTGTTTGTGCTGAACTTGACGTTGTTATTTCACATACAAACCTATATTCTTTGTTGGCAACTCCACCACTAAGCACAAGTGTTGCTGTTGTAGTAGTGTTTACGATGTTCTCAACAGTTATTCCTAATGCTGTTGCAACAACTGCTCCAGATTCATCAAAAGTATTTCCAGAACTTAACGCACTACTTTCAGTTGTTCCTGATATAATTTTCCATTGCACACTTGCTATTGTCAACGGACTACCAAAGTTATCTAAATATCGTGTCCAATCAACGGTAAAATCTAGCCGTTCATCTGGATCTTTGTTGGGCCATATTAATGCCATTACGCTGCTACCTTCACATTTCTATAAGGATCTTGTGATACAAAAGCCTTTCTGGTTTGTTGATTTTCTACTGTTACTGTTCTTCTTTCTTGGAATGTTACTTTTACAGCCCTGCCTTTTGTAAACAATGCAGGATCAAAAAAGAATACTTTAGCTACTGTTGCTGTTGCTGTTGCATCTCCTGCAATAGATGCAGTTGCTGGTCTATTTCTAATTACTGTTATTGAATTAACAGTTGCATCTGCAGATATACTTGCACTTACTGCTCTAGAACGTGTACCTGTAGCTGTTGCTGTTGAATTACCAGTAAGTGTTGTAATAATTGCAGATGTTCCAGTAAATACTGTAGCACTGCCTGTACACGTTGCATCTCCACTTATACTAGCACTAACTCTTGCTGTTACAGATGCTGATCCTGTTGCTGTTGCATCTGCAGAAACACTTGCTGAAATAGCTGTTGCAAATGTTCCTGATAAAGATTTAGTCGATAGTGGATATACGGAAAACATTAATTATAATTTATCCTTGTATTTCCATAACAACTAAATCTATTACGCCTTGTGTATTAGCGTTTATTTGCATAGACCCATTTCCAGCTTGTAGATAAGGTCTTATCTTAATTGCACTTGTTGTAGGACAACTGCCAAAATGATGTACAGTTGCATTTAATAAAACACTACCACTAAAATTTTCATAACCTAAATGGTCAGAAATAACTTGTTGAGTGCCTAATACAGCACTATGCGAACTAAAACTATCAGTAGAATATTGAAAGCCTATATCTAAATGTCTAGTATCAACATTATAATTATAAAAATCTGGTACATGAAGCATTGCTAAAAACTTATTACTTGTTGATGCAAAAGTAATAGAAACTTCAAGATTTGTTCCTATTGGTGTAGTAGATACAGTTTCTATATTAACAGCTGCATTGTAATTATCACCTTTTACTTGAATAATAGAACCAGCAGGTAAATTACTTGAAGCTATTGCTGCTAGTTTACTTTGAGCGATTGCGGCACTAGCATCAACCTCTGTATTACCTATAGCACCAGCACCTATCTTTGCATTTGTTATTGCATCATCAGCTATATTCGCAGTTTGCACTAAACCTGTTGATGAGGGTATGAGCTTTGATAGATTTCTTGCGTTACTCATAGATTATCCTATCTTACTTGCTTCATCTCTAGCTTTTCTGTCTTTATAGTCAGAACG
>CETC01022959.1_pt1 | contig 17248 bp, 13 predicted proteins | sample 326911 | NCBI WGS metagenome assembly CETC01 (sample SAMEA2622694, study PRJEB7988) | marine metagenome | isolation source: saline water (ENVO:00002010), including | reverse complement strand
GGCTCAAGGTTCTCTTGCTGCTGCTGATGAGTTCTTAATCTCTGATGCTGGCGTTCTTAAGAAATTTGGTGTTGATAGTTTGGCAAAAGATGCTCTTGCATTAGTTACTGAAGCCGCAGCTGACGTTGCTGCTGACTACATTGCTTTCCTTGATGGTGGCGCTACTGGCGAAACTAAGAAAGAAAGCATCGCCGATCTCGTTTCGAGTATGGCAGGCGGTGGTCTTGCGGCCTCTAGTGGCCAACTTTCGGTCCAGGGCAACACTGTTACGTCTGGTTCGAACCCACAGCAGACTCTTGTTGAAGGTTATAATGTTTTCGGTGCAATCACCGGCTCTATTATCGCTGATGTGCCTGCGTCTCCAAGTGTTGGCGATGTTGTTACAGTTAAGGCTGGAAACATCACTAACAATGGCTTCATCAGAATCACCGCTTCTGCCGCTGTTCAAATTGACGGCGAAGGCTTCATCGTGGTTGAATCTGCTTATGGTGCTGTTAGCTTGGTGTATGCCGGAACTAACGACTGGCGAATCATCTAATCAATATATACCAAGTTTTTCTTGGTTATTTTGGATGTCCCTCAATTGGGGGGCATCCTTTTTTTTATCAACTATTTATTGTGGAGAACAAAATAAATGGCTTATAATGTTGTTAAGGGAATTGTTGAAGGATCGGTTGATCAGGAGAACGATCAGGAGATCCGCGGTGTTAAAATTTTTAAGAGCACAATTAGCGCTAGTGTGTTTTATGATACAGATGCGCGTAGTCCGTGCGCAACCGAAAATAAAGTAGCTCTCACTAAGTTGTCTAATTCAACTTTAAACGGCGTTCTTACTTATCAAGGCGATAAAATCGCTAGAAGTAATTATAACTTAACATTTGACGGGAACATGCTGTCTACACCGCACCTTCATGCTGCAAAGATTACTGGTTCTGGCGGCGGCTTATGGGACGTCCCGGCTGATGCACTCAGGGGCACTGTCCCTGCAAATTCTATTCGCTATACTGATGGTCTTTATGACTATCGAAGCAGCTTAAAAGTAAAAAATGGCTTTGGGATCATGGTAAATGACGACGGTGTTTCGGTACACCTTCATACAAATAGCGGTTTGGGAATTCGCAGTCGTAAATTATCACTTGATCTTAAAAATACATTAAAAATTAATGAAAAAGGGCAGAATATTAGCGATTCAGATCTTATTGTTGTTCATGATACAATGCGCGACGAAGTTAGGCATTCAACATTTAAAAATTTATATGATGGGTACTTGGTACACAAAGTATTACGTCCGCAAGGGCCACAGAACAGCATTCAAATTAATAACGGCAAAAACTTAGCCGGCTCGCCTGCGTTAACATTCGATCCACGCGCAGGAAAATTACATCTCCACGGGGAACTAAGAGCATCAAGCGCTATTGTCTCGCAAGATTTAGAAGTCTGCGGGGATTTGAAGTGCACTGGTGCTGTTTTTGGCGATATAAAATGCATTAAAGATGCGCGGTATAATTTTGGAATAAAAGATAATACAATCCTATTTGATGCTAGCGACAATAAAATTGTAGCAACTCTCCCGCCGGCAAAAGAAAATAGCGGTCGGATAATAACAGTGAAGAGAATATGTTCCGATCAAAGCAGGTATAAGATTGCTGCAAATCACATCCTTACAATCAATACCGAGGGCGAATTAATTGATTTTTTTAATGAAATTCAAATTAAATCCAATTACTCAATACGCGCTTTCCAGTCTGATGGAAATAAATGGTGGATTATAAACAAGAGTGGTTCATAATATTGGCGTTTTGTGTTAAAAACCACTATTTATTTTGAATTAGTATTATTTTAGGAGTTCTTGTATGTCTAATTTATTAAAAGAAGCTATTGTTGACGCAAAGGCGCTAAAAGAGGCAGCCCTAAAAAATGCTGAATCTGTTATTATTGAAAAGTATTCAGCCGAGGTAAAGGATACCCTCGATAAACTTTTAGAGCAAGATGATTTAGATCTTACAATGGGAGGCGATGTTGGCGCGCCCGAGGAAGCTGAAGCTGATCCTCTTGGCGGCGACGATTTGGGCGCCTTAGAAGATCCGGCCGATCCGGCTGGTGCCACGGCACCTGAAGAAGTTGTATCGGACGAGGATGTTCCCCTTGCAGCGCTTGATGGCGTTGATATCAGCGATAAATCTGCCGATGGCGAGCCTGTTGAGTTTGATTTAAATCTTAATACACTTAGAGAGGCGGTTGATGCTCTTCAAAATACTTTGAACGAAGACCAGGAATTTGAATTCGATCCGAGCGATCTCGCCGCGGCGCTTAGCGATGATGATTTATATGAGGGCGCCCTCGACACCTCCGGCGAAACCGCCGGCGAAGAAGCCGCAGAGCAAGAGAAATCCGCTGACGACTCAGCGAAAACACTTGACGACGACGATCCCAATCCCATGGAAGAATCAAAAGATAAAGATGGCGATGGAAAAGTTGTTCCCGACTGGGCCGATGAGGATGATGTACCCAAATGGGCCGACCAGGACGATGATGACCCCGAAGTCGGTGATGCCCTTGAAGAAGATTTAGATGGATTAGTAGACGCTATTGCAGAGCGATTGACTGTAGATATGGGAGCCTCCCTTTCCGGCTGGGCCGGCCGCTCCTCCGAAAGTCAGAAGTGGGAAATGGAAAAAGAAATGGCCCACCGCCGCAGTACAGATGTCGAAGATGAAATTAAGACTTTGAAAAAAGCTTACGAAGAGTTAGTTTTTGAAAATAAGCAACTCAGTATGCAAAACAAACAATATAAGCAAGCAACTAATGAGCTGAAAGAAGGATTACAAGATGTAAATCTTTCTAATGCTCGTTTGCTTTATACGAACCGTGTATTAAGAAATACCTCCTTGAATGAGCGACAAAAAGAAAGAATTGTCGAAGCGATTTCGAACGCCGGTTCAGTTATGGAAGCACGTACAATTTTTGATACGCTTCAAAGCACAGTGGAGTCGAAGCCTAAGCATCGGCCGCAATCACTAAGCGAAGCAATTACTCGTCGTTCTTCTGTAATTCGTGCTTCTCGTCATGAGAAGCCTTCTTCCGATCCTTTCCAAGATCGGATGAAGAGACTAGCTGGAATAAAAACAAAATAAATAAAATCATTATATAAGGAGGTGATTAATTATGGCTGGTATCGTTGAAAGGTTAACAGAAGGTATTGTTAACCGCGATATGCGTTCCGAAGGTCACGCTTTGTTAACAAAGTGGGAGCGCACAGGTCTTCTTGAAGGACTTGATAATGACCGTAAGAAGGGCTCGATGGCACGTCTCTTAGAGAATCAGGCTAAGGAGCTTCTTCGCGAGCAGAGCAGCATGGCTGCCGGCGATGTAGAAGGTTTTGCCGCTGTTGCATTCCCCATCGTTCGTCGTGTTTTCGCAGGCTTAATTGCTAACGACCTCGTTAGCGTTCAGCCCATGAGTCTCCCTAGTGGACTCATTTTCTTCCTGGATTTCGTGTTCTCCCCAAGCTTGGGCTCCGGAACAGATACTCGGGTTGGTCGTATGGGTAATACATACGATAAGTCGATTTATGGTACAGATCAGGTTGGTAGCCAGATTACTGGTGGTGTCGACTTGGTTGGTAGTGTTAAAGAGGATCTTTCTGGTCCGCGTACCGTTGGTGCACGTGGTTACGCTTACGCGTCCCCCACAGGCTCTAACACCGGCGTTCCTGCTGATACAACATCGATCGCATTCGATCTTGACAAGGCAACCCAAACTCAGAAGAAGCTTTATCTTCAGTATGATGCTGATATTATGGCTCTTTCGGGTTCCGGTACTGCATATGCCGTAGCCGTTATCAATGTTCCTGCTGCGAATATTACCGGTTCTAACGGTACATCTTGCGATTTCGACAACCTTGGTGCTATCAGTGCTTCCATGTCGCCATTCGTGGCTGCTCTTAATGGTATCTCTGATTCCGCTAAGCAGATTCGTCGCTTGACCCAGCACACTGGTTCTGGTGTTTCTCTCGTGTTCTTCGGTCTTTCCGGAAGCACGGGTGTTAACCCTGATCCTTTCAATGCTGCTGGACCCGGCGCTAGTGGTTCTATCTCGATGGTGTTCCCCCTCAGAGATAACCTTGTTGCTGGTGGAGCTATCGGTTCTGTCGTTGGTACCACTGAGTGGGGCCTTGAAGGAAACGAAGAGATCCCCGAGATCGACATCAAGGTGGACAGTGTTGCTGTAACAGCTATCACCAAGAAGCTTAAGGCTAAGTGGACTCCGGAGTTAGGACAAGATCTTAACGCCTACCACAACCTTGATGCTGAGGTGGAGCTTACCAGCGTGCTGTCTGAGCAGATTGCTCTTGAGATCGATCGCGAGATCCTTGCGGACCTTGTGAATGACTCTACTGCAGCTACCTATTACTGGTCTCGTTCTCCTGGTATGTTCCTTAACAAGACAACCGGTGCAGAGATTGGTGCTGCTTCTGCTGCTCCCGACTTTACGGGTACAGTTAGCGAGTGGTATGAGACACTTGTCGAGACCATCAATGATGTGTCGGCACAGATTCACCGGAAGACTCTTCGCGGTGGCGCTAATTTCATCGTCTGCGGACCTGAGATCGCCAACGTTCTTGAGTTCACTGCTGGATTCCGTGCATCCGTCACAGCTGATGATGATCGCGGTTCCGTTGGAGCTGTTAAGGTCGGTAGCCTGTCCAAGAAGTTTGACGTCATTGTTGACCCATACTTCCTGCGCAACGTGGTTCTCGTTGGTCGTCGCGGATCCTCTTTCCTTGAAAGCGGATATGTGTACGCACCTTACGTCCCACTGCAGACCACACCTACCATCTTTGGACCAGAGGACTTCGTGCCCCGTAAGGGCGTGATGACTCGTTATGCCAAGAAGATGGTTCGTCCTGATATGTACGGCTTGGTCGTCGTTCGCGGACTCCTTGGTGAGGCAGGCGCAACTAGCTAAACCCTAGTAGCCAAATAAATGTAAAGCCTCCGTCATTTGACGGGGGCTTTCGTTTATCGGAAAACTACTTATTGCGGAGGGAGAAATCCTTTCGTTAATTGACCTAATTAATATCATATAAGGAGAAACATATTATGGGAACAAAAAGAGTAGGTTGGGCACGAATTCGGAGCCTGATTAACGAAAATGGTAATTTATTACAGAGGAAATATAGACAAGTTAAAGAAGTATCCAGCACTACAACTTTAACTGCGGCCGATAGTGGAAGCACTATCGTGTGGACTAAAGGTTCGGCCCACGATATTACGCTTCCAGCAGCTGCCGAAGGTCTTCACTTTCGAATTATTATTGCTGTTGGGGCCGCGGCAAATCACTACATCAAGACTGCTAGCACAGCTGATGTGTTTTACGGAAAAGCTGTTATTAACACCTCGAATGCGACGGAGGCTGCACCTGCTGTGCAGATCGTAACGAAAGCTACTGGCCTGTCCAGCACTATCGATAGAATTCATCTTCATAAGTCTAATGCCGCCAATGGTGGTCAGGCTGGTGATGTGATTGACATCTATGCTGTGGACGATACATACTGGCTTGTTGATGCTCGTTTGACGACTAGCAACGGCACACCAAACGCCGCAGCTGTTCTAATCGCTTAATAAATTTAAGCCTGTAAGAACTATATGTTCCCCCCTCTCTTCGGAGTGGGGGGTTCTTTTTTGAAAAGGGTCGTCTGTGTAATTTTTTCGCCGGTAAATTTTTGAGATTTTTGCTTTTTTGTACTAATTACTACACAAAATAGGAGTTTTTTATGGGCAAGAAGAGAAGACTAAAATCTGCAAAAGCTAAGTTTAGCGCAAAACACAGTAGTCACCCTAGGGCGCGCCTTTTGGCCACCAAAAGTCTAAATAACATCGAGAGCACTGAAAAGATCGAGAACGAAAAAGTAACCCCTCCTGAAGCCACAGAAACGATTATCAGCCAGCTCCCAGCACCAGATGCTAATGAGGGCATCGCTGCCGCTGCACCTGTCGAATCAAATACAGTTCCGGTAATAAAGAGCACAAAAGTTAATCCTACACGCAAAAAGACCACAACGCCGCGTAAGAAAACTACAACAAAACCTCGAAAAACAACCAAGAGAACTACAAAAAAGAAAAGTACGGCCCCCGCTACTTAATCGCTTAGAGTTTCGCCGGGATTTTGTTTGTGGGATTACTACTTATAATGGAGGAGTAATCTACACATGCCGACTAATTTAAGCCCCCGTTCGCAAACGAGCGCAATTGTTTTAACTTCAACTGGATCAACTACACAGGTAGCAGCTACGCTACCTTTCGGTGTTTACGCTAGTTCATCTGCATTCCTCAGTGGCGCATCTGCGCAAGTTGCATATGTTTACAAGAAATTAGGAGGCGATGTTGTAGATATCGAAATAACTGCTAACAATGTTTATGCAGCTTATGAAGAAGCAGTTTTAGAGTACTCGTATATTGTTAATTTACATCAGGGAAAAAATGCACTTTCATCAATTCTTGGATCGGCAACAGGCACTTTTGATCACAAAGGAACATTAACTGCAGGCCCTGTTAGTGCTAGTTTGAAATATCCTCGTTTTTCTTTAGGGTATTCCCGCCGCGTGGGGGATGGTGCCGCAGCAGCCGGCGGATTTGGAGGTACAATTCCTCAATATTCGGCGTCGTTTAAGCCTGTAAAAAACCAGCAAGACTACGATATTCAAAATATTATCTCATCGTCGTCTAATTCCGGAGTCAACGATAAAGGAAATAGTGTTCCATATGCTGGAAAAGTTGGTGATAAGCGTGTATTAATTACAAAGGTTTTTTACAAGTCTCCACGGGCCATGTGGCGCTTCTATGGCTATTATGGAGGAATCGGGGTGGTTGGAAATTACTCGACGTACGGGCAGTTTGCGGATGATTCAACGTTTGAAATTATTCCCACATGGCAAAACAAATTACAAGCTATAATGTATGAAGATTCTATTTTCACACGTACGTCCCACTATTCCTATGAATTGATTGACGGTAAATTACGGCTTTTTCCCACGCCGAGTTATTGGGGGATGGATGATTTAGATGATCGAATATGGGTTAAGTTTTATGTTGATCTTGAGCCGTATGCTACTGGCTCTTATGATACTGGAATTGAAGGCGTCAACAATATTAATACAATTCCTTTCGACAATCTTCCATATGAAAATATAAATTCAATGGGTAAACAGTGGATCCGCAAATATGCACTAGCTCTGTGTAAAGAAATGCTAGGACAAGTACGAGGCAAGTTTACAACGGTGCCTATTCCAGGCGAAAGCGTTACATTAAATTATTCTGACTTATTAAGCCAAGCGAAAGAAGAGCAAACAAGCTTAAAAGAAAAGCTAACGGAGATGTTAAAAGAGGTCGAATATCCGGCACTGGCGAAGCAAGATCAAGAATTATCTGATGCTGCAGCAAATGTTCTTAAAGTAACGCCGCTCCCAATTTTTGTAGGATGATGACACATGTCTGATGAATGGAAGAGACCAGAAGCCCCGCCCCCTCCGTTATTTCTTGGCAAAAAAGAAAGAGACCTTGTTAAGCAGGTAAATGACGAATTAATAGAAAAAGTAATTGGTCAGCAAATTTTATATTATCCAATCGACATGGAAACTACGAATTTTCACCCTTTATATGGTGAAGCAGTCGACAAAACATATTTGCCCCCGGTACGCGTTTATGCCTTAGTGGAATTTACAGATTATTCTACAAGCTATTTAGAGAATGTGGGAATAGATAAAACATGGGAAATTAATGTACATTTTCACCGCCGTCGCTTAACGGAAGACCAAAATTTGTATGTTCGCGAGGGGGATTTTGTGCTATATGGCGACTTTTATTACGAGATCGTTAAACTTTCAGAACCACGTAAGCTATTTGGTCAAGTAGACTATAGTTTTGAGATTTCTGCAACTTGCAAGAGAGCAAGAAAGGGACTTTTTGATGCTACCTGATAATTTTGATTTTGCTATGCTGCCCGCTGGCGCCAATTATACATTAGAAGAGATTGGGATGCTTGCTTCAACATTAGAGGACATTGATCACGCTCTCGTTAAGTGGGTAAAGGAACTGGAACTTTCAACGCTGTCCAATGAGGGATACTCACAAGTTAATGTATTGTGGCAGGCGCCCGAAAGAGCATATCAAATAAAAAATAATCAACAATTAAGAGATGACGCCGGCGCTCTTAAGCTTCCGTTGGTCAGCGTTGAGAGGACTGGAATTACAAAAGATCCAACTCGAAAAGGAGGATTCCAGGCGCAAATTTATTCGACTGATAAAAATGGTCGCACTGGCAGAATGGTGATCGCTCAAAAAATTGTCCCAGAAAAAACTCAGAATTTTGCAATTGCTTCTGGTGCTCGCAGCACCATCGGAGTAAAAAAACAGAAATACTATCCTCGCGTCAACAAGAAGGTTGTTATTAAATCATTGTCTATTCCCATACCGGTTTATATCAATGTTGATTATAAGATAACAATTAAAACAGAGTATCAACAGCAAATGAATGATTTAATTGCTCCATTTCTAGCTAGAACAGGTCAAATTAACGCATTTGTTATGCGTCAAAATGGTCACCTATACGAAGCGTTTATTGATCAGGGTTTTGCACACTCTAACAACATCAGCAATCTCGGTGAAGATACGAGAATGTTTAATAGTGATATAACCATTAAAGTGCTCGGTTATCTTATTGGCGAAGGCATTAGTGATGATCGACCCATTGTCCGAGTGGACGAAAATGTAGTTGAGTACCAATTTCCGTCAGAAACTGAAGTCCCTCCTGGAAACATTACTTTTTTCGAAGATTAGTTCCTGAAGTGAAAAACGTTATTTATTCGTATTCGTGAAGCTTTTTGATTTTAAAAATACTATTTAATCTATGATTGACTCATCAATTAATCCATATTTTCAAAGAGGAACGATATAATGTCAGTAAAGAGCTTTAAATTTGTATCTCCTGGAGTGTTTATCAACGAAATTGATAATTCGTTCATTCCAAAATCCGCAGATGCTATCGGACCAGTTGTAGTTGGGCGCGCCAGAAGAGGCCTCGCCCTACAGCCGGTCTCCGTCCAATCCTACTCAGAGTTTGTTGAGGTATTTGGTGATACCGTGCCCGGCAACAATGGTGGAGATGTATATAGGCGAGGAAACAAGCAGTCTCCAATGTATGGTACATATGCCGCAAAAGCATTTTTACGTTCTAATGTTGCACCCTTAACATATATTCGTCTGTTGGGCGCACAACATGCAAATTGCACGGCCGCTGGCCAAGCCGGCTGGCAAACTACAAGAGATCCGGCTACTCTTTTGAAAAATAATGGTGGCGCGTATGGAATGTGGGTGTTTGCATCCGGAACCACCGTTCAGCTGGGAACTGGCTCGCTAGCCGCTATTTGGTATGTGGACTCGGGATCTAGCATTTACCTCACAGGAACGACCCGCGGTCCCTCTGCTCAGACTCGCGAAGGTATCGGAGTTGTAATTGCATCTGATGTTAATGGTACTTATACAGTAAACATTACAAGTTCTGGGGGCGCCTCAAAGAAAATTTCTTTTAATTTTGATGACAATTCTGAATTATTTATTCGGAAGCGGTTCAATACGAATCCGCAATTAGGAAACGCCAGCGCCACTGATTTTTATGATGCAGCTTCTGTTGAGAAATATTTCTTAGGCGAGACCTTTGTGCAAGAAGTTCGCGATGGCGTCGACGCGTCGGATACGGGAGGCGGTACCGATTTAACAGCCACTATTTCAAATGCTGTTATCTTGCCTATCGCATCCGGATCGGTAGGTCCCAACAAGATGAAGAATATCAGCTACAATGAAGCTGTTGCTGGCTGGTTCATAGGTCAGGACCTGGGAGCCGCGGCTAATTATGTGCCTCAAGACGCCACAAAGCTTTTCAGATTGGTTGGTCGAGGTCACGGATCCTGGCTTTCTAAGAATGTAAAAGTTTCGATTGAAAAGCTTCGCGCTTCTACATCTACTGCAAGTAAATATGGAACGTTCTCCGTTGTTCTCCGCGCTATGCATGATACTGATAGCGCCGTTCAAGTGCTGGAACGGTTTGATAATTGTAATTTAGATCCGGCATCGCCTAATTTTGTTGCACGAAAGATTGGTAACATGTATACGGTATGGTCGGACACAACACGCCGACTGACTCAGTATGGCGAGTATCAAAATCTTTCAAAATACGTATACGTTGAAACAAGCGAAGACGTAGACACAGCCGCCGCCAAAGCAACACTTTTGCCTTTCGGTTATTATGGTCCTCCCAAGTTTAAGGACTTAAAGGCGTGGCGCGGCACCCTTGGTTCTCTTAGAGTTCTGGGGCCTCGATATATTCCGACTACGCTGTGTGTGGGATACGCATCGTCTTCTGTCACAACCCACGCTGGTCGAGTGGAATCGATTCATTGCTTGTCGGGATCAACTTCTCTCGGTAACTGCACCGGATCTTTAATGTTCCCGGTTACTCGATTGCGCCTCTCTGCATCTGATGGCGGAATGGCCGATCAGACTAACGCTTATTTTGGATTCCAGAATACTCGCACGCAAACAAGTACATCGCCTGATAGAAGTGCTGCCGATCCGAATCGCCTTTGGCTTACTTCGCTTAACAGCGATCCGATTGGAACTTCCATTGATGGTGTTGATTCGTACTCTTATATCTTTACGCTTGATAATATTATGTATAACAGCACTAGCGGAAGTTATTATTACTTGTCGGGCTCTCGAAAAGAGGAGGCAAGCTATACGGCTCAAGCCGGAAATACTTACAAAACTCTGATAGATAATGATATTAATCGTTATACCGCGCCTTTCTGGGGTGGTTTCGATGCTGTTAATATTAAAAAGCCAGATCCTTTTTATAACGCAGGTATGTCCAGTGCTACTCAAGAGAATAGTTATGCATACAATACATGGAAGCGCGCAATTGATACAATTTCGGATCCAGAATACATTAATATGAATCTGTTAGCTGCTCCTGGTCTTACTAATACAACTCTTACGGACCATATGATTAATGTTTGTGAAGAAAGAGCTGATGCGATAGCGATTGTTGATCTGCCTAGTGTCTATATTCCGGCTCATGAGCAGAAATTGACGAAGCCAAATCGCCGCGGCACTTCGCCTGTTGGCGCCGCAAATTCCCTTCGTGATAGACAGATTGATTCTAGCTATGGTTGCACATTCTATCCATGGGTTCAAACTCGTGATGCTCAAACAGGTCAAATGTTGTGGATACCACCATCTGTTGCAATGTTAGGAACATTCGGTAGTTCTCAAGCGGTGTCGGATGTGTGGTTCGCGCCCGCTGGATTTAATCGCGGAGGTCTCTCTGACGGCGCCGCCGGTATTCCAGTTACTAATGTGACTGAGAGATTAACATCTAAGCAGCGCGATACGCTCTACGAGTCTCGCATTAACCCAATTGCTTCTTTCCCGTCTAGTGGGATTGTTGTCTTCGGACAAAAGACGCTACAAGCAAGACAAAGCGCGCTTGACCGTATTAATGTGCGCCGCTTGGTTATTTATCTCAAGAAGCAAATTTCTATTCTCTCTACTCAGATTTTGTTTGAACAAAATGTCCAGGCAACATGGAATAGATTCAAAGGTCTTATTGAGCCTTTCTTAGCGAACGTTAAGGTCCAATTCGGTATTACCGATTATCGACTGATATTGGATTCTAGCACAACAACCCCTGATCTTATTGATCAAAACATCATGTATGCGAAAATCATGGTCAAGCCGGCAAGAGCTATTGAGTATATTGCTATTGACTTTGTTATCGCCTCTACCGGTGCATCTTTCGATGATTAAAAAACAATTTATTACTAGTTAAACATATAGGAGTAACTTAATATGCCATTCTGGACTGAAGCCCACGACTCAACCTCACAAGATCCAAAAAGAAAGTTTAGATTTCAAGTAAGCTTTGATGCTATCACCGATCCCAATGGAAACGGAAGCATTCTTTGGTACGCTAAGACAGTTAGCAAGCCAGCATTTAGCCTTTCGTCGCAGGAGCATAAATATTTAAATCATACTTTTTACTATCCTGGCTCTGTGACTTGGCAAGACGTTACTCTAACTCTTGTTGATCCGGTGAATCCTGAAATGTCCATAACAGTTGCTCGTATCCTTGAGAAAGCTGGCTACGTTCTTCCTGGAAATGCAATCGACGCTTCTTCTTTACAAACTATATCTAAAGGCACCGCCGTTGGCGCCCTGGGACAAGTATCGATTATTCAACTAGATGCGCAAGGCGTCGAAATAGAACGTTGGACTCTTTGGAATGCTTTCATTACTGAAGCCAAGTTTGGAGATTTAGAGTACGGATCCGATGAGTTGCTGCAGCTCGATCTGACTCTCAAATATGACTGGGCGCGCATCGAGACCACCGGAGCCTCCGCGCTTAATGGCGATTCTGCTACGCAAGCATTTAACTTAGCTGGCGGAACGTGATATAATATATTATACAAACAACATAGAGGTGTATATTGTCGAGAAATAAAGATCGCCTTGGGAACCGCACGGTTCAGCATTCTGACCCGCCTCCCCAGGCCACTGAACAACACAACACGGAAAATACAGAACGCTTTTCTTTTGTGGTGCCTACCGAGCATGTCGAATTGCCTTCGCAAGGGCGCTTTTATAGCACTGAGCATCCTTTGCACAATGAATCGTCAATTGAAATTCGTCAAATGACGGCAAAAGAGGAAGACTTGTTAACTTCTCGTTCGTTGCTCAAAAAAGGTACTGCGTTAGAACGAGTAATTAAAAATTTAATTGTTAATAAGAGAATAAATCCTGATACATTATTAGTAGGAGATCGTAATGCGATTATGATTGCTGCTAGAATTTCTGGATATGGGAGTGAGTATAATACTAGTGTTACATGTCCATCTTGTAGTGCTAAGATAGAACATTCTTTCGATTTGCATGAATCCACTATTAATTCTGGTGAATCTAGTGACTCCTTGGGAGTGCGCGAAGAGCCAAACGGTATATTTAGTACCATATTACCTAAAACAAGATGCGAAGTAAGATTTAGATTATTACGAGGTACCGATGAAAAAACGTTGCTACAACAAATTGAAAATGCTCGTAAAAGAAACAGAGAAGAAAATGCAGTAACACGCCAATTAAGAATGCTTATTGTTTCTGTTAATGGCGATGATTCTATGGAAGCAATCAATTATTTTGTAGAAAACGTACCTAGCTTAGATGCTCAACATCTGCGAACTGCTTTTGCTAACGCTACGCCAAATGTTGACTTAACACAATATTTTAATTGTCACGAATGCGGATATGAGACCGAAATGGAGGTCCCGCTGTCTGCGGACTTTTTTTGGCCTAAGCGATGATTATATGGAAGCTGTTTATGAACAGTTTTTCTTTTTAAAATATCATGGAGGCTGGTCACTTTCGGAAGCATACAATTTACCAGTCGGTTTACGAAATTGGTTTGTTAAAAGGCTTATAAAGCAAATAGAACTTGAGAGAAAAACACTAGAGGACGCACATAATGGAGCTTCCGGCACCTCGTCGCCACAAACATTAACGGCTCATAATCAGCCGGCCGCGCCGTCTAAATACAAGTAACCACAAAAGCCTGCCGGGTTTTGTGGTTTTTCAGTATAAAACTATTTATTTATAGCACGAGGATTGTATATGTCGGACACTCCAAAATTTGATAAAGAATCATTAGATTTAGCCAACGAAGAGATAAAATTAAGAAAAGCGATCTCGCGCCAGATTCAAGACGAGCTAAGGCTCCTTGAAAAAAACTCTGAGGAGTACAAACGACACGCGGATTTCCTCAGAGATGCAAATAACGAGATTGAATCAGCCCAGTCCGGACTGGAACAAATTCTTCAACTTCGGAAAGATAACAATGCTGAACTTCAAGAAACAATAGCGCGCTCAAGAGAATACTTGCAGTCGGTAAACGCTTTAAGTAATTCTATTGAATCTCGTAATCTTAAAACACAGGCACACAAACAACTACTTAATGAGGAAATCAAACTACTTCAAGAACAGATCAAGAGCGGCGGCGAGATTGCACAACAAGCGGCAAAAGACTTAGAAAAGAAAAAACGAGGCTTAGAGGCGCTTTCACAACAAGAAAAACGACAGCAAAATGTTAAAAAGATTATCGATGAGACAAATATTGTAAATTCCAAATTTGTCCAATCCGTCCTGCAGATTGGTGACGCGTTTAAGATGGGTCCTATGGCCGGATTCCAATATATGGCCGGAATGGTAGAAAAGGGCGTTATGAGCTTGCTGACGCGAGGGATTACGAAACTTAAGAGTTCTTTTATTGATTTAATGATGCAAATTGATGCTGTTACACATGCTTTTGAGCGACAGACAGGCATGGGAGAAAAGTACAACGACGGTATTACAAAAACTTTCGAAGAAACGCGCCGGCTGGGAGTCACCATGGAACAGGTGGGCGCCCAAACTCAAACACTTATCGCCAATGTTTCAGATTTTTCATTGGCTAGCGCTAGCGCTGGTATGAATGTTGCTAAAACCGGAGTTGTTTTAGAAAAGCTCGGTATTCAAGGTGAAGATTTTGCCCAAGGTATTCAAAACTCTATGAAGATGTTTAGCCAGAGTTTGGGTGGAGCAGAAGAAACAGCCCGCGAACTTTTTACCACATCCAAAGAGCTAGGGATTCCTCCCAAGCAACTAGCTAAAGATTATGCTAAAATGGGGGGCGCCCTTGCTAAGCTTGGTCGCGATGGCCCACAGGCATTCAAAGAACTGGCGCGCGTTTCTAAGCTTACCGGTATGGAAATGGAAAAAGTTCTCAAGATTACTAATCAATTTGATACGTTTGAAGATGCCGCAAAAATGACTGGTCAGCTAAACGCCGCATTGGGCGGAAATTTTGTGAACGCGATGGACATGATGACCACAACCGATCCGGTTCAGAGATTTGAACAATTACGCAACGCCATTAAAAGCACAGGTTTAACATTTGATGATATGTCTTATTATCAAAAACAATTTTTTGCTGAATCAATGGGTCTTTCAGACGTTGGCGATCTTGCACTAATGATGTCTGGAAATATGAGTAGTATGTCTGGCGCCACTAACAAGACAGCTGCAGATTATGAAGAAATGGCCGCACAAGCCGAGGCCACAATGAATTTACAAGAAAAGTTTAATGCATTTATGGCTGAGCTTGCTCCTATTATGATTGAAGTGCTCGACAAGCTGCATTTATGGATAGATGAGCTTAGAGCTAACGAAGGCTTGATTGAGGAAATTAGCTCCGGAATTCGATCTGTTGTTGAGGCTCTTGTTATTGTTGGCGAGATAGTAGCCCATGTTGCTCGTAACTGGAAGATCTATGCGGGCGCCCTTCTTGCACTAAAAGGAGTAATGATTGCGTTCAATATAGCTCAATTCGTTATGAATAGGCGCATGCTAGCCGCTTTAGGGGCCGCCCAAGCCAGAGTTGCGCAAACTCCAGCTGAAGTATCGGCTGCGAATGCTAGAGGGGCGGCAAATCTTTCCGAAGGTAAGATGAGCGGCGCCGGCGCCAAAGGACTTATGAAATTTTCCATTGCAGCATTGGCTATTGGTGCTGCTGTATTTTTAGCTTCTGCCGGTGTTGCTCTTATGGTTGACGCTTTTGGTGCTTTATTTTCTATCGTTACTCCAGAACAAATGGCGTCATTTGCCGGCGCAATGACTCTTCTGTCGATCGCTGGATACCTTTTGGCTGGTGCTTCTGTGGGATATTTAGCCTGGGGTCTTTCATTGGGCGCGGTCGGCCTAGGTCTAGCCACTATTAACGAAAACAAACTAAAACATATTGCAGATTTTACAATGGCGCTGGAAAATGTATCATCAGACAATATGGAGGATCTCGCACAAGCCATCGAAGACGTGGGCACTGCTATGGATAATATACCAACCGCTAAGACAATTTTAATGACTGCTACTTTAAATTCAGCCGCTGCCGCCGCGGAGGCCGCTAGAGCATTAGTGGCTACGGGAGGTGGAAATGTTGGAGGCGGAGGAGGAAACGGAGGCTCCGGAAAGGACTCAAAAATCACAGGAAAAATAGATATTAAATTTAATAATAAAATGTTTGTAAACTCCGTCGTGAGAATCGTTGATGATAATTTCGGACATTTAATTGCAAAAGCAGCGCAAAGCGACGAATAAGGAGGATATATAGAATATGGGTTTTTGGTCAAAGAGAAAAGAGAAAAAAGCCGCTGAGGCTAAAAGTTCTATTAAGGCGCAGGCTAGCGCCGCTGGCCAGTCAGCCGCACAGGGAGCTGGCGCGAAAGAGCCAATGGATACATTTAACTCTAAGCGTTTAGAGTTTGGGAAAACTTTAGTTCATCAAAATAATTTTGTTGATAGCACTGATGCATACGCTAACGCAGGGATGCGAATATCCTTTGAGCACCTGCCTTCTGGAAAAAAAGTATTCTTTAAAGCATTTATAACTGCTTTCAATGAATCTTTTACATCTGATTGGGATACTAAAAATGTTTTTGGCCGCATCGACGGCATTCACATGTTTAAACAAACTACACGCACAGCTACTTTAGGATTTGATGTTCCGGCTGCAACTTTTTCAGAAGCATATGAAAATCTTGCTCGCGTAGATCAATTAAGATCTTTTTTATATCCTACATATGTAAATGTTCAAGACGCGCTAACAATCAATCAGAGCCCACTGGTTCGTGTTGGATTATTTAATTTATTGGCTAACAATCCAGGTAGCGAAGGCATCACATTTGACGAATTTGCTAGTCTCCAGGCTGCAGAAAATATATTGAAAGAAGGCGCCTTGACGGTGGTTAAAAGTTTAAATATTGTGCACAATCTAGAACGAGATGGGCTCATGGAGGCTGGCTCTCAAGCCGGCGGCCTTCCGCGGACTATATCCGTCACTGTTGATCTTATTATTATTCACGAAGAAAACATGGGATGGACAAAGACTGGAGACGGCACATGGAGCGCCCCCGGAATATACGGATTAGATATGCAAGGGTCAGAAGCCGCAGCAAAGGCCGCACTAGCTGCCAAGCTAAAGGAAGAAGCGAAGCCCACCCAACAAGATCAAAAAAGAGCAAAATCGTCCGCCCAGCAGCAAGCTCGTCTCGACAGCATTAAGGCGTCGTGGGCGGGGTTCATGGAGTCCGCCTCCGAAGCGAGGCGCCAAAGAA
>CETC01049242.1_pt1 | contig 17262 bp, 9 predicted proteins | sample 326911 | NCBI WGS metagenome assembly CETC01 (sample SAMEA2622694, study PRJEB7988) | marine metagenome | isolation source: saline water (ENVO:00002010), including | reverse complement strand
TTCATGTAAAACTCCAGCATGTTCATGATGTGCGTCGAATTTAACTAGGCGGTTTTGTTTACATTCCACTTCTTTCTCAGGATCTTTGAAAAGCAAAGGACCGTTAGTATCTGATAGGTAGAAGATAGCTGTTTTGTGATCAACGTAATCACCATCGGTATGAAATAAAGTTTGAATCTTTTTATTTCCACCAATAGTTGTATTAGCTTTTATTTTTATTGGTGCTCTTATCTTTAATTTTTCATATAAGGGGTTTAGCATACTTAAAAATTTGCTATTAACACCGACACCTCTATAAAAACAGTGGGTTAATTGTAATACTCCATCACCTGGTCGAACTTTAGATGTATTAAAAAACCAAGGAAATGCTGTACTATGCATATACCCATGAATTGGTTTATATTCCTGTTCAGTTAAAAAATCGTCAATTACTTCTATTGTCATTTGGGTAGATTATGTAGGTTCAGTTGGCCATGTCACGCTTGGCTCAGCGTTATTAAATGAAGCTTGTTTGGTAACGTCTCTCAACTCTTGACGGTAAGTTTTGTACTTATTTACCATATCTTCCGACAAGGGTGCATCAGGTAAAACTGTCCAATCAGAGTTTTCTAAAAGTAGTTGGCGTTCGCCTCTAATAAAAACTTGCTCCTCTGTTTTTAATGCATCAATATCTTCCTGTGGTATTACAATTGTTTCCCAATTTATAGTCCATACTCCACTTACCAACTCTGGTTCATTTTTTTTTCTGATGTTATGTGTAGCGGTGTTGTATGTAGGTTTCTTTGCAACTACTACATCTGCAACACCATAATGATTTAAAGTTGCAGTAGGTATAGTCTTAGTAAAAGAGACGTTAGGATTATCTTTTTTTAGATCAGATATTGTATAAGGATACTTTTCAATTGATCCGTCTTTAATTTTTGCGTACATAGTTTTAAGTAAATTCAAATACAGCTAATCTTTGTTTACCGCCTGATGCATATGTTGAATTATGACCTTCATCTGTATCAATGTCTATGAAATGACAGGAGTCATCTGCTATTACATTCCCATCTAATAAAATTCGACATCTAGGCATCCAAGCTAATCGATTACGAATGTAAAAGTGTATTTTTTTTATTGTTTTAACTGAATCGAATTTGATCATAAGATCAGCCGCTGGATGAGTTTCGTTAAGATTTAAACCAGTTAAATAATCACTTGAATCACAGGCATCGTTATCTGATCTATCGTCAGCCTCGGCTCTTTGAACTGGAGATGCCTCGACGTAATCATTATCATCTGTATCAAATAGGTGTTCAAAATTTTCTTTAGTAAAAACTGCTCCTCCTCTAGCTGCAAAAGACCCTGCAGGCATATCATCAAAATCATAGTATGGTGATCTAGGGTGATCTAGATCATGTGCAAAAGTGAGAACTGGGAATAGCGTGTAATCTGTATCTGGGAAATATGCTGGTAAACCATCATAATCAGCCCCCTGACCATTACTTGCTACTAAATTTGTTCCTGTATCATCAAAAATCTCAATACCTACCCATCGATTTACGACATTACTACCTGAATATGGAACACGTAAATCAAAAGGTATAGGAGGATGAAATTCTATTTTTAAGTTTTGACCTGAAGCTGTTTTAAATACTCCTTGTGCATTACTTGGAAAAGATCTATTTTCTCCCCATATGATTCTTACGGCTCCAGGTGCTCCATAACTGTTTCCAGCTATATGAGTAGTAGCCACCCCTCCACCGCCTCCACCATAACAACCATTCATGGTACCACCATAACCATCTGTCTCCCAACCACTGGCACCTCCAGAACCCCAATTATTTTGATAATTATTACCTGAGTGTTGTGTAGTTTCATTATTTCCAGTTAAACCAACACCACCTCCTGCCATCATGTCATGGTCGTTATCCATAAAATAATTTCCACCATCATTAGCTGTATAGCCTCCAGCTCCACCACCATTCCCTCCTTTACTTGAATTTCCATCCTTTCCAGCTTGACTAAATTCTCCAGTACCTACATTAGGTCCAGCGTTATTACCACCCTCTGCCGCACATAGGTCGGTATATGAACTATCTAAATCAGAAGGATCAGAATATCTTCTAATAAAACTTGGTCCTCCTTTACTACTATGACTTGCATCTAAAGCTGTACTAGAGTATTGCGTTGAAGTACCATAGAAACCAATACCAGCTCCTAATCTTAGTGTTTCTCCAGGTGTTACTGAAACATCATTAACATATCTCAAATTACCACCATCTCCACCATCAGCATCGCTATTGTGTCTTTCTCCAGGCTCACCAGCCCCGACACAAACCATACAAACTGATTCCACGTCGTCAGGAACAGTCCAATTTGTTTCAACTGTATCTGCTGTTTCTTGCGATACATAACCTTGCAGCATGTATTGACCAGCAACAGGAGCACCACCAGAGGCAGCTCCCATAAAATTCTTTTGTGTATTTGTATCCATAATTAATTTACGTAGTCAACTAAGGCTGCACCTCTCCAACGTGTACCACCATCATCTGTTACGAACATGAGTAGATGTGTTTTACCAGTGGTTAAAGTTGGTGCTTCATCTCCATTCCATTTAACACTGGTTGGCCATGTCACAACTCCAGAGGTATGAGTTAACTCAAGCGTGAACGATGATACAGTACCTGAACTTGCTGGGTTACTAAAGGTGAATGTACTGTTAGCATTTATAGTTTTAGTAAAGTAGTTACCTGTTGAACAATCAATATCTAAAGCACTAACAGCTTCTGATACCTGTTTATATGGACCATCAATTGTAAGTGTAGTTAGAGTACCTGTAGACGTTAAGCTTGAAGCTGTAACACCACTAGCTAAAGTTGCTCCAGTTAAAGTACCTGCAGCAGCTGCTACAGTTATTGCAGCTGATCCATCAAATGCAACACTATTAATATTTACAGGAGAGGCGAGTTTTGTTGCTGTTGCAGCATTACCTATGGCTGACCAACTTAAAGTACCTGATCCATCAGTAGTCAATGTCTGGCCACTAGATCCTGCACCATCTGGAAGGGTTAATGTTGTATCACTAGTAACTGCAGCTGGGGCTTTAATTGCAATGAAGTTGGCTCCATTACTATCATTCTCAGATAGACGAAGTTCTTTTTCATTATCTAGTATGAGATTACCAGTTAGTGTATCTCCAGCTTTTGCAACTAAGTTACCAGTAGCTGTTACACCACCTTGCCAAGCACTACCGTTATAGATTTGTAATTCATTAGATGTAGTATTGAAATATAGATCCCCTTCATGTAAATGAGATGTGGGAGCTGAAGATGCAATCCTATAAACATCGGAAAAGTCGTTAACACTACTAATGTTAGTAGCAACTGTATTAACGTTAGCTATAGACCCACCAACAGCATTAACATTACTGACAGCTCCAGCAACAGTAGTTATGTTACTATTAGCTCCAGCTACTGTATTTATGTTGGTTTCATTACCAGCTACAGTATTTATATTACTGATGTTAGAGGCAACAGCTGTGACCTCAGTAGCAATTGGTGTTTGTCTATGGAATGTATATGTATGTAGAGTAGATGTAGTTTCAACTATTAATCCGTAACCAGCTGAATAGGTTGTGCTATTAGCTAAACCATTAATAGTTATTGTTGCATCGTTAGCAACGTTACCATTAGCAATTGTAGCTACTCCACTTCCATTAGAAGTTAAGTTACTGGCTAAAGCTTTAACACTAATTAAAGTACCAGCTCCATTGTTAACGTCTGGATTAGCATTAGGAAATGATGTTTCATTAGCTATTGGTACAAAGCCACCAACATCATCTACAAGATCAGTTATACGTGCATCAATAGCTGCAGTAGTTGCTATTTTGTTATCAGCTGCAGACCATGATTCACCTGATTGTATTTCAGCAACACTTCCTAGTTTGTAGAAGTTTGCATCAACTTCAGTTTCTGTGTAATAACGGTTATCTAACTGACCAGCGTTAAGTTCAGTCTCTGTATAGTATCGAGTATCTAAGTCAACTGAACCCACTGAAGTTACGTGACCCTGAGCAGTAACAGTAATATCTTGAAGAACATTACCATTGCTATTATCAACCGTAGTATTAGCACCACTAACACTATGGTTAATGGTGACTTGACCTCCAGATGCAGTCTTAGCTAAATCTGTACCAGCTAAGACATCACCCTCCATAGCTGTGTCAATTAGATTGGCAGCTGTAGTGTCAACATAGCCTTTAGAAGCTCCATCAGTTGCTGCTGTTGGTGTAGCTAGATTAGTTATTTTATTATTACCCAGTGATAGATCACCCTGCATAGGGTCATCACCTAAGGTACTCATAGAATTATTATCTACTTCCTGAGCTGTATATAAAATCTGGTCAAAGTCATTATTTAAATCCTCTGCTTTTATAGCTGACCCAGGATAGAACGTTGCTTTCTTTGAATCGTTATTTGTATCCCTGAAAATAATGATACTGACTCCATTCGCAGGAGCAGTATTCATTGAGATAGTTGTAGCGTTGGCAAATGAATATGTAGTTGTGGCTTGAGTAGTACCATTAAGTTTTACCTTAACGTCTGTCTCTGCTAAATATGGAAATGTAAATGAATAGTTCGTGGTAGAACCATCCCCTGTGTATGTATTTTGTGTAGTAGCCATTTACGCTATGTATAAGTTTCAAGGTGGATTATCTGTATTTCATATCTTGTAATTTCTTAACTTGCTTCTCTATATTTCTCTGTCTCTTTCTATCACCAGCTTGACCTGCTTTTTCACCTAACATTTGTAGATCATGAATCTTCTCTAGTCGTCTTAGCTTCTCACCAAGGTTAGGATCTGCATCCATCTGCGCCCATGCAGCTTGCTTTGCTGCTCTGAACTTAGCTTCGATTAAAGGTCCATGAAGAGTACCATCAGTATCGTAGATAGAACCACGTTCTCTGTTTCTTTCCATATCATTAATGGATTGACGTATATCAGGATTCTTAAATAGCTCTGCTAATTCACCTTCTAACCCTTGTTGTCCCATATAGAACTGGTATTTAGATTTAAGATCAGGATGACCTTCTAACCTTTGTCCATCAGGTCCAGTGTTAAATGCAGTAACTAGATTGACACCACTTCTCATAAGTAGCTCTCTAGTTTCATTAGTACCTACATTGATGTTAAAAGGTAGTATTGCATTAACTAAACGAGTAATAGGATCCCATGCACGTATCTTCTCACCGTTGAGGATGTCATACTTATAAGGCATGAAACCATCTCTAGTAATTAGATCTGCATATAAGTTTCTATTACCTATACTTTGCCAAAAACCAGACTCAAGTTCTCTCATACCAGGGGATACCAACTTACCTATCTCATTTCTTAAACCAGATAAAGGTACTTGGTTGTTAGCAAAGTTAGCTAATACACGTTGTGCATCACCACCTTGACTGGTAAGTAGATCTTGTAGCTGTAGTAAACCTGCTAAAAATGACTTGTTAGTTATGTTTGCACTAATCAAATAAGACAACTTACCAAACTGATTAGAAGTCCATTGATCACCCATAACCTTTTGAGCATCTACTGTATCTGCAATGAAACTAAAGAACATATTAAAAGGTTCTATTGCTTCATAACTGATATAGGTATCACCAATCTTGAATGATCTTGGCTGCCATTTACCTGACTGAATCCAAGAGTTTCTTAATTGTCTATCAGGAGGACCATTACCAGTAACGTTTCCATTCAATGCCATCCAAGCTGCTGTACTTGTAAACATATAACCAGTAGCCATACGTCCACGCATAACCGATTGAGCAAGCTCTAAATCATTAGCACTCTTAATTCCATACTTAAGTAGATCAGGATTATCCCACTGCTTAGTCATGATATCTACGTGCTCACCAATAAAGTTATTTAGTATTGGTGTGTACTTAGATGTCATCTTCAGTGCGTTAACACCTGTCCTAGCGAATAGGAAGAATGGTCTAAGGAATGGCATCTGATCAAATGCCTTATCTAGATCCTTAGCGAATCCACTTAGTTCTTGAGTTAGCTTTGCTTCATCACCTGCAAACTTAGCCATCTCATCTGTGATCTGACCATCAGCTGAGAATACTTTTCCTTCAAATGCCTTCTCTGCATTACGAACTAGCTCATCCATATCCTTATCGGATACAACTTTACCAGTAGCAGCTAATCCATCGTAGACATCATCAAAAGCTAATTGCCTTAATCTTCCTCTACCTATTATCTGAGAGAAGAATACGTCCATAGACTTCATCACTCTTGGACCATAGTTAAGGAATGGTGATTTGTTTATTTCTCTCAATGCGTTTGCAAAGTGAGCTTGTGCCTTTTCACCTTGAGTACCAAACTGATCAAAATAACTCATCATGGCATTCCACTCATTATCCTTTTTGGTTTGAGTGAAACCTCTCCAACCCTCTTCGTGAGTTGTATATGAGTTGAAATCTTTTACAGCTTTCTTCCATGCATCATTACGAGCATCAAGCATTGCACCCATAGAGGAGAAAGCACCTTTAGTTATACGATCATTTCTACCTAACGAACCTAAGACAGTAGCAACAGGACGCATAACTGTACCTAAACCTGTACCAACTAATGCTCGTACTGGTGTTTTAGGTCCAGACAACATACTGTTAACCCCCATTGTCATAGCTTCATTCAATATGGCATTACGTTGGTAACCATCAGCTCCCTTATACCCTTTTAACTTTCTCTTGAAGAAAGCATCAAAGTCTTTCATGGTTTGTTGATTGGTTCCACTGTTTGCCGAGAAGTGCATGAATGTCTCTAGGAGATCATCATCTACATCATTCTTAAGTAGTTGTTTAAAGGTATCGTTCTCATTTTGTACTGACTCAGCAGCCATCTTCATGACTTTATCTTTTTCCAAAACACCGAACCTTCTAAGGTTCCAAGATGATGCTACGGATGTTTCCTTTCTTAGCTTTCCTATGGCTGTTTTACGAGCCATGATCATATCTAATAAACCACCATCAGCAGTGATATCAATACCATCCATAACACTAAGACCAGCCTTTGCTAGATCTCGTTGTTCAGCACTGAGCTGACCAAGCATTGCATCTGCAGCATCAAGCTGTTCTTTGTTTAGGATGGGTAATCCTTCAATCTGTGATTCGTTACCTTTACCTATATCTTGTACGTATCTAACTAAGTCTTCCTCTGGTACTTCATACAAATGACCATGACCTGACTGTTCTAAGAACTCATCAATATGCCTAGCCTTCTCAACCATGTCATCAAATGATGCCTTACCTTTTAAGGCTTCATAAGCAGGGTCTGCTTTATAAGCTGCAGCTAGTTCATCTATTTGACTTACTGTAAAACCTGGAGCTGCATAATTCATTCTCCGAATATTTGCTTCAGTCAGAGTTCCACGTGGTGCTCCATACTTTTGGGTAGGGTTATTACGGATAGTCATCATATCCCTAACAGCTTCTACTGGGTTGTCACTAGTAGAGAGAGCAGCATTATCTGTTACATCACCACCTTTGTAGTAGGCAGGGTTTTCTCTAGGAGTTCCTGTAGCTAAGTCATACTCTAATTGCTCAACAGCTAAATCCTTTAGGTTCTTACCTTGTGATACACCTCGTAAGGTCATATCACGGTAATCTCCCCAGTCAATATTTGACTCCTCAGCAAAGCGAGTCATTAACTCTTTCTGCTGTGCTTTATCTAACGATTTAAATGACTTAGTAGGGTTCTCCGCTTTGTATTTAGCAACTGTACCGTCATAGACAACCTGTTGTTTAGCTACATAATTAATATCAGCACTCTTTTCAATAGATTCCATCAAAGGATCTTTAACGCCTGATTGTTTCTTAGCTGCTTTCTTACCTTTATCTGACCAGGATCTCATACCCCAGCCTCCAGCTTCTACCGCTATATCTAAGATACCTCCAAGCATCAAGCCTTCGCCTGTATTGTACAGAGCTTTCATTGCTGGTGACTGGTGTTCCTTAGTGGCTAATGGATCAAAGATACCTGCTGTGTTTGGATACATATCAACAATCTGAGCTGCAAGGTTTGACTCTTGAGATTGATTACTGATGATGTCATAACCTGCACCTTGAGCACCAGCTAAACCAACACGACCCCAACGGGTAGCCTTAGCAGCTGTAGCTAATCCTTTCAAGCCTTTAACACCCCAAAGAACCTTTCCTGTCCCGATCATTCCACCTGCAAACTCAATTCCAGTACGGACAAAACTTCCCCATCTGGTATTAGTTATTGGTTTATTCTTAATTAACCAAGGTGCTTTGTATTCATAAGGATTCTCAGGATCAGCAGGTTTATAGAACTTAGGATCGAAAAACTTAGGTATAGAACCGACACTGTTATAGATATCTACAACACCACCGACTACAGCATTACCACCTTCTTTTAGGTTATCTACTAGACCGTACTCCTTTGGATCTTTCTCTATTGGATCACGACCATCAAGGTCTGCAATTCTTTTAGCTTCTGCTTGTTCTTGCTCTACCTTTTGTTGGTCTCTTTCCTTTTGTTTTTCAATCTCCTGTTGTTGTAAATATTCAGGATTCATTCTGCCTCAACATAATTGTTAATTGTGTGATTCATTAGCACGCCTTCGACCTCTGGTCTGAACTTATAAACGTCCCAACCTTGACCAGCTAATTGTTGTTTCATAGATATGTATTGTGTTAGAGCCTCTTCCCATCTCTCAACACGTTCAGTTATTTGTGACTCCCATAGATTCTTAAATTGAGTTTTTACTGCTTTAGTAGCAGCCATAGTTGGATCATATACAAGTCTCTTAGAAGTATCTTGTATTGACTCAGCTGCAGTTTGGAAACCTTCTCCTACTTGTTGCACCGTTGCATCAACAGGATCTTTTACATATTTCTTAGCAGCTGCTTGAGTTGTTTCACCAGCTATTTCAAAACCTTCTTTTACTGGATTTAATACTTCTTCTTTAACAGCTTTACCAGCTATTTCAAATCCTTCACCTATTTGGTCTAGAGTTTCATCTGCTTGGATTCTTAAAGCCTCTACTGCTAATGGTCCTAACCCAGAGATAGGAGTCATTAGTTCTGACTCATCTGTGTACCACCTTTGACCTATTCCATATATAGGTTCTAATGAATCAGCATTAGCAAAGAATGTGCCTGCTAAATCAGCGTTATTCTCTAGAGCTATAGTTCTTTGAGTTACATCATCGAAAGGATCATCATATGAAACTAGACCACTATCTATATAGAACTTAAGAGTTTTACCATCAATTCCAAAGGCACCAACTTCACCTAACCTACCCTGATTTTGTAACTCTGATACTTCACCAGTAGTCATTTCAGTAATAGGTTTACCAAACATCTCTGTACCTGTAGTAGTACCTGTTGTGTTAGGTGTGGTAACGGCATTATGACCATTATCCTCTGGATCAGCAGCTACAGCATTAGGTGTCTTAGACATCTCTAACTCAACCTCTTTAGGGTCAACATTAGGATTCATCATTTTAGTAGTCTTCTCTGTAGCACGATTAATACGTGCAGTTGAAGCATGCTTAGTGATTAGTTTCTTAACTGAAGGATGTACATATCTCTCTACTCTAGAAAGACCACGTGGTTCTATAGGGTCTAAACCGTTAGCTTCAAGTATGCTGTTAGCTACTTCGTTAAGAGTCTTGTTTGGATATGCCTGTTTGATCTTATGAACAATAGATGGATACTGACCAGTAAGAGGTTGTTTGACTATCTCTTGTACATCAGCTCTAGCTACACCTCCATTATCTGAGGATAGACTAATAAAGTTTCTATCTTCTAATGCTTGTTGCTTATACTCTAAACCTTTAACGTCTATTGATACTTGTCCAAAGTGTTTAAACCCTGGATTGTCGTAGTCAATAGTTACACCATCTGAGTTCTTATTTAATTCATATATACCCTTACCATCACTAATATCCTTAGTTAACTCTGTAAATGCAACGTCATAAGCATCAGCTGTGCTAGAGAAAGAACCACTCGCTACTTTCTGTTGTGCTCTTGTGTGGTAGTCCATGATTGCTCTCGCAGTCATAGCTTCAGTTTGAGCACCCCTTGAATCACGTGTACGTGGTGTACCATTCTCAGCTTCTTTAGCAGCAACAGCTTGTTCAATACCTTTTATATAATACTTTCTTGTATTCTCAGGTAAGTTTTTAAAACTATCCTTAGCTTTATCTTTATACTTTTCAATCAGTGATGGATGGAGAGTTGGATCCATATAAAGAGTTCTAAGATCTAACTGACCTTTTTCTTCTAATGCTTTAAGACGTTCTTCATCAGCTCTATAGTCAGCCTCTTCTGCATTCTCATAATCCTTTAACCAAGACCAGTTGGGATTATCAGTGTTATATCCCCTACCAACTACTGTTTCTTTTAGTTCTTTTATCTCCTCTGCATTTAATGGTCTACCTAATCCTTTGGAGGTATTAATAGTATCCTCCATAATAAAATTAGAGAACGCTTTTTCGTGCTCATCATTTCGTTTGGTTTGTAATGCTGCTCTATCTGCTGAAGCTTTAGATGCTTTATGTAACCACTCTTTCCATTGTGGTTGATTCATAAACACATCACATTTACCGTTTATGCAAACTTCACTCTGCATAATCCGATCTATATCACCAACATCAAGCTCACCAGTCCTAGCCATACTGACTAGCTTATGACCAGCAAAATCAAGATTAGCTATTTTCTTTTGAGGATTACCAGCGGATTCTATTTGATGCCAGTTGACTATATTCTCTGCAGTAAACCCTTGCTTAGGACCACCTTCAGCTATAACAGCAGCTCTAAATGTGGTATTGATCTTATCTTGTTTTTCTTGTTCTAGTCTTGTAAGTTCATTAGAGCGTGTATATTTTAAAACTTCTTCTTTCGCTCTTTGGATATATGGATCCATGTGATGAGCGATGGCTTGCATAGAAGCACCCTCAAGTCGCATAGAGCCATCAGACTTATACTGACCGAACTGAGCTTTAAACTTACCCTCTAAGAAATTTATATGATCTCTTGCAGCTTCTGTATCACCTTTAGTTCTTAGTACATTAAGAGTATATCCAGTAGCTTCATTCTTTAATTCTGCACCACCACCTTCATTAATCCATTTACTGAAACCATTCTTACCTTGTTCTGCTAAGAATAGGTTTGATGTGGCAAGCAGATCCATACCACCTAAACCCCTGATATGGGCTGCAAGTTTAGGATCTATGGCTTCAGCTCTGTCAATAACCCTATTCATGGCTTCTTGCGCCCATCCGATATTTTGGTTTGCAAATCGGAATGCCTGAATCTCTTCCTGAGTTCTGAATACGTTTGCACTACCTAAAGCCGTAGCTTTCTCAGTAGCACTTTGTAAACGCATTTCTTGAATCTGGCCAACACTTTGTATAGCTTTAGGGATTAACTCTTTAAGCTTCTCTCTTGTTTGGAAATTCATATAGTCTCCACCACCTGGGGAGACATCTTTAATCTTAGTTTTTAAATGTTGTAGTTCAGCATCTAAATACCCTTTAGCAAATTGTTTTCTTAGATCTTCATTCTTTTCATTTTGATAAGCAACCTTTCTTTGGTTCTCTTTCGTAACGTCTAAGAACTCTTCTCTGTTCCGTCTATTTGCTTGTGCAACATCTCTCATACCACGTATGGTACGTTCTCCTTCAGCGAGAATCTTTTGAGATTGATTAGGAACTTGAATAGGGTTAAACCCCTTCCGACGGGCTGAGCCTCGGAATGAAATGTTTGACATTGTTATATATGTAAGTTAACCGAATAGTGCAGTTCCAATACCTACCGCCCATCCAAGTGGACCAGCTGCTGCTCCCAATGCAGTCATACCCGCTACTGAAGCACCTGCGGCTACACCAGATATAATACTTGTAGCTGCATTAGCTAAACCACCTGTTGCAGCCTTAGCTCCCTTAATAGGTTCTGGTGGTTTGGTTGGATTCATTGGATCAACATACTCAGGTGTTGGAAGGTCTAATGGTCCTGGGATGTCAGGTGCCTGATCAGGTTCTAACATTCTTCCTGCCTCAGCTTTCATGTCAGCTCCATATTGAGCAAGAGCTATCTCTGCTTTATTAGCTATAGATGCTTTAACAGCACTATCTAAACTGGCTTTGATCTTTCCTTGGTTTTGTTTAAACCTAGAACCATAGTTCTCAAGATCCCAATCTATTTGCTTCATCTGTGCTCCAGCTTTAAGCTGAGACTGTTTTAGATTTCTATCTATTTCTTTTATTTCTATGTTGGTGTTCTCCATATTATTGAGAACTTCTTGACGTATAGCATCAAGATCTAAACCTATTCTATCTTTACTAATCTTTAATCCTCTATCTACTTCATCCATACGCATACCTGTTCTAGCGATGTTATCCATCGTTTGAAGATCAATCTTATCACTAGCAACAACAGCCTTAGCTTCAGTATTAGTAGCGTTGTACATGTTTTGCTTCATGCGAGCATCAGCTACCTTTTCACCTCTAATGAGACTTTCAACAGTGTATTGATTCTGTCTCCCAAGCTGAGCATAAACCTCTTGAATAATCTTTCCTCTTGATCTACCAGCTTGTCCTAGTTGTGCTTCACCAGCTGCTTTTAAAGCTGCAACACTTCTTTCTGTAACCTCAGCTGCAGTCTTAGATTTAAGATTACTTATCTCTCTTCTAATTAATTCATTCTCATGCTGAGCACCAGTCTTAGCTTTATGAACATCAAGACCAATACCAAACTTGTCATACTTACTTTGACCCTCTTGAGCTAATAGCTCTTGAGATATCATTCCTTTACTAAAACCAGCTTGACCTGCTTTATCTACAAAATCTAGTTGCTTGTTAGCTGTTTTGAATTGAGATGCTCTTAAAGCTTGCTCTAATCCTGTTAGCTGTTTTGTTTGCTGATATTCAAGTTTTCCTTCTACACTAGCTTGATCAATTAGTGTAAATGCTTTATCCCATCCAGCTTGTCCAGTAGCTTCATACAAACCCTGTATCAGTGATTGGTTATCAAAAGCAGATGATAAGAATTGCTCTTGTAGTACAGCATCTTCAGCTTTAAAAGCTAACTCAGCTTCCTTTTCATTAAAGGCAAGTTGCTTACCATAAGTTTGTTGAGATTTATTGTAAGCATCTATTTGATTTTGAAATTGAAAATCTTGAACAGCTACTTGGTAAGCATGATTTTGATCAGCTGTTTCATTCTGATACCGAATGTTTTCAGCATCATTATATTTTTGATTAGCTAATACCTCTTTTGCATGTTGATGAGCTAGCCATTCTTGACCAAGCGTCAGATCATTATCAGGATCATCATCAGCTAATGATGCATCTACCTCAGCTTGTGTAGCCCAATTATAATTATAGACTTTCTTGTCATAATCATATTGAGCTTCTATCTGTTTATTTTGTTGTTTGGCTGCCTTATTACCGCCGAAACATCCCATATGTTATTCCCCCAATTTATTCTTAAATGTTGTACGAATTAGTTCTGATACTTTTTCCATAGCTCTATAACCTTGAGTCAAAAGAGCAACAATAGGTATGACTTCATGATGGGTATCTCTCCAAACATGAGCATATATTTGATCAGTCTCATCACCATTCTCTCTTTTGTTAGCAGCCATCCATGCGTTATACATAGATAGATGTTGGGATAGAAGAGTACTGCGGTGGTAGTTAAAGAAAGGATTAGAAGGAAGTCTTACAAATAAATATTCAAAGACTTCTAATAATTCCTCTCTTGTTACAACTTGATCTTGATCATAAATATCGTCCAATGTTCTAGTAATCCTTGCTATCATCCATAAATAATCCTGAGCATGTCTATCTTTACCAGCTGCAGCCATAGTGATATCGAATGATTTTTTTTGAATTACTTCTCTTTCTTCTTTAGTAGTCATTAAGCTCGTCTATAGAATCGGGGTGAATAATATCCCTCCCACATCATTGAGTTGAGTGAGACAGGAAAGGGTGTATCGCTATATACTCGAAGAGTAAACGAATCATTCTTAGCATGTATTGGCACAGTCACTACACTTTGATCGTCTAATGGTACGTCGTTAGCTAAGTAATAGTTTGCATCAGGTACTGCAGTTACATCTGTATATTCGGCTGTACCTAGTCTGCTTAGTTTAAAAGCTACTTCACCAGTTGATCCAGTAAAGAACTTCATTCTTGCTATTGATAAAGAAGCCGTGTAATCAGAGACAGCTCCCGCTTGATCAAGTTTAAAATATGTCTTAGGTAAGGTTAAGTCGTAGGTATATTTAAATCCAACAATTACTTTACTGGCAACACTAGTTAAGTTTTTATTTGGAACTTTATAGTATGTACCACCACCATCTGTAGCAACAGTAGGTGTAATAGTAAAACCAGATTCCACAAATGTAGGATTAGTAAGATCTGAAGCTGCACTTCCAATAACCAATACAGGACTTAAAGAGGTAACGTTATTAAATGGTATATAACACTTAGAGAATGGATTAACTGGATCAGTTGTGTTGTCATATGAGACAGAGCTTGCCGTGGCATACAAATCCATATGTGGATTCATCTTCTGTCCGTCAGAGTTAACAATGATTGTCTCGTCAGGTGTTTGATTTAAACTTGCACTAATAAGTGTGTATTGATTACCTTGCTCAGTTACTCCATATAAAATATCTGAATCAACATGTAATGTTTGTACATTTCCTGGTAAAGACCATCTAAACCAAGACTGCATTAAGTCTTGTTGTCCATCACTATAGGTTCTATATAGATAAACATCAGGCTTAGTACTTCCATACATTGCTATGAAAGAGTTAGCAGGACTTGCTACTAAATCAGTAACAGTACTTGGTATCCATTCAGATACAACACGACTTATATCAACAACGATAGGATTCATCTCCTGTCCTGCTGTTTGCATAGCAAATACTCGTGTATATCCTGTAGCCTTACTAACAAAGTTAAGAGTTGTACCATTGTCTACTGGATCTATATCTATATCCATCTCATAGTTAGAGATACCACGAATAATTGTAGCTGTAGGAGTAAAGATTCCATTAGGTGCAAACATCAAGAACTGTTGGTTCTTACTGAAAAGAATCAAGCCCTGTGCGGTGGGTATAACACCCGTCAATAGCGTTGGTCTGATGCTTGAGGTACTTAGATCAACTGGGTCAGAAGCAATGGCTGCAAGAGCAGATACGTGGTAGAAGTTATAGAACTCATTTGCTTGACTCATCGACACATTATCGCTAGTTAAGAAACCTAAACGACTACTATGGAAGAAAGCCTGTTGAATTTTTTTACCAACAAAACTCGGGTGTGAGTTAGTTGTATCATCACCTGTAAGTCTGTCAGTCCAAGTAATAGGTCTAAACGTGAATGCATTCGTACCAGTATTAATTAACTCGTGTGGCATAGTTGCCGCTGTTAATCCTGGGGATACATCTGGAGCTATATACTCTTCCCAATAACCAGCACCTGACGTACCATTGTCGGCTATAAATCTTGTGTAGTAACTATCTTGATCTGAGCTTGCCGTATTTAATACTTTAATAACTCTATGATGAAGTGATCTATCAGGTAGAGCTGAGACGTTTGCTACTTGATTTTGATAAGTATCCAGTCTGTCATTATCCGTACCACCTTTACCACTTAAAGTAAAAGCACTAGTACGTGATAGCTCTAAAGAAGTATCAAGCTGAGTAACTGTTAGTCCAGATATACTTAAAGCATTTATACTGTTCTTTAAGTTAGTTAGAATTGTATCTAAATCAGCAGAATCACCTGTTGTGTAGGTAACGGTTGATCCATTAATTGTAACCCTATAGGCAGTATTTAATGTTACTGCTCGTACCCTTACTGTACCTACTTTATTAGCTGTAAAAGAAGGTGCTGACTGAGTTGTTACCGTTATATTTTTATTGGTAACAATAGTAGTATCTTGTACTGTAAGTATATCGTAGTGACTAGCTGCAGTACCTGTTAGATAACTAGCACCGTTATTAGTAATAGTTGCTGCTACTCCAGTTGCGATGTTCCATATATAAATAGCGTTACCTTTAATAACACCTATATACTTCTCATCTCCATCTCTATGAATATAGAACCATTTACCATTTGCATATGTACCACCAGTACCAAGGTTTTTAACAAACTTAAAACCTGGTCTTTTAGTTAGACCAAACGTAGGATCTGGATAGGCATTAATACAATCAGTGAGTTGACCAGGGAGTTTCTTAGTATCAGCTTGTTTAGAAACTCCACCTAAATAACTAGTAATTGTTTGTGTGACAGAAGGCATTATCTTGTAAGAGCTTTATAAGGTTTGTAACTGATATATGCATTACCATCTTTAGGTTGACCAAAGTAGGTGTATTGACCTTGGTTGCACTCATACTCCATAGCCATAGCTCTTGTAAAACCTTCCTTCTCTTGGCAGATTTTATATAACTGAGCGTCACCAACTATCTTCTGCACAACCTGACAAGTAGCTCTTGCTACAATATAGTCTTGTATTGGACGTGGTAGATCTACCCAGTCAAATAGCCATGTAACATCGCAATCGACTTTCTCAGTAAAGGTATAGCTATGTTCTTGTTTGTCATATAATTTTCCATTCCTTCTGATAACATTTTTATCTGTGTATTCTGTATGATCTAAATCTATTTGTAGAATGTTAGAAGGTATTACTATTTCATTATTACTGTCGGGTATGAATGGATAGTGGAATTCTCTGTTGAATGTCCAGCCTTCAGATTGGACTTCCCGTGACACCTGTATAAGTGTATCGTAAGCAATCGCAACGTCTGGGTTGGTTTGATCGAGTGTTGTAACAGGTGCTTGACCGACTGACGACAATATTTGATTTACTGCTGGTAACTCTGTTGCCGAGTTAGTGGTAGGGATAGCCATAATTATATATAAAAAAAAAAGGGAGCCATGTAGACTCCCATAAATACTTAGAATGCAGCGTTACCTGATGAACCAACTGCAGCACCTGCAATAAGTTCAACACATGCGGCTGGATTTACGTAATCAGCACCACAAGCTAGGCGACCAAGAATTACGTCACCCTGATAAATCACGGATACGTCACCCTTAGTTACTTGTACTTGAGGACCAATTGCTTCAACAACACCTGCAGATTCACGTTGACCGATGATTCCACATGAGTTAGCGAATTCTGTTTCTTCACCGTACTCGTTGTTGATTCCAGTTACATCGTTAGCAGCGTC
>CETC01070281.1_pt1 | contig 17287 bp, 9 predicted proteins | sample 326911 | NCBI WGS metagenome assembly CETC01 (sample SAMEA2622694, study PRJEB7988) | marine metagenome | isolation source: saline water (ENVO:00002010), including | reverse complement strand
TGTATATTTCCATCCAGCATGTACATTACAACTACCACCTTGTCCAGTGAAATATGTACTTCCTATACCAACAACAGTAGTTCCCTCTGGATGATTAAATTCATCTATTGAAACATTTTGTGGATATACACCTTGAAGTATTCCATCACTATCATTAACTACAGCACATCTTGAAGTAATACCAGCAACCGCAGCAATTGCTGCTCTTTGTTGATTAACTATTTTATTTTGCCAAGTTTTAAACTCTATAAGAGTATCTTTATTTCCTTTTTGAATTAATGAATCGCTTTCAGCAGTAGATAAAGTAGCAAAGAACTCATTTAATTGAGCATCCCTTTGCTGCTTTGCTATTTCTGCTGTAACTGAATAACCTATTGCCATGTTTTATTTAGAACTCTATTATAAGACAACAACCATCACCGCCAGGTTGAGAAGCACTTCCATTCTGAGAACCAGTACCACCAGAACCAGGAGCACCTTTAGCACTAAAATTACTACCATCAGGTCCTCCCCAGAAGGATGGTCCACCAAAACCACGAAGATAGTTAGCAGAGTGTCCTACTCCACCAAAAGCACCATTAGCTAAAACTGAGACACTATTACTACATGAGCAACCTCCACCAAAACCACCACCATTTATGGAAGTTTGATTACCAATTCCACCTCCTCCACCTAAAGCAGTCATATAATATGTACCACCACCATTAGTACTAACAACACTATTACCACCATTATTTCCATTACCACTACTACTAGCAGCACCACCAGATCCTACTGATATAGATGCAGATGCTGTAGTACCCAACATCATCTGACCACCAGCTTGAATAGAGGTTCCACCTGATCCACCGCCACCGCCACCTGCGTTTGATCCACCTTCTCCACCAGATCCACCTCCACCAGTAAGTATTATTATAAAATACTGATATCTACTAAGATCAGGAGTATAAGTATGACTTCCAGGACCATAAACATTAACATTTCCATGAACATCTATTAAGAATTGGGGGAACCAATCCCAAGAACTTGTTGTTCCACCAGATCCAGCAACTTCACCAAGAGCACCAGCATTTTGAGTATTTGTTGGACTCTCATAAGAATATAACTTACCTGGAAACCATATACCATTATTTTTAAATACTTGTGCTACTCCTTGAGAGTAACTATTAGGCGACCAAGTATTAGTCCAGATTGCATGCTCACCACCAGAAGTTACATAATATCTTGCTTTTTGAGTTAAATCACTATGAAGAAAGTCAAGTGTATTGTCACCATCATGATAATGTAATCTAGCAGCACCAGCCATAGATCCATTGTTATTATATTGAATATCATGATCACTACCAGCTACACCGCCACCACTACTACCACTATAAGCAATTTCTAATTCTGTATTACTATTACGGGTTACTGTTATATCTGTTCCACCCTTAATAGTAACATCATCATTTAATCCACTAGAAGGATCTAATCTTAAAACAGGATTACTACTACCCGAACAATAAAAATCGTAAGTGGTATCGCTACCAGTGCTGGTCATATCTTGAACAATTAAATCAATTGTTCCATCACCATCTTGATATGTTGCTGTGATTCTTGTTTCAGTATTATTAGAGAACATTGCTCCAACAATGTCCTGAATTTCCTCAGTAGTAGGACCAGATCCACCACTTGCTGTTGAAGTAAATGTAATCTCATCATTACTAGCATTAGTGGTTATGGTCATATTACTACCAGCCACTAAAGTTAATGTATCAGCACTATTATCAGCAACTACAGTACTCTGACCAGAAACAGCAATGTTTTTAAATACATCTTGTGCTGAAGAAGTCATATCATCAACAACTAAATCAATAGTTCCATCACCATCTTGATAGTCAACACTTATTCTAGTTTCAGTATTGTTAGAGAACATGGCTCCAACAATGTCCTGAATTTCCTCAGTAGTAGGACCAGATCCACCGCCACCACTACCTGTAATTGTAATCTTATCACCAGACCTTGCTATTGATAATCCAGTACCAGCTACAGCCAAAACAATCTCATCAGTAGATGATGGATTAGATCCAGTTAATACAATCTTCTCTTCAGTTGATACATCGCCATCATCACAAGAAATAGCATATGTTGTATTACCATCTCCACCACCACTACCTGTATCAGCAGAAATAGTAAATCCACCAGTACCAGTATTATCAATCTTTACACCACTTCCAGCAGTTATTGTAACAGTATCTTGTATAGAACCACCAGTCTTTAAATTTACAGTACCTGTACCAGTTCCAAAAGACGCACCATTAGTTCCACCACCCTCAAGTTCATATGTGGTATCACTACCACTATCATTCATATCATCAACAACTAAGTTGATTTTTCCAGGACTATTACCATTATCAGCATACTCAACAGTAATTCTAGTTTCAGTATTACCAGAAAACATTGCACCAACAACATCTTCAACTTCTTCTTGAGTTAAACCACCACTACCAGAAGAAGAATTTAATACTGTTCCACTTATACTAAGATTTGTTCCTAAACTTAAGTGAGTTAATTTACCAGAAGAATCATCCCAAAAAACTATTCTATCAGCACCAGGATCATCAGCATTTAATGTAGTTGAAGGTAAATCAAATATATCAGTAACAGAAGCACCTAAAGTAAGAGGAGTAGCACTACCAGTAGATGCTGATGTTATTCTACCTTGAGCATCAACAGTAATACTTGTATTTGTATATGATCCAGCAGTTACAGAAGTATCTTTAAGTTCATCTGGTCCGACTGTATTATCATCTATCATCCATGTGGATCCAGTATTAGATACTGTAATATCTCCATAGTCGCCATCAGAAATAGTAGCAGTTCCTGAAGAAGCAGAGATAGTAAATCCATCCTCAGTTACAGAACTAAAAGTAATATTAGAACCTGCTGTAATAAGTACATTATCATCTGTACCAGAATCAGCATCTAATTTTAAATTAACATTAGAACTTACTAGATTTGTTTTTAATTCGTATGTTGTGTCAGATCCAGTTGGCTCATCAGTAAATTCCAAACCATCAGGAGTACTATTAACCTTTATCCACTTTCCAGCTTGACCACTATAAGATGAAGGTGTATCTGTTAGGTTTACAAATGAGGTTGCTCCAGTCTGCATAGTTGTTTGCAGAATCCAGGTAGTACCATCATACTTCCATGTTAGACCATTATGAGTATGAGTTTGATTGGTTGTTGGACTATTTGGAAAATTTACTGCCATTTATGATACCCTCCATGTGCCGCTAAAATAATATACCCCATATCCACCAGCTGAACCAGCGACCATACTACTGGAAGTATATATTTGACCACCAGGAGTAACACCACAATTACCCATCCATACTCCTAATGTAGTAGTAACATTACCAGATGGTATATCAAAATATCTTCTATTGTAAGTCATTCCAGATACAGTTGCAGGACGTAATGATGAATCAGTTATTGTAAAATATGAGTTCTGACCACCCCAACGTAAATTTCCATCACTATCATTACCTCCATTATGCGATATACTGAAATCAGCAGTAACCATATTACCAATCTTTACATATGTTCCAGAAGACACTGAACAATTAGTACAATTAACTTGCGATACGCTAAATGTTCCACTAGTCTGTGCTACATTATTATTTACACCTCTACCCGAAGCATCTACCCATTGTGAACTATCAGCATCTTGATAATAGATATTTAATCTACCACTATTAGAATCCCACCAAAGATCACCATCAGAAGGATTGGATGGAGGATTATCATCAGTAACTACAGTAATACCACCTCCACTACCACTACCAGTATAAGCAATTGTTAATTGACTATCACTATTGCGAGTTACTGATATATCCGTTCCACCAGTAATTACAACATCATCTTCAGTATTATCATTCCCAGATAATCTTATTGAAGGATCAGCGTTAGTTCCTGCAGTCTGCTCACATGTTAATTCGTAAGTTGTATTAGTATTAGTGGGAGCATCAGTCCATACAAGAGCACCATTACTAGCTTTTAACCATTTATTATTATCATATGAAGATGGAGTATCAGTAAGTCCAAGAAAAGTAGAAGCACCTGTTCCACCCTGAACTGTAATCCATTTTAATTCTGTTCCAGTAGATGATAATACTTGTCCACTACCACCTAAAAGATTAAGACTATCTTTAATACCACCATAAATTTTTACACCAGTAGATTGTGTCTCAAATTTTTGATTTCCCCCATGATATAATTTTACCTCTCCTGAACTTTTGAAATCAGCTACATCAGTTCCTCCACTTGCTGATTTAATATAAATTTCATCACCTTTTAATTCTAATGCAGTATTATTCTCAATATAATTTCTATTATTAGACTGTTGATGACGAATTACTATATTATCAGTACCAGTTCCAAATGATATCTTAGCATCATCATCAACCTTTATAGCATTAGCACTTTTATCAAAGAATATATTTTTTGTAACTCCAGCAAAATTTACATCTCCACTTGTTTTATTATAAGTGAAACTCGCCATTCCATCTAAGGAACCACTATCATTATATTGAACTTCAGTATCAGATCCACCAGCAGATGCTGTTGGAGGATCAGTCAATTCAAGTGCATTTCCAGCAGCATTTACCTTTAACCACTTATTAAAAACATAACTGGATGGAGTATCACTTAATGCTAAAAAAGTCGAAGCACCAGGAGTTCCTGGTGTTCCAGGATTTCCTGGATCTCCTTTCTCACCTTCATCACCACCTGGACCTGGAGGACCAGGATTTCCAGTAAGACCTGTGCCACCTGGTGGACCTGGCGGACCTGGAGGTCCTGGATTTGTGCTACCACCACCAGCGTTCGCAGTCACCCATTGTCCCGTTCCATCACCATCAACAAAATATATCATCAGATCACCAGTATCTGATTCCCACCATAATTCACCATGATTTGGTGAGTTTGGTGGAGCAGCATCAATAGTTACAGGTCTAACATCAATCTTGGCCATAATGCCAGGATCACCATTTGATTGTGGATCAACAGTTGCTTCAACTGCTGCACCACGAAAATCAAACTGAGTTATACTATTAGAAACACCAACTAAAGTTCCTTCATCATATACACTAATAGCACCTGGAATTAATCCACCACCAGTAGGAACCCAAAATCTTTCACCTGGTCTACTAGGTACTGTTATAAGTTGATATTGCTCTCCAGCAGGAACAGGTGGTGTAGTACTAGGATCTCCAAGATTAGGTTCTGCTGAAGCAAGACCAAGATACCTATACCTTTCTGGATCTAATCGATCTTGTGGATCTCTTTTTACCCTACCACTTAAATACTTTGGCATTATACATTACTATTTTCTAGTACACTTGCTGTAAACTCCATTTGTAGTGGAGCAACAAATCCACCAGAATGAGATTTACCAACATTAACTCTAATTTTACCCGTACCACCAATAGTCATTGATAAATCAGCATTATATGCTGGATCACCTGCTCTTGGATATGGATGTTCTGAAAAATGATTATCCATAGTACAAGACATTACAATATGCTCTTTTGCTATTCTTATAGTATCTCCAGCTAATAATGTATTAGAACCAATTGTTAATACTATTTCTCCAGTAGATGAATTATAATCAGCATCAGAAACATTAAATACAGTACCTCTTATGATTATACTGTTAGCAATAGCAGAAACAAAAGTATGTGTAGAAGTATCTGTAGATGGTGTAATATCTAATACTTGGATTTCAAAGGTATTTGTAGTCGTATTAGAAACTCTAACCCACTTACCACTGATTGGGTCTGTAGATCTTGGATAAGTTTTATTTTGACTAGATGCGGTAACAGGACCAACATTAACAGTAATAGTATTTGCTGCCACAGCAGTAATTGCTAGTGCTTGAAGATATGCTGGATCATTATTACCACTTACATTAGTTTGTCTAGGATATGCTTTTACACTACTATCATTATCTAATTTACAAGTAAACTTGATTGATTCTGTAGAAATTGTACAAGTATCACTGGTTGTAAAAGTATGAGATCCAATAGTCAAAACTAGATCACCAGTAAGAGTATCATATGTGGCATTAGTTACATCCTTTTGAACAGGAGTAGAAGCTGCATTAATAGTAACAGCATTTTCTGCTGTTCCTCCAGCATAGGTATGATCCGTTTGACCAGCATTACATGTAAATGTAAGAGTATTATCTAGAATCTTGATAAGATCACCATCAGACAATCCATGAGCAGTAGTTGTAGTAATACTCATAACACCTGTAGTAGGGTTATAAGTTGTTCCTGTAGTAGCAGTTAAATTAGTTTGCCCTGTATGTGGACTAGTTGTTTGTGTTGTAGAAACTACTTCAACCGCACCAGGCAAAGCACGAATAAATCTATGTTTTGCTGATTCATATACATGAGTATATCCTTTAGAACTACCAACAAAAGCACTGAATGTTTTAGATGTTCCAACATTATCAACAATACTCACAACATTATATGATTGTTGTGGATCTGGAAATATATTAGTTGTTATTCCTGTACTACCAGTACAAGTGAAATAAATTCCACCCATAGTAATTGGATCATCAACACTAAAGTTATGCTTTTCTTTACACATAACGGTAGCAATACCTGTTGGTTCATCATAGGTAACACCTGTAATAATACCAACATTCTCCTGAGTTCCTGTAATATAAATCTGATCTAATACTAAAGGTGTCTTCTCCAACACCATTCTACCATCAACTAATATAACAGCATCATTTGGTGGAATCTCTACATCTTTTAAAACTCTTATATCTCTAGTATTTTCAGTACTTCTCTGCACTCTTCTCTGAAGAAAAGTAATTGTTGGATATGTGTTTATTCCTACATTAGCAACTTGTGCATATAACAATAGTGAAGTAGTTCCTGTAGGAACTTCATAAAGTTTTTGTGCTCCAGGTGCTACAGGAACAGCAATATTTACAAATTTATTTACGGGTGCTATTGCCATTTACTTCAATGCTAATATCAGTGGTGTTAATTGTGCTTGTATTGCTCTATTAAAGTCCCTTCCTCGTATTGTAGATGTAGTTTGATCAATTGTCAAACCATCACCAATTCTAAAATTACCTTTTTGATCCGTACTTGTGAAAGGAACTTGACCACCATTAATGGCAACAACTTCATTTTCTGGTATTGGTTTTCCACCTTGGAATGGGTTAGCTGTATTTAGGTCTGTACCAGCACCTACATATTCAAATGAATGTGAACTGGTTATAATCCTACTCAACCTCACCAATTCCATTTTAACTCCAGTTTTAACTGGATATGGAATAAATTCATTAAAAGTTATTGTAGTTTTTCCAGCATCTGGACCTGTTGTAGGAGTTTCAGTTGCTTCATCAACAGTGTATAAAATTGGATCCATATTTGCTACACAAGTTGCTGATCCGCTACCAGATATAGTCATTACAACATTCTGTGTGGGTAAGAAGTTTCTACCACTAGCAATCATATCAACAGATTCAAGAATTCCATCAGCAGATATATTAGGAGAAAACTCAGCAATTATTGCTTCTGGACCTTCTGGTAAAGAAGCAGTAACAACTGGTGGAGAACCAGCATTATAATCACCTGGATTACCACCATTAGTAACAGTAACAGATCTTATGAATTGTAAAGGTTCAGTTATTTGTACTGTTGAAGCAGTATCATTATAATCACTCATATCTAAATGGAAATATGCTGCTTGACCATCAAAAGGTGTCCTGTATCTCCTATTAGGAGTATTAAAATCTTGGCAATTATTTAATTCAACTTTATCAGATTCTCCATCAATAGGATTATCCAAAAATCCATCAAACTCAATATCCCCAACACCATCTGCTTTTAAACCAACATTACCAAATGATGAGTTAGAGTTTGTTAAATCACATTGACCACCAGATCCACAGAATATGGCAATATCACATCCAATAGTAAAGATAGAAACTAACTGAGCATAAGCATTGTTTGTAAGAGAAACACCTATACCCTGTTCATTATATTGTGTAAAAGCATCACAAACCATACTCTTAATATCTTGTCCTAGATTATTAGTGCCAGTATAATTAGCATTAGCATGATCACCATTAATCTTCATACCAATACTACCTGTCATAAAATTAGTACAGTTTCTTACATATGGAGAACGCCATCTACCTCTTGGACCTTCATCTGCTGGTCCAAGTTCAGTAAATCCAGTAACTGCTTGGAAATCTGTTCCAGCATTTATAGATGCTTGAGTTGGTGGAAAAGCAACTGCTCCACATCCAACATGACTTGTTGCATGACTTGTTCCAGCAAAGTTCATATTTTGAATCAAACAACCAACTCTAACATGGAAAAAATCTTTTGTTGGATTATTAGGAACAACAGTAACTAATCTTAAATCCTCACCCGAAACAGTAACATCATTCCTTAAACCAATAGGATTATTTTCATTATAAACACCAGATCTAACCTTGATCGTATCACCATCTTGTGCTATAGCAGCAGCTCTACCAATTGTTTTTACAGCATCACCTTCCAACAATCCACTATTACTATCATCACCATCTTTTGTTACATAAATTATATTCTCTGTTTCTACCCCAGAAGGTCTCCAAGAAACACCAATACCAATAGAAGATAATCTCCAATCCTTTTTACCTGTAGCAGGATTAGGAATAAGATTATGATAATCAATTAAAGAACTTTCTAATTCTAAAGATCCAAATATCTTCGCATTCTGTCCAACATTTAAATTCTTCTCAATACCAACACCACCTTCAGTAACAATAGATCCACTATCTTTATCTGTTGATTGTAAATTACTGTCTACTGTTAGTTTATCACCTATATGTACCTTTTTAACAACACCTAAACCACCATCAATCTGAACAGAGGCATTTGTAGGACTACTAGCATCAGTAGATTCATTAAATGTTGCTATTCCATCAACATCAAGAGTATTATTAAGTGTTGTAGCACCATCTACATCAAGTGTAGCGTTTAAAGTTGTATCACCATCAACATCCAATGTTGAATTTAATGTGGTGTCATCATCTACATCCAACTTAGAGTTTAAGAATGTATCACCATCTACCTCTAATTGAGCATCAAATTTAACATTATCAGTTACATGAGCTTGACCAGTTACATCTAATTCTACATTTGGATTATTATTCTTAATACCAACATTAGACATTCTATAGATTGGAGCATCATTAGCACTGCCAACATAACCCCACAAATCCTGTGTCTGTACATCACAGATCATTGTTGGATTCGATGGGTTTGGTATAGGAATTAGATTATCTATTCCAACACCTAAACTATTAATTTGTTTATAATTAAATACAGTGAATAACTGAGAAGTTCCATTTGTAGGTAAATAAACACCCTCATCTTGGGCATACATACCATCCTGATCAATTGGAGATGCTTGTACCCAACGAATACCATTAGCATCTCTATTCAGATAATATCCATTTACACCTGGAGAATTAGCAGAGTCAATTATATTTCGATCAATCTTAATACTGCCATCTATATCAAGTTTTATAGTTCCAGAGGCAGCAGGATCATAATTGGGTATTGTTCCTGGTGTTAGAGTTCCTATTCCAACAGTTCCTATTCCTGTTACTACAAAAGATGTTTCTTTTGTATCATTAACTTGTAATTTAGTTACAGGTAAGGTAGATCCTATACCAACTCTACACGGATCTACTGTGACAGCTAAACATTTATTACCTAACCAAGTAAGAGCTCTAGATTCAAAATTAACTCTAGGAGTCGTAGTTCCTATTCCAACATCGCCATCTTCAGTAACAATAAAGGATTTAAGTTTCTCACCTACTTGAAATAAACCATCTGGTTGTGTGGATCCTATACCAACTCTTGACCCAACTTGACCATCATCAGCATTTTTTGGTTGTGATATAGCAGTAAGAACTGTACCTGCTACACCAACATTAAGTCTATGCCTTACTGTTAAATAATCAGCATCTAATTCAGCATTTACTCTAATATCACCATTGAAAGTAGAATTATTATTAACAATTAATTGATCTACTTCTAAAGCACCACCATCACCAGTTAACCCACCAACTAAATCAGCATATAATTTTCCATAAACATATACATCATTACTAAATTCAGTAACATTCTGATTCCTATTCTGAGAATGGTCGTCGTAATTCTGCGATGTCATTATAACCGATCCTTACAGTGACTATTGGAAAACGCTCTCTGAGTGAGACTTCCACTAGAAAGAGATCTTACAAAATAATTACCAGTGGATCCATGTCCATGAATCCTAGTTCCATAGATATCAACACTACTACATGAAGTATCACCCAATACAAGAGTATTTGATGATAGAATTTCAATATCTTCTGCTTCAAGAATTATTTTCTTACCTTTAATTAAAACTTCTCCACCACCTTTAGCGGTAAGTCCTATCTGTCCACCATTAAAGGTACACATATTAATACCAACACCACCTTTAGATTTGGGTCCAGTATTACCATATATTTCTACAGTCTGATCGTTAAATAATTGAAAATTGCCTCCATTCTGAAGACCCATTACACTAGTATCACCACTCTCAGTTGTTGCAAATAAATTATAAACCATCTCCCCATTAAGACCCATCTGTGGATTTCCACTATCAATCCTAAAATGAGGTCCAAAGGAAATAAATTGCCTCTTTTGCCAGTTTTGTATATCAGAGGGTCTTTCTGCCATATCTTATGTTCTCGTAATAGTTATTTATCTTAACTAATACAATCAATTACTTGTTTAACTTCACCCTGATAAGTTGGTCTAGGTTTTAATGATGGTTTTAATATAGCACCTGATCCAGTTTCTGTTTTTATAATAATTTTAGGCAATTTCACAACATCTTTTACATTATATTGTTCAGCATCAGGTGGAACCAAATTAACTATTCTTCCAGAATTATCAACATATGCTTTATAATCATTATCATCTTCATCCTTAAATGTATCTGTCGAAGTATATCCAATACCTGGATTTACAATAACTACATGATCTACAACATAAGGTGGTCTAGAATCTAATTCTGGTTCTGGAACAGGATAATTTTCACCTTGACTAACAATATAAATGTCTGTAACTTGTCCAAAAGTAGGAGACTCTTCATCCTCATCTATCTCAGCCCTAGCCATCGCACCATATCCTTGCTTACAATCATCAGTAATTTCAATAAATGGTGGTGATTGATATCCAATTCCACCACTTAATAGATCTATTCCAATAATACTACCAGTTGATCCAGCTTCATCATTAACAATTGATCCAAAAATACCTTTAGCTATGGCTCCAGCACCACCGCCACCAAATATCTCAACCTTGAATCCACCACATTTAGTAGGAGGTCCAGCATAACATTCACCAAGAGGACTCTTATTACCAGGAATATTAACACTTGGATTTAAGAAATCAAATACACCTAAAGAACCAGTTGCTATACTTAAATCTTGTGCTGCACCAACTATTCCACCAGATAGTCCATCAGCAATATTAGCGAGTTCTAAAATTTTATCAACACCAATATCAATAGCATTCTTAGGTCCTTTGCCCACAACCCACTCCTTTATACCAAAATCATATTCTTGCTTATTATTACATTTAAACACATTACTAAGATTCATCAACTTCTTAGCACCAGATTTTAAAAATCCACCAATATCAAATCCACCTAATATTTTAGAAAGTCCACCCAATGGACCTGCTAAACCTTTTGTCAAACCACCAATAATATCATTAAATATACCACCAATAAATTGTTGAGCAACACATTTAGCAAAATTAGTTACATTCTGAGCAATTTGTCCCAATAATCCTTTAATCTTATCACCCAATGATCCAAGAATTTTCTGACCTACACATGGAATAGCACCTTCTAAAGCTTTAACTGGATTTACCATAGCTCCTTGAGCAGCAGCACCAGCTAATTTAGCAGCATTCGTACTGCCTGTAGCTGCCATAACCGTTGAAAAAACACCTTTATATAAATTATCCAACCCACCAGTTAAAGCACCAGTTAATCCATTATCTATTAAGTTTTTAGTCATAAGACCATTTAACTTAGTAGCACCAGTCATCATTTCAGATGTTGCACTATTAATTCTACTTTTAAGAGCACTACCAGTTAATCCACCTGCCTTTATATCACTCATCATATTTTCCATTTCATTGGAAATTTCATTTAAAACACCATCTGCTGGTCCACCAGCAAGTGATATGACTTGACCTAATTTACTTGAAGCACCTTTTACTTCCCTCTTTAAAGTAGTTTCTAGTTTTTCAACAATATCAGCTGGAAGTAATCTAGGAGATTCATTAGTGGCAGCATTCATCTCATTAGTTTCAGTTCCCACAAACATGGCATTAGCCTTTTCAATCTTACTAGTAAATCCAGTATATGGTTGAAATGGTCCAGCATATTCTTTAGATGGAGCATACGATGTATTTCCAAGAATACCAAATATTACAGGAAGTTGAGCATCTTCACCATCCATGAAGAATCCCATAACATTATCACCTGGTGATAATTTAACACTAGTTGCTCTACCACCTTTACCTGATCCAGCAGTTGATGGTAATAATATCTGTGCCCAAGGAAGATCCTCATCTGGAAGTTCTTGTAAACTTTGAGGGTGATACCCCATAATACGAACTTTTATTCTATTTCCCCAACCAGCACCATTGATTTGATCACCTTGAGCCTTCTCTGGTGCTACCTGACCTACCCACCAAAGTAAACCATCTCTTCCTACAAAATTACTTTTTAATAAACTTTCTTCGATCATTTTTCTTGGGGTCCAAACGTATCTCTAATTAACTCTAATGATGTATAAGAATTTTTAGTATCAAAATGATGGCATAATGCCTTAATCATATATAGACCACTCTGTTGGTCATCTACATCTTTTCTCTCTTCTCTATCAATTTTAGGAACTTCTACTTTAATAACATCACCAGCTTTCAAATTTGTATTTGAAGGTATCATCATATTAACAACTTGTGTATTAATAAGATTATATCTCATCATAGTTTGGGACTGAACCTTAGCTGGATCAGCATTCATTGTGGTAGATATACCAACATCCAAAGTTCCCATATCTAATATAGCAGTTATACTTCTACTTGGAGAAGACTTCAATTCCTCTGGAATTTCAGGTTTTTCACCTAAAGCAGTAAAGTTTCCAGCATAATCCTCATATCTAAACAACCCCTTATCAAATGGAGTGTATTCAAAAGTAAGAGGATTCATAAACATACGATGACTACAAAAAGCACCTCTTCTTAATTTACCTATTAAATCTTGATTCCTATCAGTAGAATACTGTAGAATATTAAAATCAGTATTTCTTTTAACACTTTTCACAACTTCAGTAAAAAAATATTCATATTCAGATGGTTCTTGTGTAACCAAAGAATCAATTGATTTAAAATTAAATCCATCCTGTGTTTCAAAAAATACAAATCCTGCGGTAGAATCTTCATCATTCTTAGCATCTCCAGGAACAGATTTAGATGCTAACCAGGTTAATATAGTAAATGGTTTCCTCATATTACCAATAAAACCATACTTATTCTGTGTTTTATCAATTTTTAATTCTTTATTGGTTTTTAAATAATCAGTAAAAATCTTTTCTACTGAATCTGATATAGGAGAAGAGGCAAACTTTCTACCAACTCTAGAAGTTTCATTTGTAATATTCTCTTTGGAACAAAGATTTAATACAAAAGTTTCTTTTGCTGTTTCATTTACTACATTAGTAATACTCTCTACATGAAGATATCTTTCTGGATCATCTGAAAAATCCAATCCAGGATTTGTTTCTGTATTACCACCTATCTTAAAAGATAATGTTTCTCCACCTCTTAAAGGTAATCCATTATAAATTGATCTAAGTGATCCATCTGGTAATTTAAGAGAATCACCACCAGATTGTACTAATGCTTTAGCAGTTATTACAGGTGAAAATATATTTTCATAATATTGAAAAAGAACAACCTTCTCTTTAAGATCGGCAGTAATTTCACCGTCTACTGACCTTAATAGAAAATCTTCATATACTGATGGACCTTTTGCTGACATTATAAGTACGCTGTTGTAAGAGCCTCTACGGCTAAGAAATATTTATTTGCTTCAATAGAACTAGTCTCCATAATTTTCTTCACAGGAGTTGATGATCGTTGTTGATTACCAGACTTAGTACTAGGAGGGATAGCAGGAATGAAGATCTGTTGTGGTAATCTATTTGTTTTAATATTTTCATCTATAATTTGTTTAGACTCTTTAGCAACGTTTTTTAACTCAGGTATTATTGTTTTCTCTGCTTCTTTAAGACTTTTAAAGACCTCAGTAATAGTACCTTCAATCTTTGGAAGTTCTTTATTAAGAGAGTCTTTTAATTTAGTTACAGTTTCTTTATATAACTGCTGAGCCTCATCCTCAGTAATAAATCCTTTTTCTTCTTCTAATTGTCTAACAAGAGTACGGTATAATTGATTTGCTGCCTTTTTCTTTGTAATATTATTTTGTTCAGTATTAGAAATAATTCTTTCTATAAATTCAACACCATAAGTTTTAACACTCTCAGCAGGAATAACTGCCTCATCTTTATGAAGATATGCTAATCCATCCTTCTTAACTTTTGATGTCCCTTCCTTAAACATTTCAAAACCACTTTGTTTAAGTGCTGCATCCTGTTGTGCTTCTACTTCAGGTGATAATTCTTCACCATCTAAACCTCTTAAATCAGGACCAGTATCATTTTTCTTTAAATCTTCCTCCTTTGGTACAGTTTTAGTTCCTTCAACATTATCTTTCTTTTCTTCATCTTTCTTCTTATCATCCTCTTTCTTATTATCCTCTTCTTTCTTATCATCCTCTTCTTTCTTCTTATCATCCTCTTCTTTCTTCTTATCATCCTCTTTCTTATCTTCTTCTTCATCCTTCTCCACTCCCATATCAGTTTCAAACTTACTAAGCATTTTCTCTGCTTCTGTCATACCCATAGCATCATAATTATTCATCTTGAAAGCTTCTTCCTCAAGATCTTTACCTAAATTAGTAAATCCTAGATTAATCTTACCAAATAAATTCTTTATTTTTTGCTGTTCATCTAAGAACAATACAGTACGTATTTTATCAGATAAATCTTTAACTGCTACAAAAATTTTATTAAAAAATCCAAATACACCATTGAGAAATCCAGTAAAAATATTAACAGCATCTTTAATAAATCCAATTACTTTACTAATTTGTTTTATAATTCCAGGTAAAGTATTAATTGCCCAACCAATTAGAAGTATACCAAGGAAATCCAAAATTCTACCAAGAAATCCTTTTGTACTTCTGAACATATTTTTGTTTAAGAAACTAGCAGGTCCGCTTGTACCAGATGCTTCAACAACATCCTCTCTATCTTTCCTTCTAATATTTTGTAATCTTCTATTAAAGAATTCATTATCTCTACGTATTAATTCTTTCTTTGCTCTATTATCTTTATTAGTTGTCTGCCCAAGTTGATTTGCTGAACTAAATGCAGATGATAATGATTTAGAAATATTGCCTAATGACTCACCAATCTTACGTATACTTGACGTATTTTTAGATAAAAATCTTACTGTCTTTTGTTCTGCCATGTCTCTAACTCATCGCAGGTGAAATATTAAACATCTTATAAGCGAAATAGACATGAAGATTTGTAGGATCTACAGCAGCAATACTTGGATATCCCGTCGCAGATCCTCCTTTAAGACCCCCTTGCTGCTGTTCTTCACCACCACCAGATCCAGGAAGAGGTAAGAAAACTGGAGGTAATTCTTCCAATTGACCAAGGGATGAAACATCCATATCCTTTTTAGAATTTATAGGTTTAATATCCTTTATTCCACCTGTTGTTGATATTCTTTCTTCTAATTCACCTATCCTTTCTCCATACTTATTATTATAATCCTCCAATGCCTTTTCAAATTCTTCTGTTCCAGATTTACCTTCAACAAATTCAGATCTCTCAGGTTTCTGAAGTTTAATTTCATTAAGTAGATCTTGATCAGTTATAGGAGAGAACGCACTAGGCATGACATTGCCATCAGTAGAAGCTCCACTTTGATTATCTTGTTGCCGTTTTTGAGCAGGATCAAATTCCTTATATCCTTGAGAAAAAGCAAAGCTATTAATCATAAATGCTAAAGCTTTAGATCTCCAATCACCAGCAGCTAAACCTTTAGTAAGTATAGATGAAATAGTAAGAAATCCAAGACCACCAACATTAGCTTGTAAACTTTCATCAAACGGTTTACCAGTTAATGCATCAATACCAAGACTAAGACCAGTAGCCCCAGTAGCTCCCGCAACAAGGCTTGTTGTTGTTGGTTTTCCGAGAGAAGCACTACCAAATCTACCAAGGAAAGGAACACCTCTAAATGGATTTTTTAATCCCCTTAAAAATGCAACTGATGCCCTTGTGAGCATATTACCTAAAGCTCTTATAGGTCCAGTAAATACTCCAGTCCTTCCAAATCTTCCTATCCTAAGACCTATTACACCTAGTGTTAAAAGAAGACCTTTAAATGCTAATTTAAATGATAATAAAATACCACCTAATAAAGCTAGTGATCCTAGAACATCCCGTGCTAATTTAGCTAATGCTGCTTTATTACCAGATGATAAAAATCTAAAAGCTTTTATTACCTTATCACCTATCCATCCAGTTAATAATATAGTAAAGAAATTTGCTAATTTACCCAATGAAAACTGTGCTTTTTTACCCAAAGTTCTAATTGGGCTTATCAAAGCATTTTGCATTGTTTTTTCAATTATACCTTCCTTCCCTTCTCTTCTTCCCTGTAATATTGATTTTCTTGTTCTAGCTGCCTCTGCTGCTTCTCTATCAGCATCCAATTTAGATTGAACTGCTAAATTGGATCTAATAATACCTAAAGATAGTGTTAATTGATTAACCTGTGTTGATATATTGTTTAATGTCTGAGATACCGTATTTAAAGATAAACTATTCTGAGCTATTATATTATCAGATATAGTATCATTAGATGGAGCTACAGGTCTTCCAGTAAAGACCCCAGAAGAAACATTTCTTCTAATACCTCTAATTGATCCTGCTACTGGTGATTGGATGGGTTCAGCCATTCGATGCTTGTTGTGCCTTTAAATTTTCTTCTTCAATATACTGCTGTAAAAGAGTTAAATAAAT
>CETC01069615.1_pt1 | contig 17325 bp, 9 predicted proteins | sample 326911 | NCBI WGS metagenome assembly CETC01 (sample SAMEA2622694, study PRJEB7988) | marine metagenome | isolation source: saline water (ENVO:00002010), including | reverse complement strand
TGATGTAAATCCTTTATCATCAACACCTAAAAAAATTGGAACTGATACTTCACCATTAGCTGATACTCCTTTGAAAATAGGAAAAGATGTTAATGTTTTTGATAATTCTAGTAAATTAAATAGTGATATTGAAATAAATAATATGTTACCAACTGAAGAAAAATCTGTTCCTATTGTTAATGGGTATGATGATACACCAAAACTTGAAAATACAGGTAAAGATTTTAAACCATTTTCAACTGAAAAATTATCTTCTTTAAAAGATTATTCTCCTTTGGGTAATGATGATATTAGAGAAGTAGATTTTTTTTCTAATAATAATGCTAAAGGATTTACTAAAAATTTTGATGAGGGTATACCAACTCAATATGTTGAGGATTCAAGTACATTAGATTTACCTGATAAACAATCTACTTATAATCCATTAAATAAATATGAAGATACAATGTATAGTAAAGATGTACAGACAAATTATTTAGATGTACAATCTAATTTAGTACCAAGTAATCCTGTTAGTGGTAGACCATTAAATCATTTAGATAATATAGGTACATTATCAACTGAAGAAAATAATGTTACTCAAGAAGTTGATTTCTTTCAAGGTATAAATTCTTATTGGGAAAATGTTAATCCGGCAGTGGTTGGTTTTACGTCTTTATTTACAGATAAAAACGGAAGCTTATTAATTACTGGTGGTGTTGATAGTTCATTAGATAACTTATTACCTTATAGAACTTTTGATATGATTGACAATAGTAATCCCAATGAACCAGTAGCTGCATATGAAAACTATAAATATGATCCAAGAACTCCAAGATTGGGTGTACCGACTTATACTGATTTTTCATTACCTAATAGAAATTTTTATTTTGGTTCTGCATTAGATAATTTAGAAGAAAATAATTTAAATCATTGGACTCCATATTTATCTCAAGATGGTGAGTCTATTTTTAGTGGTGGTGGTACAGCTCCTTTTGTAGCTGATGGTGATGGTGATGGAATTTTAGATAAACTATATAATGATTATTGGTATGATTTTAGAGATCATCAAAGAACAGTTTTAAATAATTTGGGAGCTTCTGGACCTTTGGGATCTAGTGGTCAAAAATTAGTTAAATTCTATAATGCTCCAAATTTATTTTCAGGTTCTGATTTGGATGAACTTTTAACTCCACAAAATACTCCAATTGCTGGTGGTGCTGGAGACTATCCGTTGATATCTCAATATGTAGGGCAAATATCTGGAGCTCCATATTTTAATCCAGATGATTATTCTATTTGGGATAATGGTACATCAATGGGAACTGGACTTGAAAGTCAAGGAGACCCAGTTAAAAAATATGATCAACAATATTTTGATCCAAGACCTCAAGATAGAATAATATTTGGACATAATCCTCCATTTTGGCATCCTCAAAATATATACAAAGGTACTATATTTGATGATCCATTAAGAGAAGGAGTTGATGGGGGAGGTAATTTTAATGCTGATGTAGATGGGGAAAGGTATTCAGATACTTTTAGAATCATTAATAAACCAAACATTGAGGAAATAGCACAAGATGGTAATCAAGGATTTGGTCATATAGCAGCTCAAACTGCTATAGATTTATATAAATCTTATTTTGGTGTTTTTGAGGGTGATAATAATACTGATACTCAAGGATATATCGGTGATGGTACTTCATTACCTATAACTGGTGAGACACCATTAGGAAATGGGAGTGTACAAATAGATAAAGCTAGTTGGTATTATTCTTTGTGGACAACTCCAAATGCTACAACTGTTACTAATGAGGAAATAATGACACCACATAATACAGGACAACACGGTGGTGATTCTAATTCATTTAATACAAGAACTATATCTGTAGATGGATCACAATTAACTGGAAAAAGATTGGGGTTTGATGATTTAATATTTGGTACATTATTTGATACAATTGGTGGTTATCCTATTGGTAATGTAGATAATAGATTAGATATAGAATATACAACTTTAGGTGGACCTAGAGGACAAGAACCTTATGTTAAAACCAATGTTCCTGATAATTTTAATGATAGTCGAGTAGATGATTATTTATTTGGAACTACTGGATATACACCTGATGGATATTCACCGAGTAGAGCAGATAGAGCTTCTATTGATAAAGATAGATTGGCTGAATTTTTTAGAACTAATAAAGGAAAAAACTTTTTAACTGCTCAAAAATTAAATTTCAGAAAAAATCCAAGAAGTATGAATATGTGGATAGGTGAGGATGATGTACAGAGGGTAATGGAAAGTGGAGCTGAAGGTAAATTGGATACTTATAGACCAGTTAGTAGAGGTGCTTTTGGGGCTTTAGCTGAAATGGATGTTTATACTGGAACAGTTTTTGAAAGTCTTTTTAGACCATTTGGAATTCAAGTTAATATTGCTGGTTTAAATTTGAGTACTCCAACTGGAATGTATGGGGATATAGTAGATGCCGCTTTACTCATTACAAATACCCTTCACGCTGAAGGAAGATTGGATGATGAAGGTTCTACTATTCCATTTATAGGTGGTGCAGCATTTCAAGTATTAAATTGGAATAGAAATGGATTAACTATTAAAACTAATGTAGCTCCAACAACATTAGAAGAATTGTTAGACCAAAACGTATCTAATTTACTTCAACTTGGTATAGGTTTAATGTTGGGTAAAGGATATTTACAAACTGATGCAGGTGGAATGTCAGAATTTAGTAATCCAAGGGCATTGTCATATATGCAAAAAGGTGTAAGTCCATTTGGTTTTAAACAACCATGGTTTTTTGGATTAGGTGGAAATACGGATGTAAATAATTCTTATAATTTTTCTAGCTGGAAAAGATTAGGTAGTAGAATAGTAGATGGTGATGGTGAAACTTTTAAAAATCGTGAAAACAACACTTTAGATCAAGTATTTTATGATAATGTTCAAGACATAAATGATGTTACAGGTATGGAAGGGGTAATGCATACTGAAAAGAAAGGAGTTGTTTTACCGACATACAATCAAATTTATGAGAATAGACACTCATCAGCTGATTTATTTTTTGGTAAAGATATAGATAAATATGAAACAAGAAGATTAAAAGGTTTAGGTGAGAATGCATCATTCGCTATTAGAAATATGGATGTTCATACATTTAAAAAACTTGGTACTGAAGAAAATTCATTAACAAGTGGAAATTCTGATCCTGTTGTAACTATGGGTGCTGGAAACTGGTTGGGAAATAACAACAAAAAACAAGATGTTGGTACTATGACTGGAAAAGTTCATAATAACTCAGCTGTTACATTAACTTCACCATTGATAGGAAGTTTGGGATTAAAAGATGCAGGATCTTTGGAGATAGAAGGAGAAGGTGAATTACCAGTTTATTTTAAAGATTTAAGAGATAACGGGTATATAATTCTTAGGGGTTATATAAATAATATGGTTGAAAACCTAACTGGAAGATGGGGTGAAGATGCTTATATTGGTAGAAGTGAACCTGTATTTTCTTATGAAATGGGAACTAGAGATATAACTTTTACTTTAAGATTAGCTGCTCAAACTAAACTTGAATTTAGAATGATATATAAAAAATTAAATCAACTAACATCTTTAGTTTATCCAAGGTATAAAAATGATAACACAAATTTTGGTCAAATTAATGCCGGTGGTAAGTTAAGAGCTCAACCTCCTTTAGTTAGAATGAGAATTGGTGAATTGTTTGGTAATTCTTTAGGTGAACTTCCTGGTTTTATACGAAGTATTAATAATATATATTCTGATCAATCACCTTGGGAAACTCAAAAAGGATTAAGAGCTCCAAAATTTATTGATTGTACAATATCATTTCAAGTAATACATGCACAAGTTCCAAATCTTGATACTAACTTTTATGGTTTAAATAACGATTATATTGGTGGTGACGGAAGAAAAATTAATTCAGCTAATTGGTCTAGTGGTAATTTAACTAGTGATATTAATATTTTTAATGGAGGAATACCTCCAGAAACTAATGTTGATGAAGAAGAACAACCTGATGAAGCTAATGAAGAACCTAATGGTAATGGTGAAGGAGAAGGTGAAGACGGTGAAAATGGTCAAGGACAAGACAATGGAGATGAGTAATGAGTAGATATAGAGATACTAAACATAAGAAAAAAAATGGACGTTTGGTAAAGTCTACTACTATTTATAGAAAAGTTCCTAAGAGTTCTGAAGACATTATGGTTATGACTACTGAAGGTGATAGATTTGATTTATTAGCTTCTCAATATTACAATGATCCAAGTTTATGGTGGGTAATAGCAAAAGCAAATGGTAGATCCTTTAATACAATAGAATCTGGTGTTATTATTAGAATTCCGGCTAATATTGATAATGTTGGTGGCACATAATAAAAAGGAAAGTTATATTTTATGGCTAATTTAATAAGTGATAGAGCCTTTGGATCGGATATATTCGGTCCAGTAAAAGAAACCTTGAAATCAAGACAATCTGGTTCTGATGCTCGTGCAGCTGAAGGTGAATCAGTTCAATTTACAAATTATAATTCTAATATAGCAGTACCTCCTGGAAGTAATTTAGATTTATCATCTAGGAAACCATGGGCTAGAATGTGGACTGTTGTAAGATCTTACTCAGTTGATAAAGATGAAACTACATTAGAGAACAAAAAAAGTTACGATCAAAGTAAAGTTGCTTTATATGAAATAGGTAATCATATTTATGATGATTATAACTTACATGGTTATAGTAAAGATACTGCTACTGCTCTTGATAAGGTAGTTCCTGATAGTATGAATACTTGGAATGAGTTTAATAAAGCTTCTGCTGGAATAACTGGTGTTCAATCTTCCACTCAAGGTGATTATGGTGTTTATGTAGAAACTATAGTAAATTTTAAAGTCTATAACTTTTTTGATTATAGTAATATAGTTACAAAATTCTTTTTACATCCAGGAGCTAGAGTATTTGTTGATATGGGATGGGATACAGCAAATGCTTACGATCAATCACAATATTTTACAGTTGGAACTGAAAATGTAGAAACTGCTGATCAACATTATCATAAAATGCATAATGATATTTTTAATATTGATACCGGAAAGATAACTAAATCTGGTGGTGATTTATGGGTAGCTGAAGGATATGTAACAGATTGGAATTCTAAATCTTTACCGGATGGTTCATTTGAATGTTCTATTACTATAACTTCTGGTAATAAATCTTTATTGGAATATGATAGAAATTCTAGTAATCTTTTTACAAAAGATGTAACTCAAGTTATAGTTGAAAGATTTTTTGCTTTTTTTGGTATGGATGATATGGAAGGTGTTTTTGATTTAGATTTTCTTTTTAGAAATAGTGGAGAAAGTCAAGACACAAATCCATTTTTTAAATTAGTACTAGATAAATTAGGTAACACTGAAAGTGTACATCTTGGAACTTTTTATGATTTAACTAAACTAAAAGGCCACCAGAAAGTTCTTGATGATGGTGGATACAATTGTCCTGCTGATGCAGAAGCTGCTGAAAGACTTGGATGTGAACCTGGTAAATGGGTAGAAGTAAAAACAAGAGCTCAATTAAGAGAACAAATTATAAAAAATGAGGATGGTGAAGATCAAAGTGCTTATGAAAAAGCTTTTAGATATCCAGTTATTCCACCAATTGCACGTGATGTCGGTGTATATTTTGCATTCTTGGATAATCATTCTGATCAAGATGCGGCTCCTGATTCTTTGTGGAATTTAACTTATGTTACTTGGAAATTTTTTGAGGAAGAATTATTAAATAAATATTTGGGTATGAAATTTACTGAAGACATGGATAAAGAAATAAAATTTGATTCAAGTAATCAAGTAATGCAATTTCATGAGAATCTATATTGGAGACAGGTTTGGACTTCTGGATTTAGAAATAATAATTCACCCATACCATTTTTATATCCAACACATGATCCAGATGGATTAAAAGCTGCAGGAAAAATTCCAATACATGAAATGTTTGTTAGTTTAGAATCTATAGTAACTCATTTCAGTACAGCTGACAATATATTCAGTGCTATAACAGGTTTATTGACTGATATTAATACTAATGGTGCTAATGTATTCAAATTAAAATTAATATCTCAAGGTGATAATAAGATGGCAGTTGTAGATTTGAATAGTCCAATTGTTAATTTAACTAAATCTGAAAAAGAAGCAAACGCAAATACAACACCTGGTCAATATGGATATGCAGAGACTGGTGAAGAAATAAAATTTAATACTAATGGTCAATATTATTATATAATTAATGATGGTGATGATGATGGTGGAGGTGCTATTTTAGTTTCAGCGGAAGATGTAGAAGCAGGATTATCAAAAGAAACTACAGATGCTCATAAAAGTGGATATAATTTTGATGATTTATTTGTTTTTAATCCTTATTCTCCAAATACTTTGACTAAAAATATGGATTTATCTTTGGAAATGCCTAGTAATGTATTAAGTAGTATGATTGCTATAAATGCTACAAGTGTAGGTAGTCCTATTTATCCTGGAAGTCAAGGTATATTTATGGCATTAGGTTTAAAAGATTTACATCAAATGGATAGTGAAAATGATCAAGGTGATTTAGATAATAAATTTACTGGAAATCATTATTTTGAATGGTTACCATCTACTGATGTTGATTTTGCTGATTCTTTAAATGATTCTATGTTAGGTGATCAGTATACTGCGTTAACTAAACCTGATGATGATGGTATAGGTGACAATGAAAATGTTAAAAAAACTTTTATTAAAAATATAGGTAAATATTTTGATGAATCCGATATAACTAATTGGATAGATAAAGTGGATGAGGAATATGATTCTACTGTAACTAGAGTAGTAGATACATATACTAAAGCTGGTGGTAAAGTTAGTACTACAGCAGCTGAAGCTGTTGATACAATGCAATTAGGTGCGGGTGAGAGAGCCGTATTGGTAAGTAGTATATCAGATTATTACTATAAAAAATTAGTTAATGAAAAAGTTGGAGAGGTTGAAACTTCAGATGCTGGCATGCAATTACCATATTCTATTTCAATGAGTATTTACGGTATAGCTGGAATGTATCCTGGAAATGTTTTTAGAGTAGATTATTTACCTCAAGTATATAGTAATAAAGTTATTTTTATAGTAGAAACAGTTAATCATACTTATACTGCTGATCAATGGACTACTACATTTACTGGATGGATGATGTATAGGAGTGATAAGGTATTTGGTAATACTGAATCATTCAAACCAGTTTTAAGATGGAATCCAAAGGCTTTAAGTGATTTGGGATATACTACTGACCAAATTGTAGCCGCTAATAAGGATCCAGATTTTCCTTGGTGGACATGGTTTCCTAATGAAACTAAAAAAATGGAACAAGAACTTGGTATTTATCAGTTAGATGAACAAGGTAAGGTGACTTCAGATAAAGGTAATGTTGAATTTATAGTAGATCAAAGTGATATACATGATGCGAATGAAGATGTTGATTCTGATAATGGAGACTCTCCAGTTGATACAGTTGAACAGTATTTTGAAGTAGATTTGGATGAAAAATGTGGTGACCAACAAAGTAAACAAGCTTGTGAAGCAGCTAGTGAAAATTGTAAATGGTTTCCTCAAACTTTAGAAGGTGTTCCTGAAGAATATTGGGAAGATATGGGTTTCTATGGAGGATATTGTGAAGATCAAAGATCTTGGGGATGCCTTGATTATGAATCTTTTATGTACCAAGAAGGTGCTCAAAGTGATTGTATGCAAAGTAACAACTTTGTAAAAACTGATAATATGGAAGAACATTATTATACCGATAATCCAGAATTAGCAAGTTTTAATTTTTCATGTTGTGCTTATTGGAGGTGTCCTGACTGGCAGGCGATGAATTGGGGTGGGTGTCTTGGATATGGTAATACTGAATGTTATCATTATATTCATGCAAATAAAGATTATCAAAATGTTGAAAACGCCAATCCACATCATGGTCAAACTTGTTTGTTAGAAGTTATGGATACAGATGTATTTGGTGGGTGTAACTATCCAAACTTTGCAGATACTGATGAAAATTATGGTGGTTTTTATAATGATGAAAACGATGGACCTAATGATTCGTGGGCTCTACAAAAAGGTGGAGGTATTTATCAAGATAGACCAACTTATTATTCTGCTCAATATTGTTCAGAAATATGTTCTATGTCGGGTCAAGGTGGTTGGAATTTAAGTGATGCTCAAGAATGTGAAGGTTTTGATGATGGCGCTAGATTTAAATTTCAAGAGGGAATGACAACAATTCAAGATGGTGATGATGACGGACTTCAATTGAATGAACCATACAGTATATATATGGAAAAATCATTAGCTTGGAGTGGATTGGCTTGGCATGAAATGACTCCATATTGGTCTGTTAAAGGATTACAAGGAACTCAAGGTTTATGTTGGTGGTGGGTTGCTGATTTGGCCCAAGGAACTACAGGTTTTCATGGAAATGTAGGTGGAACATGGAACACACCCGATACTGATAATGGTTGGCCTTATCTTGATAACGGTGGTGTAGATACAGATGTTCCTGAATATAAAAAAGAGATGTATTTAAAAGGTCATGAGAGACATAATAAATGTCATATAAATCCACATAAATGTAAAGATGTATTTTATGCAGAACACCCAACTTTAGGGTGGCATTATTGGTCTGTTAAACCAGAGTGTATGACTTGTATGTTAACTGGTAACAATACTTCTTGGGGAAGCTTGCAACAAAGTTGTGCCAACGCTGGGAGATCGGGTGGTCAACCTGGAGCTACTTATGAAGCAAGATTAGAAAAAGATGAAGCACTTGAAATGTTAGGTATTGAAGACTATCAGAATTTTGCATATGATAATACAGATGATATGTTTGCTTATTTCTGGGATAATATGTCAACTAAAGGAAGCTCAAGGTCAAATTATCGTGTAGCTGGATATAGTTATTGTCAGGTAGTTAGTGATTCTGGAAATACTGCTTATTGGGCTGGTGGTGGTGCATGTATTCCTCAAGTTTTACCGATAGATTCTGATCCTGAAAATAAAGGTAAACCTTGTAGATGGAATCCAACACATCCAAACGGATGGTCATATAGACCAGATATAACTTCATTTGATACGGAATGGGCTTCTGATGATTCAGATGTAATGGGAGGATATCCAGAGGGTGAAGGTTGTATTTTACCTCAAGAAATGGAAGCTAAAAAAGGTAACATATTAGATTGTCCACATTGGACTTACCAAGAAGGTGGAGAAACTAAATACATGATTGATCATAGATGTTATCATGCACAATCTAGTGGTACATATTGGATGTTACCTTGGGGTTGTTTTGAAATTGCAGATAATTGGTATATCTATGAAATGGGAAAACAAAATCCTGTACATAATTTCTGTAGTGATGCAGACGGTAATTATAAACAAGGTGATTGTTCTGATGATCAATTACAAGCTTTAAATACTTCTTGGGCTGGTGGTACTATTGAAAAACAATGTGAGTTTTGGGATGGTGGTACTGACTTTGAAAGTAGATACGCAGCTGCATATTCTGACAAAGACTATAAATTTACTAAACATGGAAAAGGTTCTGGAAATTTTGATTGGACTGCTCCAGTACCAGAATGGCCTTCAATGAATGCAGATGGTCCTTGTAGTTATCATGGTTACACTTATACATCTGATTTTAATTGTGAATCAAGTACAGCATCATTGGGAACAAGAAAATCATCAAAAGGTGTATATAGTCATAATCAATCTTGTAATGCTGACTATGATAATGGATATGGTGGTATGGGATCAAATTGTCAATCAAAAGCATGTACTTCTGAATATGGATGTATAGAAGGTGACCCTAATTATAGAGGTTATTATAAAAATGTTGATTCGGACGAAGCTGATCACTTTCCATATGTTGTTACAAATAAAGTAAACAGTAGTTTTTAATTAAAAAGCTTGTTTTTAACTAAAAAAGGTTGTATATTATATAAATGGTTATGAAGATATTAATTCCAATTTTTCTAGATAATTTTCTACATCCACTACATAAAGATAATGGATTGTCATTATTATATGTTAGACATGTGGGTGACGGAGAGGGTAGAATGATATGTATAAATCACCCAGATTGTGGTGACAGAGAATCTATTGATGAAATAAAAAATGACCATAATAATTTTTATATCACACCTGATGTCAAGAAATTAAAACATATATTTCCAGATACAAGATTGATTGATATAAATTATTTACATTGGTGGGATAAAAATATACCAATGGACTTGGAAAATATAAGAATAAATGCTTATGATTTTTTCCATAGTAAATACTATAATGTAAAGAAACTTAATGAGATTATACCATTGTGCAAACATAAAGAGTATTGTGATAAGGTTTTTGATAAGATTAATGATTACACAACTGCTATATATGAAAGTGAATATCATTCAGATGTAACAAAAGCTTTTTCTTCAATAGAAAAACACGGAGTAAAAGTATCAGATGATGTATGTGATATATTTGATGAGAGAGTAAGAAAACATATATCAGATGGTAAATTATATTCACAATATAATCTATGGACATCTACGGGTAGACCATCTAATTCTTTTGGAAGTGTCAATTTTGCCGCTTTACCTAATGAAAAAAGAAAAGCTATAATTTCAGAAAATGATATATTGGTAGAGTATGACTTTGATGCTTATCACTTAAGATTGATTGGTGAGTTGGTAGATTATAAATTTGGTAAAGAATCAGTACATCAACATCTTGCAGATTTTTATGGTAGTACATATGAAGAGTCTAAACAAATATCATTTAAGTTACTTTATGGTGGAATAACTGAAGAAATTAGAAAAAAAGTACCATTTTTTGATAAAGTTCATAATTTTATTAATTTAAAATGGCGCGAATTTAATGACAATAATAGCATTTTAACTAATATTTATAATAGAAGAATAGGTATGCATAATAATAATGATATGAATAAAAATAAACTATTTAATTATCTTATTCAATCATTTGAAACAGAAAGAAATATTAAGGTGATAAATGCATTACAAGACTATTTATCGGATAAAAAAACTAACTTAATTTTATATGGTTATGATAGTTTCTTATTTGATTTTTGTAGATTAGAGGGGGTAACTACATTGAATAATATAAAAAGAATTATTGAAACTGGTGGTTATATTACCAAATCTAAAATGGGACATAATTATTCTGAAATGATAGACATAACAGAGAGATTAATTGATTAAATTGACCAATTTATTAGAAGAGATTGACGAAGGATTATTTGACGATTTAAAGAATAAAATAATGGGAAGACCTGTTGTTAAAAAATCAGGATCAATCTGGAGCCATTCCGGTGAAGAGGGTTCTTTTGGTGCAAAATTTGGAGATAGAATAGAATATTTTGATACTAAAGAAGGAGCTCAAAGATTTGCAAAAACTGGTTATGGTCATTCTACAGGTGGAGATGAACAAACGGGAGAAAGAAAATTACATCCTAGAGTTGAAAAAGATATAAAAAATGTGAGTTGGAAAGAACCAAGACCATCAGATAATGTTATGATTGAAGTTGACTTGGATAGATTATTACAAGCTAATAAAGAATCTGATCCAGATCATCATGTGGAAAGAGGTAATCAGAATGATTTAGGTAGAATAGATGGGGCTAAAGAGTTTTGGGTTACTAATTCTAAAAATAAAGAAGTTGATTTCATTCCTACTGAAGTTAGTAGAGATTTTGGTAATAGAACTGCTATTAGTAATGGAAGACATAGATTACAGGCTATGAAAGAATTAGGTTATAAAAAAACAATGATATCAGTTCCTAAAAATTCGGTAGAAAAATTTAATGATATTAGGACTACTGATACTTATATACAAAGTGATTTGAATGGTAATAGGGTAGAGAAAAAAGGATTACCGAAATCTGATGAAGTAGATAAACGAGATACTGGTGAAAATAATTTAGTAAATATGATAAAGGATGATAGTAATAAAGTTAATGTGGCTTGGAGATATTTTCCAAATGATGCGAAAGAAGAAGTAGAAGGTGAATATGTTAATAACAATGTGACCAATTCTCTTGCTCCAAATTTAGCTAAACAATATGGTGGTGTAGAGGGATTGATTAAACATTTAATAAAACCATCTAAACCAGTATTACTAAAACCTGAACAATGGAAAGAAGTTAATAATACTGAAGCTGGTGAAATATTGGGATTTGATAATATTGAAGATGCAAGTAATTTTGCTAGAGAAAGAGGGCAATCTTATGGTAAAGATGTATCTGGTATAGAACAGGGATTGATGGGAGATGAAGAATTTCCATCACCTATAATTATAAGAGATAAGAATGGTGATATGCATTGTATGGCCGGTAACACAAGGACAATGTTATCTTTAAGTAGGGGGAGAAATATACCTGTGAAGATTATAGATTATGATGGTGAATTTGATTATGAAGCTTCTGATAGGGCAGCTGAAGAAGAATCTATGAATGAATATTCGGATGAATATATAAATAAATATTATAGAGATTTAGAGAAAAAAAGAAAGAAAAGAAAAAAAGTTGGTGCGGTGGGAGCTATAAGATTTGGAAAGTTATTACCTGGTGAATCTAAAAATATAAAAACAGGATGGGGTGATAATTCTGATACTTTTTTACCACAAAGAGTTATGGTCAGAAAGTATCCAAAGAGGTATGTAAAATTAAAAGATTTAATAAAAAAAGCTTGACTTATATGTTAAAAAGGTAGTAAATTATATGATTAAAGTAGATAAAATAATAAATAAAATATTAACTGAATGGGCTTGGAGAGTTCCAAATGGAATGCCTGATATGAATAATAAAGAACACAAGTCTATATTAAAAGAAGTTATTAATTATTTAGGTTATTCAGAAATTCTTACAGAAAAAAAGGAAGAAAAAATGACTGTACATAAAGGACAAAATCCAACTACATTTTATCATGAAGTTTTAACTGCATTAGCTGTTGCCGGTGTTAGTATGAGCAGTATCAAAAATGGTGATGATATAAAAAAATACATGGGTAATAAAGTTAAGGCTGGAGTTCCTGGTAAAGAAATAAAAAATTATCCGGAAGTTAAATATATGGAAAATTCTACTCATGCTAAATTTGATAAATTAAAAACTGATGGTATAAATTTAGCTAAAAAAATTAAAACAGAATTAGGTCCTACTACAGGTCCAGTTTGGTGGTCAGGTCCTACAAATGATTCATCTGTCTTTGGAGCTGCTGATATTGTGGCTAAATTTACTAATTATAAATCTGATGTTGGTGTTTCATTAAAATATGAAAAAGGACAATTAAAGAATTTAACAGTTACAACACTTGGACAGGCATTAAATTTAAAGAATTTTAATATGGATTATATCAAAAAAAAATATGTGAAAGAATTTGATGGTATGACTAAAGATTGGAATATCCTTATAAAAAAAGAATTTAAAAAACAAAGTAATTCTAATAAAAAATTAGATACAAAACAAAAAAAAGAAGCTCTAAATTTATTAACTAAATTACAAAGACAATCTAATACTTGGGATAAATATCAGAAATTAAGATTAAAACAGGATGAATTAGATTTACTAACTGATGCGGTTGATATGAATAAAATAACTAAAGATAAAAAATTCAGATATTTTTGTAGAAAGTTTCAAGAATTAAAAATTTCTAAACAATGGTCAGAGTGGGCTAAAAAAAGAAATAGAAGATTTGATAATATATTTGGTGCCGCTTTTAAAGAAAATGAAGATGATATAGAACAAGGATTAATTACTTTATTTCAGAAACAATTAAGTATGGGTAAGAAAGATATGTTCTATGCTGCAAATGCAGGTAAAACATTTTGGTTTATTCCAAGTGAAGATAGATTTGCAGATTTAGTTAAAGATATACATCTTGAATGGGATTTAGAAAATACTGGGTCTGGATATTTATTTCATTTAACAGTTTATAGCTCAGTTACTGCTAAGAAAATAGCAGTTATAACAGTGACAACTAGATATACACAGGGACAGATGGATGGTATAGGTTCAAAATCTAGTTACAAATTATATGCAGATGATTGGTCTGACATATTTGGAGAGTGGAAATGAAGACTCAACTATTATGTACTTTTGTCGATAAAAAAGAACTTGATTCTAGTCTTAAATTGATAGAAAGTGCATACAATTTAGCTTTTAAAAAGATTTATGTGTTACAAAATGAAAATAATGTTAATGAATTAATATGTACTTATAATGTAATAGTTGATTCTTATAATAGTATTGATTATAATGAAGTGCCGAAAACAATATCACTACATAGAAAAAAACATTCAAATACATTATACACTATCAATGCTTTAAATGAAACTATTAAAAATTTAAATAATGGTGTGTTAAATAAAGATTTTATAGTACCTTGGGAGAATTTTAGTAATATGATTTTAGTTACTAATTCTGAAGGATTAAATAAAATCAGCACCAGAATTTATAAAATAATAGAAACAAAAAAATAAAAAAAAGCTTGACTTTCAATATATATATATGTATATTATAGTAATAACATAATATGGAATGAGGTTTTTAACTTAAAATGAAGGAGTAAATGGTTATGACAAAGAAATCATCTACAAAAAATACTAAGACTACTTCTAAAAAGAAAACTACTCAAAAACATGATTTAATATATGTAATGAGTAATTCATGCGGTTGGTGTAAAAAAGCAGCTCCAATAGTTGAACAACTAAGGGACAAAGGCTATGACATCACCCAATTAGATGTAGCTGTACCTGATGAAAATAGCAGGGCAAATGAAATCAAACAGAAATATAATGCACAATGCGGAACACCTTTCTTTATTGATGCTGAAACGGGTAATCAAGTATGTGGATTCAGAGAATTGGATGTACTTGAAAAATGGGCAAAAGGTGAGGAGATACCAAAACCACCTCAACCTAAAAGTCCACCTCCAGCACCTCCGGCAGATTTAGAAACTGCTAGTGAAGATGAAATTAATAAATGGAAAGGTGAATATGAAACTTGGTCTGTTGAAAATAAACATCTTCCAAAGATACTTCCATTTAATGAAGTTGTGGAAAGAGTAAAACAAGCTCAGCAGATGAGAAAACAACAACAGGCTGGTGGTGCTCCCGGTGCTCCCGGTGCTCCCGGTGCTCCTGGTGGAGCTCCTACTCCGGGTGGTGGTAATGTACAACATGCTTTAAAATTTAATACTGACTTTTACTATGTTGTAATAGATGGTATTAATAATTTAGTTAAGGCAGATGCACCATACATTCAATCTTTAAAACATCAGTATTTTCAGAGAGAACAAGATGGTAGATTGACTAAAGTAGTTGGAGATACAACTTTTGTGACTCCACAAAGTGCGGCAGTTCCATCCCCTGGATATCAAGGAACTAAAGCTGTTCCTCCTGGAAGGCCAGCTCAGCCGGCAGAACTACAAAAAAAGTCTAAAGAAGTTTTAGAAAAGACTAAACAGGCTGCGAAAAATGCAAAAGCTAAAACAACTGCAAAGAGTAAAGGTAACAAAAAAACTATAGAAAGCTTTTAATAAATGTCTAAAAGAGTTAAATTCTCTTCCCTTTGGCAAAGCTTAGTAGATGATGGATATAATGTTGGTACTTACGAGGAGTTCATTAAAAAACTTGATGACTCCTCTAAAGTATCTTCTTTAGAATCCTTTCTAAAATCTGAATATAATTTAGATGATCAAGATTTAGATAGAATTACTAAGATGGAAAGAATGTTAGAGGAAGAAGAAGCTTCTAAAACAAAATTTCCATCTATGTTTCAAATGGGTAGAAATTTAGTTAAAGATACTTGGACAAGTATGAAAGCCAAATCTAAAGGATATCAATGGATGGTATCTGCGGATAAGGCTAATGAAAGATTAGAAATCTGTAGAGAATGTCCATTTTTTAAATATGACCAAGTAAATCCAGAATCTGGAGTTGCAGATGGTAGATGTTTAAAATGTGGTTGTTTTATGAATGTAAAAGCTCATTGGGCATATGCGGAATGCCCCATTGGAAAATGGGGAAAATGTGAAGAAATAAAAAAATAAAGCTTGACTTTATAGTATAAAATTATATATATTATAGAGTAAAAAGAAAATAGGTTATGTGGTTTTATATAAACCATAAATAGTAAATAGTAAATAATAAATAATAAATAGGAGAATATCAATGGATATTTCAAAAATAAAAGATAGATTAAGTCAACTTCAAACAACAACATCCACTAAGGATAGTTTTTGGAAACCTCAACCAGGTAAAACTCAAGTTAGAATAGTACCTTACAAACATAATAAAGATAATCCATTTGTGGAATTGTTTTTTCATTATGGTCTTGGTAATAATAAAACTTACTTATCACCAACTTCATTTGGTAAACCAGATCCAGTAGAAGAATTTTCAAGAAAATTAAAGTCTAGTGGTAACAAAGAAGATTGGTTACAAGGTCGTAGAATTGAACCAAGATTGAGAACTTTTGCTCCTGTGGTAGTAAGAGGTCAAGAACATGAAGGTGTTAAATGGTGGGGATTCGGTAAGACAGTATATCAAGAACTTCTTGGTGTAATTGCTGATCCTGATTATGGCGACATTACAGATCCTACAACTGGTAGAGATATTGTTGTTGAAAGACAAACTCCAGCTGAAGCGGGAAATCAATATGGTAAAACTACTATAAGAGTTAAACCTAATCAAACCGCTATCACCGAAAACAAAGAGACTCTTAAAACAATATTTGATAGTCAAACTAAATTGGAAGAACTTTGGGATGAACCAACTTATGATGACTTAAAAGAAGCTCTTCAGAATTATCTAAATCCAAGTGATGATGATAGTACTGAAACTACTACAACTTCTAATGGTGTTACTGCTAGTACATCTCCAACTACAAATACTGGAACTACTACAGAAAATACTGACAAAAAAGAAAAAGTAGAAGATGCTTTTGACGAACTGTTTAATAGTTAATAAATAATCACATTGTTAATGAGTGGGATGCACATTTTCACACAAGGGTTGCGCCTTAGTATCACTCTCCCACTCATAACATCATAAGGAGAATTGAATGTCTAAAGATGATTTAGCAAAAGTTATACAAGGTGAACTGAATAAACAGTTCAAACATCAGAAGGTAGCATACTTTCTAGATGGAGATGAGAATCCTACTGATGTAACGGATTTCATTTCAACAGGTTCAACAATGTTAGATATTGCTATTTCCAATAGACC
>CETC01032633.1_pt1 | contig 17344 bp, 17 predicted proteins | sample 326911 | NCBI WGS metagenome assembly CETC01 (sample SAMEA2622694, study PRJEB7988) | marine metagenome | isolation source: saline water (ENVO:00002010), including | reverse complement strand
AATCATTAAGCTAAAAAAATTGCTCCCAATCAATCCAACGCCAAGAAGAACTGATAATAACTGAGAACTAGATTTAAACATTCGTCATTTTTAAATTTGTGTTATAGGTTGATCTGACTTAAAGACATACCAAACACTTAAATCAAAAGTCATTGTTGCATCATTGTTTATTAAACTAATAGATCCCTCGTCGGCTGAGTCTACTACTTCAATTAATTCATTTTCTGTTTTATAAGCTTGTATTGCCTTACTTTTTAATTCATCAGATGTAAAACTACCTTCAAAGAAATACTTAAAAGTATTATTAAGTGGTGCGCTGTCTTCTTTTCCTATAACTAAATAATACATAATGATGATTTTTAAGAATGTAAGTTAGATTTTCTTAGAATACTTGTTTAAAGGATTCTCCAAAAACCTGTTTTTCTTCATTTATACATCTACAACTAGGGAAAGGTTTATTATGAGTAATTGGCATCACTGGAACGCCTTTACTTTTCTTCATTTCTATCTTTTGTTGTTTAGGTGTTAACGATCCAGTAGGCAAAGCAGGGCCAGATAAAGAAGGAAGTGGTATAGCTTTCTTAACTTCTTTCATTAATTGTTCTTTTATCATGTTTTGATTATCTGTATTTTTCAGCCAGAAATAAGAATAAACACCACCACCAATGACACTGGAAGTCAATAATAGTGATATTACAGATAAAATATTAAATACTTTTTGCATAATTAATATTTAGTTTTTCCAAGTTCGATTGCAGCATCAATATCTGTGAAATCTTCATTAGTCCAAATAGAAGTTGTTTCATCTACTTTCTTGTAAGTTTTAATAGTTTCAAGATGTCCGACATTGCGAATCAATTTACTTTTTTCTTTGTCCGTTATCGTTGATTGATTAGCAATCTTCGTAATCACATTCACACTATGAGCCGCATTAGCGTAGATCTTTGCAATTTGTTCAGGTGTCCTTTCATCAAGCATGACGAATTAAATATGTATTAATAGTTTAACTTGCTTCAAGCTGTTCAACTCTTGCTGATAGTTCCTTAATTGCATTAACAAGAACTGGAACTAAGCGTTCATATTTCATGCCATATCTCATGCCATCATCTGTGAGATTACACATGAGCATATTATTATTGTCAGTTGCATAACCATTAGCTTTTTCTACTTCTAAAGCTTCCTGCGCTAAAAATCCAACATGTAATTCAGGTTTTTTCTTGCTGCCGTCAGGTGTCCCATAAGGGTCTGCATCTGTTCCGTACCAAGTTCTTTTATCCCATCTGTAAGTAACAGGTCTTAATGCTTTAATCCAATCTAAACCTTTAGTAAAATCTGATATATCTGTTTTATCTCTTAAATCAGAAGCAGATATTGAAGTATCAGCGCAATAGAAATTGCTGATATTATCATCTCCAAGGCATATGCTATTGCTAGACGTAACTATATTCCCCGAAGGAGAGTCGGCTGTCCCAGCGTGGTATCCAATACAGATATTATTACCTCCTTCGGTAATATTTGATCCAGCCTCTTCTCCCACGCAGGTGTTCACGTCGCCAACAGTGATTGCATCTCCTGCGTAAGTTCCCATAACATTATTACCTGCCCCAGAAGTAAGATCATTTAAAGCATAATGACCAACTGCGTTATTATTATGTGCCGTACTAGCTGCTTCCATAGAGCCATAGCCGATTGCACAGCTTTGATCTAGAGTAGTAGCGTTTTGAGCTGCGTGCGCACCTATGCAGACATTATAATTACCCCAAGTGTGTTTGTAACCTGCGTAAGCTCCCATAAAGGTATTCCACGATCCTTGATAGCCAGTTAAAGGATTCCCGCTTCCATCCTCTATTCCACTAGTATTCTGGGTAGTTATCTCGTATCCGCATAAGTATCCAAATGCTGTATTGCCTCTTGCAGTTGTTGTTTTATGTAAGCATTGAAATCCAAAGGCAGTATTTAATAAGTACCCCCATTTAGTGTGATCCGTACTCCCATTTTTATAATTAGAATCTCTTAAAGTTTCATAACCAATAGATGTTCTATGTCCGCTGCTACCCCCATAACGCATGTTTTCCATGCCGTAGGGAACAGTACTAAAAAAGAGACTCATAATTAAAACTCAGATCTACTACTAATTAAATACATCTTAATGACCAAAACGTTCTTTTTGATCATTCCAGTTTGTTGTTACTTCTGTTGATGATAATGTCTTTCCTTTATAAAACCTCCATATAGCTAATCGATGTCGAATAGTAGTAGCACTAAAGAGCCTTGCAATTCTTCCATAATTAAGAGCTGAAAAATTCATATGTGCAGTATATTCCTCTTCGAGAGTATTATTTACATATACTTTCCAATTATCATTTCCAGTACCAGAAGCTCTTGCTAGAACAATATGTAACCAATCAGACCAACCAGCACCATTTGCGGGGGTGCCTGGTGTGTTTGTCATTACTCTTGGACTCTTATGGGCATTAGAGCCACTACCAGTATTGTGAATAAAAGAGAGAGCGTCTTTATAATTATTATTTGAATAAGCATTGTTGTAATATCCAACCCATGCAGTTCCAGCTAAGACATCATCATCTTGAGCTGAATCCCTTCCGATTAAATACCCAAGTTGTGCAGCAGCATTACCGAGACTTTCGTCTGCATAAACTCTTACCCATATTTCAGTTGTGAAAGCACCGTTACCAACACCATTTAAAATATTTTCTGAAGAGCTGGCAGATACGGTAGAAATATTATAAACATCACTAGTGGTAGTAGAGCTGGAAAGAGCACCTGGAAGAATAACGGCGCAATCATCTTCATCACCATCGTGATTACTTGGGTCAAGTTCTAAACATCCACCGCCATCTGAACTATTAAAACTAATACAGGGAGAATCAGAACCATCCCGAAAAGAAGTATTAGAACCTGTTTGTGATCTGAAGATAGCATCAGCATAATCCTTGGCTAAATTATGAACTGTATAATCAGCAGCATTGGTACTGGTTCCTCTGTTCCAACAGTCGGTTCTACTAAAGTCGTAATGAACTTCTAAATTAGTAGTAACTCCACCAAAGGCAGGAGGTTCAGCAAATTGACTGCCTACATGATATGAAACCTGTTTACCTGTTGTATTATGTTTTAAAGTACTTGTCCTTTTCTCATTTAAAGAAATAATTCCCATAATTAAGATTCCACATCCCCTACGGGTAAAACATTAACGGTTGATCCTGATCCATTGACCACTCTTATACAGTCATTCGTACTGGTTAGAGTTAATGGATAAGCAAATTCAAAGAAGGCAGTATCTGATGCTGTTAAAGTCATTCGTCCTATTTTATTAGCAGCCGCAACCGATCCAACACTGCCTCCGCTATTAGGAACAACATGTATTTCACAAGTTTGAGAAGCAGTTGTAGAAGTGTTATAAATCAATAAACCTTTGACATATACATTTTTATTAGAAGCAACAACTGTCCCTGTAATCGTTTCAGTAGCAGAAGCCGCTACAGTTACAATTGCTCCTAGTCCATTTTTAGTTAATGCCATAATAAACCTCCTATGTAAATAACATTATTTCAAGGAGGTCGGTAGAGCCACCACCACCCGAACCATTTGATGCAGCAGTAATTCTGCCTTGAGCATCGACTGTAAGATCTGTACTTGTGTAATTACCAGCAGTAACAGCAGTATCAGCTAAATTTAAAGTCGCAGATCCACTGGTAGCACCACCAGACAAACCTGTACCAGCTACAACTGCTGTAATATCTCCACTCCCTCCTCCTCCTCCTCCAATTTCTTTTACTGTTCCAGAATCATTCACATATAATTTTTGAGCTGAAGTATCTATCGCAACCTCACCATTAGAAATATCACTCGTTGATGGGGTGCTAGTCCCTCTCTTTAATTTAATGACATTAGCCATTAATAAGTGCCTCCATCAATATCTAACCCAGACGTTCCACCATCTTCGAGGAATGTCACAAGGTCAGACAAAGCAACCTGAACCATCGTGCCGTTATCATTTACAACGATCCGATCAGCAGTAGCAAGAGTTGTCGAGGTCGCTGAAGTTCCACCATCACAACATGTATTTAATTCGGTTGTTGTAGCTTCAACACCATCTAAGATATTCAACTCATCAGTTGTAACTGATGCACCATCGAGAATTGCAACTTCTGTAGAGGTAAGTAATGCTAACGCTGCTGCGGCTCCAGACTGACAACTAGATAAAGAAGCAAGATCAGCATCATATGCTTGAACATCTGTACCTATAACAACTCCAAGTGTTGTTCGTCCTGCTGCTGCATCAGCATCATCAACTAATGAACGACCAAAGGAAGTAAAATCAGCAACTGAAGCTGATCCCGAACCAGTGAAATAAGGAAGTTTATCAGCCGCACTTGTTAGACCTGCTAAAGCTGCGAGTTCTGCGTCATAGGCTTGGACATTTGTACCAATAACAAGTCCTAAATTTGTCCGAGCGCTAGCCGCCGTACTTGCACCTGTTCCACCATGAGCTACAGCAACATCAGTACCAGCCCAAACACCAGTCCCAATTGTGCCTACTGTTGTAAGGCTTGAAGTTACAACACCTGAACCGAGGACAGTCTTAGCTAATACATCCTCACCATCAATAATGAATTTCTTAGTTGAACCTGTGAGAGCGATATGCTCTGAAGAAGTCCACGCATCACTACTATTAACCCAGTTAAATGTCTTATCAGTAGCACCTTTAAGAGTTAAACCACCTCCATCGGCAGTTGTATCGGTAGGAGTGTCAACCTTGCCAAGTTCAATGTTTTTGTCTTCTACATCAAGAGTAGAACTGGAAATAGTTGTTGTAGTTCCATTAACAGTAAGATCTCCAGTAACAACTAAATTTTGAGCGCAAGTAAAGGTTTGAACAGTTGCACCACTTAAGTCAATTGTTCCTGTATATGTCTTGTTCCCTGAAATAGTTTGAGCAGTAGTCAGTGTTGAATAATATCCATCTCCTCCAATACATTCAATTGATGTTGCGGAACCTCCTGCGCCCCCCGTCCCAGTTCCATACCATAATTTATTATCGCCTTCTGAATAAGCAATCTCAGCATTTTCGAGACTGGTAGGGGCTGAACTTCCAGTGCTACGTTTGATTCTAATTGTGTTAGCCACTAGAAATTACCTCCATCAGTAAGTGTGGTTGCTGTCCATGTGCTGTCAGCTTTATATGTTCCAGCAGCACTATCATAATAAATTATAGACTTATTCACCTTATTAGTATCAACTAGATCAATACCAGTTTCTCCTTGTGGCCCTTTAGTCGCAACCGTAACGACTGTTGCATCACCTTCATTGACAGTAATATTATTTTTTGTCGTCGTTATATTAACTGAAGTCATGCTGTGTAACCCTCATTCATAGTAATAGTACCCTCAACCCAGAATTCTTTTTCACCTGCTGGATTAGTTAATAAGACATCATATTTGTATTCATTTTTAGTAAATGTAGCAGTCTGAGCATCAGTCACTTTCCAAGTAAATAAACCACCTGCTCTATTAGTATAAACAATAGTGACATCAGCAGCTTTTTTACTACGAGCAACATCCCAAATTTGACTTGCTACGTCATAGCCTGAAATATTAATAGCCGCATTATTTGAATCTTTCAATTCAAAATCAACACTATGATCCGATCTCCTTTGGATCGTCATGTTATACGTGCCAGGTGAAATAGCCATTAACTCCTACTATGCAACATTAGGTGGAGAATCAAGCGAATCTCCAACAGGGGTGACTGGTGGTTCTATCTTATTATATGCATCTATTTCACCATTGATTTTTTCAATAGCCATTAATATGTGATTTTGTTTGTGTTGAATCTCTTGTAGCTGTTTTGTTAGGTCTTCTTTCTGTTGATTAAGAGTGTTGTATTCATCAACCAATTTTTGACCTTGATTTTGAGCTTCTTGACGTAATTCCGAAACAGTACTCATAAAAGATAAGAAGATATATGCATTGATTATAAGCCTTAGAAGGAATTTAGTTGATTTCTGTCAAGTTAAACTTATAAGCTTTACCATTTCTTCTATTTAAAAGATACAAATCATTTTCACCCTCTTGAATTGTGTAATGACCCCATGTACCATCAATTTCGTTTTGAGTCCCTTCGTTAGATAAATGAAGATCGTGCATATAAATATTTGCCCATCTATTTGAAGCACTACCTAAATCCCATTGATTGCCTGTTTCAGGAAGGAAATGCCCACTTATTTTAAGTAGATTAGCTTCACATTCAAGTCTGCAACTGGCTGATGTAGTAGTATCAGCGACATGGAAATCTATATATTTACCAATATCCATTACGCCGTTATCAGCTACATAAGTATTTACATCAAATCTATTTCCACTAGAAATCTCGTCTCTATCATTTAGTTTGGCTGCGTTAGTTGCTGTACCTGTTAATGCACCAACAACAGTCCCAACAGTTAAGGTATTAGTAGAAGGATTATAAGTTAAATGTGAGTTATCACTGTCTATATAAGGTGTTTTTTGAGCTGCAGTACCTGCATCACTAAATAAAAGTTGATAAGCAACAGAGTCAGATTTTTCCGCAACCCAAACTTGCATAGCATTACTTATCGTTCCAGAAATCTCTGAATCACAGGTCAGTATTCCAGTTATTTTTGCTGTTCCGCTTACAGTTAATTTATGACTAATAGTTGAAGTACCTATTCCTAAACCATTGGAAGTAAAAAGAGCAACTGTAGAAGCACCGTCTCTAGGTCTAACATAAAAGGAATCAGTATCCATATAAAGCGCATTGCCATTTGTAAATAATCTTCCCCACCCATCATTGTTTTCAATCCTTATACCTACAGCACCATCTATTGCATTTTTGATATGCAAATGATCTGCTGGATCAGTAAAGTTTCCTACAGCAATCGACCCGCCTGAATCAACACATAACCGACCTGTTCCTTGTGTCTTAAATATAATATCTGCTACTTCAGCAGCATTGAAAATAAAATCCCCTGTTCCTCTATGAGCTATCTGTGAGGTCGTATTAGCCCCAGTATGATCTCTTATAATTCTTAACCCCCAATCCGTATAAGTTTCATCTCCTACGAAATCAATATAAGAGGCATGATTACCACTACCACCAGCACCTATCTCCAAGTAAACATGATCTGATCCTTTTTGAATTCTTGCATTTCCTGCGACTTCAAGTTTTTTTGCTGGATTTGTCTGTCCAATCCCAACATCACCATCAGAATCAATAGTCAACCTATCCGCACCATTAGTTGTATATCTAACTTCGTTAGTAGCTGGAAGATAAAGACCATTAGCAGGTGCAGTAGTCCCCGTAACATTGACTCTCGCAGCTATTACTTCATCTGTTGCAGTTATATCTACCCCTGAAATATTACCACTGGCTCCTATGTCTCCAGTAGTCGTAACTGCAGTAAAAGCATATGTACTACTTAAATTTTCCCAATCGTTATTAGCTGAATTTCTTCTTTGAAATTTATGAACAGTAGCGTTCCATCTGACAGCCCTTTTAGGATACGTTCCTCCTTCACTATTATATTCAGTAACATCAGAAGACAGCAGCCCAGTCGCTGCGTCTATTTTCTCATCTAAATCAGTAAGAACCTCTGTATAAGTCCTTGTAACTGTTGGTCTGTCAAAATAAACCATTTAATTACACCCCTCTAGCAGTCCAATCGAAAACTCCATATGTTTTGGTTCCGTCAGCTTTATATAAATATACTCTAAACCCAGTTGGACTAGCTTCATCAAGAAAATCATAAATAGCATACCTTGCGTCACCCGTTGAGCCTCTAATAGTTAAAGCAATTGAATCAATGTCAAGGAATGTTTTAGTAAAAGAAACCTGTACTCCTGCATCATAAACAGCTTGTGCTTGTCCCGAAGCAACAGTAACTGAACCTTGATCTGTTTTCTGCTTAACAGATAATTTTAGTGAAATTTCAGTAACCTTTATCAGATCATTCGCATCTGCACCAGCTAAATCAAATCTTGCTTTAACATATCTAAACTGAGTTGCAAATACACTGCCATTTCCTGAACCTTTATCTGTCCAATTAGAATTATCACTACTAACATAAATCCTGGGTGTGATCGTTAAACCTTGCCCAACTGTCTCTTCAGGATCAATTGACATTGCTATAGAAATAGCAGAATTAGCAAGAACCGATCCATAATCAAAAACTTCTTCATAAGATCCTGAATTTGCAGAAGGTAAAGCATAAGGAACATTCGCACCATTACTATTGAAAGCATCACTAGCGAAATGATTTTGGTACTGAATAGAAGTATCTAAACAAAAATAACCAACATTATTAAGAACATAAAAGTTGGAAGTTGTAGCAGGACTTTTATAATCAATATTCCCCGTCGTTTGTCTACTCCCTGCTACTTCAAAAGTAAATTCATTAATTGTTGTTGTCTTAATGATATATTTTTTCGCATCATCAGTTGTTCCATTTGCTGTCCCAGAAGTAAAATTAATTTCTATTTGTTGATTAACAGATAAGCCATGAGATTGCTTTGTAACAGTAACAATTAAACCCGCACCACTATTATCAGAATTTGACTGAGAATATGTAGCTGAAACGTAGTCATTTGCACCACGACTAGCATCATCTATCAATGCAGTCTTTAAATCAGCATTTAAAACATAATCAGGAGGTTCATTAACAATTGATGTCACTGAACCTGCAACACCTTGTCTACCTGCACTATCAACTGCTGCTAAATAATAAGTATATGTCCCAGCAACTTGCTCAAATATTGTTGTAAATTTCCCTTGTTTTGATCCAATCAAGCTACCTGCTTGAGTATTAGTTTTATAAATATTATAAGCAGTAATAGGTAAACATCCTGTTAAACTAGGCTCTTTCCATCGAAGTAAAATATTATTATCTATGACTTCTTGTGTTATATCTACGGGAACAGGAACTTGTGTTACAGATTGAATATATGCTGTCGCATCTCCTTCATTATCATTGACATCAACGGCACTAACCCAATATTTCTTAGTCCCCTCTGTCCATGTTATTTTTTCAGAAAAGACCGTAGTGTAAGACGTAGCAATTAAATTTGAAGCAGATTCAGCCGCAGAATCAGTTCTGTAAATCTTATACTCACGGATCGGAAGTCCATGAGTTTTGCCACTATTATTAGTTGCTGCTGTAAGGGCAGTCCAATTTAAAACAATATTTTCATTCTTACCATCTAAATCATCACTAGTAACGACTGGGCTTTCTGGAAAAGAAAAAGTAACATCTGGATAGTCTGGAGCATTTTCTATACCTGTTCTTCCTGTTACCCCGAAATTATCATTAATATCAATAGCCCTTACCCAAAAACGACGAGAAGCTACCCAATCGACATCTACCACATAAGTTGTAGCTTGAACTCTGGTGATCACAGATGCATTACCAACAGCAGTCACGTTTGTAGCACTACTTCTTATCTCATATTCCCTAGCCGTAGTACTCCCAGACACCTGATTCCAAGTTAGTCTCAATGTCCTGCCTTCGTACTGCCATGTGATATTTGGTGCAGGAGCTTGAGTGAAAGTAACAGTAATTTCTAATGCACTTCCTCCGATGTTGCCAGCAATATCTTTAGCTCGAACCTTGAAAGTTTGTGGAGTGTTCCACGTAACAGGGATAGAAAAAGTTTTACCAGTAACGATACCTTCTAAATTACTTGCACTAATATCACCTTTATAAATTTCGTATTCTTCGATTGCATAACTTCCTGTGGCTGGAGTTGACCAATTCAGAATTAAATTATCATCTTTGTAATCAAAAGAACCCTCTGTCGGCGCACCAGGGAAAACAGGAGTAATTGCAACTGATTTAGCAGTAACACTATAGTTATCATCCGTATCAATTGCTTTTATTAAATAAGTAATACTTGCTCCAGAGACAAGAGTCCCTACTGTCGCTGTGGTTCCAACAAACTCACCAATAACAGTGGCACTATCCCAACCTGTCCCTCGTCTTATCTCATAACCTCTAATATCTAAATCAGCAAACTCAGGTGCAGTGGGGGCAATCTTCACCCATGTCAGACGATCTCCTAAGTTTTTATCAGTAGTACCAGTAAATGTAACAACATTACTTGGTTTTGCTGTTTTACCAGTACAAGTAAATGAAGTCTTTAGAGGTGTAACAGATTTTTTACCATAGGCACTCACACTGTAAATTTCAAAATCAAAGACCTTAGTCCCTATAGATTTATCAATAGATACATTTGTAATCTCATAATCTGGATTTTGGACTCGAATTGTATTCCATCCCCCTTCAGATTCTCTCCATCGAACCTCATATTTATTAACCCCAAGGACAGGCTTCCATGCTGCAATTACCTTTACTCTGACTTCATCTCTATGCCTGTATAGTTGTTGATGAGGGAAAGTAATAGAAGACGAAGCGATTGCATTTCCACTTTCATCATCACCAGCATATCCAGTCGGACGTACTGCCCAGCCCGAAGGTGCAGCAGGAATCTCATCTAAATTTGTTAAATCTCTATGATTAAGCCCTTGATCTTGTTCAACATGATCATATTTAGATTCATCATGGGAGACACAAGTAACCGTATATTGAAAGTCTTCTTCTTCTTTGACTCCAACAACTTTCCATGTAGAGGTTTGAAGGTTTTGAGCTGATGTTCCTCCAGTAGTTTCTAATATCCAAAGACTATTCACATTAGGAGTTTGGTCTTGGAAAGTGTCAACGTAGTCAGGTTGATTAGGTTCTCTACCTGCTGAATCATTTACTTTAATCCTAAAATTAGTAACCGTTGTTATTACTCCACTTGCTGAAATCCCATCCGTACCAACATCAGCAGTACAAATACTGCCATTTTGCATAATCACATGCAATGTTCTTGTATAACTAATACTTTCATTTCCTATGCCTGGTAAATCAGTTAAGTCTGTGTTATCAACTGTAATTTGATTCGCAGCAGGAACAGCTTTAATTCTTCCTCCTCTTCTTACACCTGCTTTAACTGGATCAGCTATCTCAATAATTTGACCAGGACGACAAACCGTACCTGCTTCTAGTGAAGTAACGAACGTACAAGTTTCTGTTTCATTTTGAGCAACATAAATCAACCATCTGCCAACTCTCCTTGCAGCCCCCCGTGAAGTACACCCAAAAGCATTGATAGTCTTGGAGACAACTCCGAATTTTTGAACAGCAGCATCATCAATAACTTCCTCATATGCCATATCTCTCAAAGTCATGTCGTAATATTTAACGATTGCAACTGTTATTCTGGTTGTCTGCGCTACCCCTGAATATGAGAAACCTTCTGGAGAAACATTGGCTAATGTAAATAAATAACTAGGATCAACGCCTTTTTTATCCTGAGATAAGTTTAATGCACCTGCACCGTAGTAAGGCATAACCCTGAAGACAGAGCATAACTGAGCAATAATTCTGTAAGCATCCTCTTTTTTTCTAAGGACTGCATTTAAGGAAAATCGAGGTTCACGAATTTTCTGAATTGTCCCATCATTAAAACGATCATGGAACTCGACAATTTCCGAAGAGTATCTAGAAGCAGCGTAAAATGAGTATTTATCAAGTTGAGCTGCATCAACATGATCTCCTGTTCCGTAACGAGACGATAAAAGCAAATCGTATAAACACCATGCTGGGTCAGCACACCAATGAGTAGTTGTAGTTAATGTGCCGTTAAAGATGTAGCCAGATGGATAATAGATAAACCCCCAAGTTTGAATTTCATCGGCATTTGAAATTCCTAAATTATCCGCAACAACTTTATCCGTTACAACAGTAGGAGTACCACTACCATTGGCTCCCGCCCCAGGTATCTTTATCTTTTTTCCTCTAATCTTATACGCTCTCTTCGGAACACTCCCAAATTCTTCAGCCTCAACTTGTAACCCTACAAGTGCAGTATTTGGGTAAGTATAAACAGGACTAACCCTTACATTACGATACCTCGCTGGTGAAGGTGTTTCATTAGAAGCAAGTTCTTCTGCGGTAGGGGGTGAAAGTAACTTGCTATCACTAGCAATCACAGTAAAAGTTGAATCGTTTACTACTGTCGCAACTGCTAAATTATCATTAGTACCAATAGTTTTTCCATCTTGAGGGGTGAAATCAAGAGAGACAATATCACCTACTTTTAATTTATGTTTCTGATATTCCCCTGCATTATGAGGATAATCTGTTCTGGTCGATATTGTAATAATATTTCCCGCAGCAGGAGTTTCAGCTCCATTATTCTGAACATAAGTACAAGCTATACGCTCATACTCACCTGCATAAGTGATCTCCGCATAAGAATGGACAACCGTCTTAGCGTTTACATTTAGCCAATCTTTAGCACTTAGATTCCACCTATCCTCATCTCTAGCGATACGAACGATACGAAATTGTACGGGGAAGGTATTACCTGTAATCTCAAACCGATATTGTTTCTGATATAAATCAGCAGTTCTGCCACTTACGAAAGCATCACCATCTTTAGCACCATAAATATTAAGCTTTTTAGTCCCTAAATCAATATCTACAAATTCACCTGTACCTTGTTTCTTTTGGAATCTATAAGCAACACTTTTACCCTTAGTATCTCCATCATCTTCAGTTTTTTGAAGAGCAGGAATCGAAATAACAATACGAACAGCATCAACGGCTCTATTAGTAATAGTAATGACATGTCCATTCCCTTCCCATTGAGCTAAAGTGCCAGGCACGTCTTGTCCAGCAGCTAACTGTTTTAATTCCACATTGACTGATGTTTCTCTTACCGTTTCATTAAAACCTGGTATAACAGACTGATTAGCAAGACCAGTCCTCTGATCAATTTTTAAATCAAAATAATTATACGAACCATCTCTATTCTGAAGTGGTGTGTTATTTAGAAAAATAGATTGATGCCACGGATTAGCAGCACCATCTATTTCATTCTCATCAAAATTTGGAACAGGAGTAACTAACCCTTCAATCTCTCCTTCACTAATAAGGTCTAGAAATGACGCTCTTGCCCTAGAATCAAGGCTATCCCGTGAAGTTTTTGGTGTGTCTCCCATTTAAAGCACGACCTCATCAATATCAGTTTTACTACTGATCACGATAGAACCAGTTATTACTTCACCATAAGCTACTGGAATAGCCGTACCACTTCTGGCCGTTTGTTGAACTCCACCAAAAGCAAAAGAATTATTAGGATCATCTACTCCTTCGGGTAATTCAGGGATAGGACTTAACATTTCATAAACCCCACTCACTGCAAGAAGGAGGCCAGCAGTCGCAGCCGCCGATACCCACGCTGCACCGACAGCAGTTCCGCTATACGAAAGCCCATATCCACCTATGCCCCACCCCGCAGTACCCCCTGTATAAACAATTGCAATAGCAAGTATTGTCATACCAATAAAAGCTCTTTGTTTTTCATTACTACCTCCCACAACGGGAATAATCTTTATTTCATCCATGCCAGCAGGGTAATGAAACTCATTTAATGCTAATGCCGTTGAACCTAATTTTACTTGATAATATTGATTAGCCATATGACTTTCAAGTTCAGGCCAATTAGTAAACAAAAACCTAATAGCTTCCGCAGCATTAGCCGCTTCCGCTTCAATACTAGAAAAACCAAGAATTTCTTTTAAATGACCATATACTTTTATTTTACGCAACATAACGAAGCCTCTTTTTCGTACATTTTAAAAGCCATTCGCCATAAAAATCTCTACTACTTAATCTACCTTGTGAATGATGCAAAATCTGTTGTGGTTCAATAAAAACCCCCACATGGTTCAATTTATTTTTATAAGTAGAAAATAAGACACTATCTCCCTCTTGTAATGGTTCATCATCATCTAATTCTCTGAAACCAGTTTCCTTATAACATCTTTCAAACAAGGGATCTTCTTCAAAAGCATCAAGACTATGAGGACGATCCCAATCTCGAAGTTTTATTCCTTTTTCGTTGTAATAATCTCGAACTAAACTCCAACAATCATATATTCCATAAGAATAATTCCTACCTATCAATGGAATTTTCCAATTCACAGGATTAAATGTATGCCATTCCTCCGTATTAGGATTACATATATGCCACGGTAAATTAATAACATCACATGCTTTTAAATCTGCCTCGCTAGGTTTTGGTGATGAATGAGGGTGAGAATGAACTACTGCCAAAATTTGACCTGTATCTTCTGCTTTAACCCAATCAAAAGGATCTATTATAAAATGATGGTTAGGTGAAGGTGCAATATTACGGCAAGCAATATATTTTCCTCTTCCTTTCCAACAAACAACTAAGCCACAAGATTCTTTTGGATCTTCTTCTTTTGCATGTTTTAATGCTAATTCCTTCCACTCAACCATAAGAAGCTCCTAAACCTGGAAATTCAGAAGGTAATGCAACTCTTTTTGGAATTTGTATTCCATTCAAATCAAATGCACTAACTAATTCAAATTCACAAAATTCTCTAGTTTCAGTACTCTTTCGATCTATATAATAAATCTCTCTAGGGAATTCTTGAGATTGATCTACATCAGCATTTATGTTATTAGCGAAATTAACAGGATCAATATATTTAGCTAATGTCCTAATACGAGTAACCTTTGCACCAGTTAAATCAATACCACTACTTACAGTATTAACAGAAGAAAGAATCGAAGTAACAAGTCCAAATACATTGGCGATAGAGATCTTGGGTCTTGCAGCCTCCTTTTGACTGCCATCATATTCAAACCCCTCTGCTTTTATCGGAAGCATTTCATAGTCTTGATTATTAAAACGCAACTGTCCATTACCAGTTAAAAGAGAAGTGATTGTAAATTTCGCATTAGCCGCCCCAGCAGTGTTCCCATCAATTGCAATTTCATCATTGACCTGATAACCAGTACCAACGAAATCAGTATTGATAGCAACACTCTGCACTGCTCCACCTGTAACTGTAATATTGACCTTCAATCCACTTCCACTACCAGTAACAGCAGTAGTCGCATAATTAAATTGCATACTGCCCGCAGGATCTCCATTTGGATAACCTGAACCCCCAGTGCTTAAGCTACTAAGACCAGAGGGAACATTATCACTTGATGCTTGTGCGCTAGTCCCGTCATGCCAATAGTAAGTAGTGACAACATTACCAGGGTTCCCTGTTGCGTAATGCAATCCCTCTTTTAGTTCTAACTGAAATAATTCAATAATCTCAAAGGGATTAGAAGATTGAAGATCTGATATAGGTACGGGCATTAGACTTCAAAGACCTGTCTAAATTCAGTGGTGATATGATTGTTATTAGCTGAAGTCTGTTCAACTTGCCACTGCTGGCAAACCCATTTACCTGCATAACCATAAGGGTCTGTCCAATCAAAACTATTCTTACCATTATTACCTTTCGTACTATTTTGGAAGAAATCAATAATATTATTCCTATCCGTATCTGATCTGTTATTAAAGGCTAAATCCCAAACTCTAGGAGCTACATTTAAGCCTTTGTGAATACGTTGTTCATATCCATCCCCGAAATCAACAGTTGTTACACGGGGTTCAACTCGGAGTTTTGGTGTATAGCTAGGACTAGCGTCAGTTGAGCCGCCTAATCCAGCAGTGTTAAAAGTAGCCATAAATTAACGATAAAGCATACCACCAGGACGTTGCTGTTTAGAAATTTCAGCTTTGATAGCGACAGCAAGAATTTTCCCTAAACCCTTTGCTTGTCCTTCATCGCCTTCAACATTAGTACCTTTCGCATCAACATTAACGACAACATTAGTTGTACCACCACCACCTCCAGCTACCTCAACTCCAAGTCTTCCTCCCTTACCACGTTTTAGGGGCATTATAGCTTCTGGCCCTACCTCGGACATCAGGCCGACTCCATTAGCAAATGGGAAGAGTGTAGGTCTGTTGACTACTCCTCCTTTATAGAAAGGAACAATGCCGTTTTTGCCGTAAACGTTTCCTAATGCGTTTAACTCTAAATTCTCAAGTCCTTTTGGCAATCCATACGCTCCTGCACCAGTAATCTTAGGTGTCACAACGGGAGCTGGGTTGTACCAAGCATTATCAAGCGCAGCCTGAAACTTAACTGCTTCTTTGCTTTGTGTTTTAGGCAGAAAACCACTCAACATATTAAACATCATTTGTTTAATAATCATTCTTGCTATATCAGCAATAACAGAACGTGCAAATTCTTTAAATTTTAATTTTCCTGTCGTCACAAAACTAACTAAAGCATCTTCCATTCCTTTAAACGCATTTATAAATACATCTTGAACATGTTTTCCACCTTCTCCTAGTCCATTGACATATTCTATAAGAGTTGCCCATTTACCTTCATCAGGTTTTCCAGTTGCACTATCAAAGGAATTTGCATCTTCAAGATTCGCTCTTTTAAGAATCTCTTGTCTTGCTTTTATTGCTGCCTCATACATCTCGATTTGTGCTGATAACCTCGCAGCAACTTGTTCATTTGTTTCCCCTTCAAGTGCTTTTTGTAATTCTGCGACCTTAATCTTTGCATCGCCGATTGACATCTTGCCATCCTGTATTTCTCTAACTGTCCTCTGCCATCTCCTTCCAAAATGCCATGCTGCTGTAGCCGCAAGAGAAATACCTGTAGCAACAGCAATAATTGGATTCTTCATAAGAGCCGCAGTAAAAGCAATAACCGCACCTTTAGCAGCAGCAATAGCTCCAGAAAATCCTATTGTGGCGAATTTAGCTAAACCCATTTTCGTGATAAATCCAGTCAAAGCACCACCTACTTTTACCTTAAGAGTCGTAGCGAACAGAACCAACCCCGACCAATTAGCGTATATCAAAGTGCTAGTAAACGTCCCAAGAGTAAAAATAATTTTATCGAAATTTTCAACAACAACTTTTAATGAGTAAGAAATACCTCTAGCAACCCCACCAAGAACTTGTGCCGCAAGCTGCAATGCAGGAACAAGAGTAGTAAGAATCTCAGCACCTATAACCTGTAAATCAGCACCAATAGGCTGTAAAGCTTTACCAACAGCCAACTTGACTTCATTCCAAGCTATCTGAGATCTAACTCCTGCCTCGACACTTGCTGCTCCAATTCCTTCGGCTACATCTTTATACTTATCTCCTAATTTTAATACGAAATTCCAAAGCTTATCTAAACCAATTGCACCATCTTTTAAGCCCTTTTGTAACTCTTTTGTTGTCATATTATTCGCTTCTGCGAATAAAGTAACGGCGGCTGGGAACCGTTCCCCCAACTGGCCTGACAGCTCTTCCGCAGACACACGCCCCTTCGAAAATATCTGAACCATCGCTGTTACCGCAGCCTTCGTATCTTCTGT
>CETC01158487.1_pt1 | contig 17395 bp, 25 predicted proteins | sample 326911 | NCBI WGS metagenome assembly CETC01 (sample SAMEA2622694, study PRJEB7988) | marine metagenome | isolation source: saline water (ENVO:00002010), including | reverse complement strand
AATTAAGCGCATTTTTACTTTTTTTCTGACCAGACGTTACTCTGAATATTTCAACTTGATCTTTTTTTGCAGTCCTTTTCAATAAAGCAAAGTGAGTTTCGACATCTTTTGGATTGATATCATGTTTTTGGGCATAATAATGTTTATAAAGAGTTAGCTGATAAGTTGTCATAGGTTCGGATTTTCTTCTCATATCCCAACCCCAAGAACAAGTTTTCCAATCGACAATGTGATATTTATCGTCTTCAGTTCTAATCACCAAGTCAATAAACCCTTTGAAATCATAATCCTCGTCAGAATATTCTGTAATTGGTTCATATAATTGTTCTTCTGAGGATATTATTTCAAATTTTCCAAAATGTTTTTCAAGATATGGGATTGCCAATGGAGCCAATTTCAAACCTTGTTCAAGCATTTGTTTTAGCAAATTTTCATCCAAATTTACCTTTATTTCTTGAGGCAGAGAATTGAGTTCGCTTATAAATGCTTTTCTGAATTTCTCTGGAGCTTTACTATGATCATATTCTTTAAGAAGAATTTTTTCGCACACCTCATGAATAGCAGATCCGAACGCTGTGTAAGCATTTCCTCTGAACTCTTCTATTTTATCTATATAAGTGAGCTTGTGTTTGTAGGGGCACTCGTTCCATACTTTCAGTGCCGAAAATGATATGTGAGGCATTACGCCTCCTTTCTTTATTTTTTTTGGTATTTAGAGGGTGTTTGTTTTTTTACTTTTCGAGGAACAACAGGCTTTGGCTTATCAACTAATAGCTTGTAAACCCACTTTCCGGAAAGTGAATTATAATTATTTACCTTTGTATTTTTGCCAGAAATCAATTCTCCAACCTTTAATTTAGGATTTTCTTTTACTAGTCTTTTTCTTACATCCCTCTCTGAGAATTGTACTTTTGGCTGTTTGGCTAAACGCCTAGGCGACAATTCAACTATAACCTCAACTATTCCTTTTATTTTATCGACTTTTACTTCAAAATCCATACAATCAATCCTCCAAGCTATCTAAATCATGCAACATTTTTATTTTTTTATAAAGAAGTGGACTTATATTTTTTATATATTTTCTATCTCCAATAAAATATTCTTCAAATCCTTCTGCAAAATATTCGCTCAAAGATGTGGGAGCGTAAGGGCTAGTAAACAAGCCCATCGTATGAGCCGATAACCTATCATACCCAACGTTTTTGTAAAAATAATCATCCATTTCTCTGGAAAAATAAATGTCTTTGAACAGAAGTATGTCAGGATTTTGATCATCTGCTTTCAAAAGATCATATAGGCGCATTCTTTTTCCTAAGAATTCTTTTTCTATAGATCTTTCTGAATATATTTCTTTTTCGTAATATTTTTCTACCGCGTGTCCGACTTCGTGAACAATATCATCAATCAAATCTTCATTATCATCTTGTTCTGGTGTAATATATATAACACCGTCTTTATGTAGGGCATTGATTTCTCTCTCTTCAAATTCTGGAATATTAGTAATATATATTCCGTCAATATTGTAGAAAAAATTCTTTGGTATGTTGTTTTGTATTTTATCTATAACATAGGAAAGTTCAACATTCTCAGGAAGAGGTTGTAAGACATAAACTTTTAGGAAACCATGAATAGAATATTTTTTGGTATTTCTTGTTTTCTTTTTAATATATTCAATTATCATCCTTTTCATTCTTCAAAATTTTCTCCCCTTCTTCAACATCATGCATTGCCTGATGGTATCCTCTAATCCAATTCTCTTCAGCAACTGCCATTAAGAATTCTGGGAATTCCTTTGCCACAGTTTCAACAATCATTCCAACAGTTACATGATCATCTTCAGGTGTATGTTGCTCTCCTGTATAATTTACTAAAAATTGTTTTACTGGAGTATCTATTGCAACATTATTTTCCAATTCAGGATTTTCAAGATCAAGATCTTTTTCATTAATAATTTTTTCTTCTTTTTCTTTCTTCTTTTTAGCCATTAAAATCTCCTTTATAAAGCTTGCTTTAAAGAGTATAGCATAGTATCGTAAAAAAGTAAAGAACTAATTTACAATATATTTGCAGCAAGAGTTGCAACTTTACTTCTTTCGCCTCTTTTTAGAGTTATATGACCTGCTATTTGGGAGTCTTTAAATTTTTCTATTGCGTAAGTTAGTCCATTTGAAGTTTCATCAACATATGCATTATCAATTTGTTCAATATCTCCTGTTAATATAATTTTAGTATTATCTCCAACCCTAGTTATAATTGTTTTCAGTTCATGTCGGCTCAAGTTCTGAGCTTCGTCAATTATCATATAAGCATCAGAAATAGATCTTCCTCTTATATAAGTTATAGCCTCTATTTCAACTGTTCCATTAGTCATGTATTCTTCCATCATAAATTTATCACCGCCCATGAGAAATTGTAAATTATCTCTAATTGGTGCAAGCCAAGGCCTCATTTTTTCTTCCATTGTACCCGGAAGATATCCAATATCTCGCCCCATGGGTTGCACGGGTCTAGATACTATTAGTCTCTTATATCTTCTTTCATCCAACACTTGTTGCAGTCCCGCCGATATCGCACAAAGAGTTTTTCCGCTTCCCGCTCTTCCTATTAGTGTTACAATAGGGACACTTTCATCTAAAAGAAGATCCATAGCAAAACTTTGTTCTTTATTTCGAGGATTGACAACCCATTCCTTTTCTTTGCCGTCGTATATTCGTTCTAAGGGTACTGCATGCCCTTTAAATCTGCATAATGATGTCTTCTTATCATTTGCGTTAGAAACAAGCATAATGAACTGATTGTGATAAAAATTTTCATATTTTTTCTCAATAAAAACATCTTCGTTATTGTAAAAATGATCGATAACTTGATCATCAACCAAATGTTTTCGAAAACCAGTATAAAGCTGAGTTGTGTCGCTGACGATTTTACTAGCTAGATAATCTTCTGCCTGTATCCCTATCGCGTCGCATTTTACTCGCATGTTTATATCACGAGATACTAATATAACTTTTCTTTTTGGTTTTTCTCTTTTTTCTGTCAAAGCAACACATATTATCTGATTATCAGGGCTTCTTTCGTCAAAACCCTCCGGAAGATACTCAGGATTATAAGTTTTGGTGAGAACTAAACCTTTTCCCTTCGCTAATCGCACACCTTTTTGAAGATTTCCTTGGCCTCGAAGTTCATCTAAAATACGAATAATTTTTCTAGCTTGAGCACCAACGCCATCTTGTCTTGTTTTGTGCTTATCAATCTCTTCTAAAACTTTTAAAGGAATTACTATATCGTCTTTTCCAAAGTTTCTGATAGCATCTGCCTCGGTGAGATAAACAGAGGTATCAAGGATATAAGTTTTTTTTGCCATGTTGTTATTGTCCTTTTTCTTTATGACAAATGTATAAATAAATAGTTCATACCTGCGAAAGACTCATTATATCACTAGTTATTATTAGGTGGCGGGAACATGCCTAAAGGAGGTGAACTTTGTAATTAGAACTAGGAGGTAAAATTATGAAAAAATTTGTACTATTGTCATTATTCCTTTTTTCCGCTATTATTTTCAGCGGGTGCTTTTCTCTTGCGCCACAAATTCGAACGGTGTTTCCACGAAATTCTTTTTTATTTGTTGAAAAAAAATCAACTTTTTTTCAATGCAAAACAAATAAATGCTCTATTGTCCACCAAGGTCGGATGACTGGAAGCGCTTCTGTAATTTATCATTCAAATAAAAGTAGTTATATATTGACAGCCGCACACATGATATGGATGGAGCCGATTAGCAATTTCAAAAGAATAATGCTGGAAAGTCAAGGAAAATTGAAAATTGTGTCCACTTACACATTTCAAGATATAACCGGGAGAAAATATAAACTTAAAAAGATAATAAAGTCGGATAAAAAATCTGATTTGGCAATCGTTTCTATAGATAAAGTTAATATTCCAATGCTTCACATTTCCTCTACCGAGCCAAAACTCGGAGAAAAACTTTATAATGTCGCAGCTCCAACGGGATTATTTGGAAAAGACCTAGTTGGTATGTATGAAGGAAGGTATTTGGGGATAATGGTAGATAGAAGTTTTGGCGGACTCCCTATGGCAATTACAGGAATTCCAGTAGCCGGAGGTTCTTCAGGTTCTCCAATTTTGAATTCAGATGGTTATATAGTTGGAATGGTTTCGGCTGTTAGTCGACGATTTCACCATATTTCCATATCTCCCACATGGAAACAACTAAATGATTTTGTAAATAAACATTTGAAAAAGTTTGGATTTGGCTTTTGTATCAACCCGGATCCGCACAAAGATAATTCAGAATATTATATTCCGCAAAGGGATTAATAAAAATAATATTTATTTATAATATCTTTCATTACATGGCTAGAGGAGTTTTCATATTTCTCTATGCCTTGTTCTGGCTTATTATAAGATAAGAATAAGATAGCAAGAATACAGACATAATAAAAAAAACAAAATAAAAATAAAAACAAGCTAATTACATCTCCCACAATATTGATAAATAGGCTTGCAATGGGCTGGTTTCTAGCTTAACAGCCATGCTCTCCTCCCTTCACAAACTCGTTGGAGGAGTTGAGGTTTACATTATACAAACAAAAAAAATCCCTTCATCATTGCAAGCCTATTCATTTTCTTCGAAATAAGAATCCGGATTATAAATCCAATTTATTTTTCTCATTTCAGTTTCTCTTAGACCCAAAAATCTAGCAACTTCTTTTTTTGTCCTAGCGGCAGAAAGAGCATATTTTAGAACTGCATCTTCAACAACATATTTTAAGGATCTCCATATAGGAAGACCATATAGATTTCCTCCAATTGACTTTGATGCAAGTTCGAGTTTAAGTGCTATGACTTCTTCTAAGGAAAGATTATTAAACATGACTTCGAAATTTTCGTTGGATTTCTTTTCTTTTCGAAGTTTTTTAGATATGGAATAATACCGGTTTTTACCAGATATTTTTCTTTTTCTTTTCCAAGACATTTTATCTCAATTCAGCCTCGATTTCAGATTTTTCTTGCTCATATCCGGGAACATCCGTTTCCGGAGCCTCTCCAATTTCAGCTTCATAATTATCCATATTCAAGAGAGCGTTGATCAATAAATAACGGACAAATAATTCTCTATCTACTGGATTGGCCTTTACCCTGTTGAAAGAATTTATAACTTGAGTGTCAATTTCGTTGACGGCATCAGCCGCAAAAGCAGCTCCTGTTTTGTCTTCTCCGGGAAGAGAATCAACTTCGTCTTCTGCTTCTTTTTCCAACTCTTGCTCTATTTCAGCCGCTTCTTCATCACCTTTCAAATCGAATATAGCAGCCTCTTCTTCTTCAGGCTGATCTGTCAAATCTATTTGAAGATCTTCTTCTAAAGCCAGAGGTTCGGTGTCTTCTGTTCTGTCGGCTTTTATTTTTTCATATTGATCTGCAATATCTGCGATTGCGATAGGTACATTTAAGAGATTTTTCAAATTTACAACCAAATGTTTGCGAAAAGAATCTCTTTGGCCTTTGCTTGTTTTCATTTTTTTATAATGAATTTCAATTTTTGGCATAATTTGTTTGAGAAGATCACCTAATTCATTGATTCCGGTGAAAGAGCTTCCGCCAACTTCTTCTTGTTCTGAGATTAATTTTCTTATTACACCTCGAAGTTTAGCTTCTGCTTCTTGTTGTTCTCGTATATTTACGATAGTTTTTCTTATAAGTTTTCTAAGCTTTTCTTCTTGAATAAGATCCATAATAAATTCACTCCGATCAATTTTTTCATATTTAAGTTTCTTCAACTTTTTATCTCTTTTAGGTTTTGCCCTTTTGACTGGTCCAATAGCCACAGCTCCGGAACCCATAACAGATGTTTCCTCTAAAGATTCTGGTCTCAATATGGCCATTACTTTATTATAAATATTATCAGGACCAGTATTTTCCCCTTTTTCGCCAACAATAAATCTAGGAATATGATCATCTATTCCTGCTTCGTCTTCGTTTTCTATGGCCTGTCGGAAAGACGAAGCACTCAAGTCCATTCCTCCTTTTCCAACTGCGACTTTGGCAACGAAAGGAGGTACATCGACTTTTTCCGGGTCAATTTCTAATTTTTGTTTATTGGCATCAGCCCATCTTTTAAATTCATTGACCCTTGCGGCATCAGTAATTTCTTCTTTTGATTTATCAGGTTTAGAACTAGCTCCCATCGCAAATTTTACATTTTCATATTGACCAGCTTCTCCACCTTTTTCAATAAACTCATAAACAGACTTTGCCGGACTTCCAGACACTGTTTTAATTTCAATTTTAGGGTGTTGAGAAATTCCATAAATTTCAAAAACTTGTAAAGAATCGTCCAACGTAAACCTTCCACGAGGACTATCTCCAATAAATACAATTACTTTTTCAACTTGCGGACTGTTTGCATATTCCATCATCAATTCATAGTGGCCAGCAGTTGGAGGTTTGAAACCTCCGGGAATAAGAATAATATATTTAGAATCATCTTTCAATTCTTCATTTGCTTGTTGAAATGAAGATTGCATGCCTCCAATAATAAAATCACCCGTTATTTTTATAGGATTTTTTGTTCCAAATCTTTTCTCATCTCGCAGAACAATCCCCTCATGATCTCTCATTTCGCCGGCAACACTGGTCAAAGAATCTAAAATTATATTTCCCATTTCACGAGTCGCATGATACATTATTGCACCATCAATGGCTTTTTTTCTTTCTTTTTCATCTTCAATCAAGGGTTCTAAAGGTGTTCCATTGAGAACCAAAAGATAAACTTCTTTACTAACTGCTCCAACGCCTTTTCGCTCTCCAACCTTAATTTTTTCTCCGGCGGGATTATCAGCTTGAATTAGCCATTGTTTCAACGATTTTTCTTCTATATTTTCTTCTGAAATCGTAACTGAAAAAGTTTCCGACAAAACAGAATCAAATTTTGGCTTTTGTTTGAATTCAGTTGGAATGCTTCCATATATTTTAAAACCATATTTTTCAGCAACAGGCATTATTTTATCAATCATTTCCTGCATTTTTGACTGATCATATTTCACTTCATAACTCACCGCTTTTGATTTTTCCGGCCTACTTTCGCCCTGTCTTACAACATTTCCTTTTCGATCTTTTCTTTCATAAAACTGATTTATGCCATGAAAAGCTAAAAAATTATCTTCGTATTTTGTAACGTTTGTGGTTTCAGAAACATATTCAGCGTTGATAAATTTTGTAGGATCATCATAAAGTCCTAACTCTTTTAGTTCCTCTTCAATATTAGGAAGAGAGCGATTCAATATTGTTAAAAGTTTTGTAACCGATTTTACCATCCCGTGCTCTTGCCCTGTGCCGGGATTCTTCGGAAATCTTTCTCTAACATTTGAAACAGTAACGCCGGCTTGGTCAATTGCTTTTAAACTTCCCCTATCAACTGCAAACTGTTTACTTTGTTCGTCTCCGATTACTTTAAAACTTACGTTCACGCCATCAATTTTCACACTTGCTGGGTTTTCTTCTAAAGAGTCCTGCGCAAGCATAAAAAAACCAATAAGATCTTTTCCGTTTCTGACGGATTTCAGATCAAAGGGATGGGACATATGCCCAGCCGCACCGCCTTCAGTTAGAAGTTTTTTCTTCATTTTTTGTATTATTACCTTCTTCTAAAACTTGAATTTGTTCTTCTAAAATTCTTACACGTTCTTCAAGTTTTTTTGTCAGTTTTTTAATTTCCTTTATTTGTTGCCTAGCAACAGAAACCCTATTTTGTTCTTTGAGAGTTTTTGGCCTCAAAGAAGAAAGAAGTTCATGAACAGACTGGATATATCCGGATAATGTCGGATTTTCTTTCCACTCTTTCATTAGAAAATTTTTTGTTATTTTGTTTAAGTCAATCATCTTTTTTGACCTTTGTTGTTTTTTTAGATTTTTTCTTGGCTTTAGTTGGCTTTTTCTTTTTCACAATTTTTTTTGGCTTCTCAGCTTTTATTTTAGTGGTTTCCGAAATAACAGAAGGGGTTTTTGTTTCAGTGATAATTTCTCCAAAATCTACAATTTCTTCTTGTTGTTTTTTTCTTTCTTCCACTTTTCTTCTGTAAGTCAGCCTTTTCCATGCTTTACCCATTTTTTTCTCCTTAATCTACTTGACTGTGTGTTATTGGATAGGGAAATATCATATCCGGATTGGAAATTGAAATAACATAAGGTATTCCTCTGGCTCTATGGCCGGTCCCCACTCCTAGGGAGAAAGGAATTTGATCAATTGTTATATCTCCTGCCCCTCCCTCTGTTTTTCTCTTCTTTTGAAAAGTCAATTCTCCAATTGTGAAATTTTCAATTATGAAATCACCTCGAATTTTATTTTTTTGAACAGCAATACTCATCTAGTCCACTTCTCCATCAGTTTTATAAAAGTATTTTCTCTTGCTTCTTTTTTTCTTTCGGCAATAGATTTACCTTCTTTTTTTACTTTTTTATCTTTTGCGGCTTTAGACATGGATTCTTCTTTATCGCCATCTTTATCTAAATCTAAATAATCCGGTTTTGGCTCATCTCTTTTTTGATGCATGTGTTCGCGCATCTCTAAAACGGTGAGTTCGGAAACATTTATATCTTCCACAACCTCATCTCCGAAATCAACTGTATAAAAATTAACTGTTCCATCTTCCAATAGACTATGGGAAATTACAACACCTTCTCTTCCGGTGGTATTTTCTTTTACATGAGATGCACAGTCGTGCTTAATACCTTTTTCTTTTTTTGCTTCTTTCAAAACTTTTTTCTCCTTTTTATCTTGTTTCCACTCTTTCATAATTTTTTCTCCTAACTTATAAGAATCTTCCCAATCTCTAAAATGCATTCCACTTCCCATTAAATAAGCTTCCATTTCCATTTTTCGAAGATGTGGATTTTCTTGAGCATAACCCTCAAAGGTAATAGAATTTTCGTCAAACTCTCCCCTGCAATTTTGTGCATGATGGACCAACTCATGGGAAACTGAACGGAGAATGTCTTTGGGATGCCTATTATCAACATATACGGTCACTCGGTGATTATCGGGATCATAATATGCTGTTCTCCCTAACTCTTTTTTTGCATTTTCTCTATCCGAAACAAATCTAATTGTTGCATCTTTATCAAACTTCATCCTTTGTTTCGCAAAAGGATAAAAGTCATCCAACAATTCCATAGTTCTTGAATTATCTCGTTCAGATTCATCAATAATAAAAAAAGGCATTTGATTATTTCCCCCACTATAGGTCGTCAGGTTCTCCGACTTGTACTTTTGAAGATTCTTCCTCTGGAGGAGCTTCAGTTTCTGCCGCATCACCTTTGAGATCTCTTTTGATCAAAGGAATTGCTTTTTGAAAATCTTCCAAACCCATTCCCAATTCTTGCATAATAGCGCTTATAGCCTGTGTGATTTCTATAACATCATCAACTTTAAACTTTTTCATCCGGTCGAAGAAAAAATCCCATGCCCGGTGGCCCTTTAGTTGTTTGACAGAACTTTTATCTTTATCCTGCGCTTCATTTACATCCAGTTTATTTATTTCTTCTATGATAATTTCTTTAAGCCTATCTTTGCTAAGTTTCATCATATTCCTCCTTGTAAGGTAAAGTTTGAGCATATAATTAGTTATTTATACCACAAAAAATAATAAAAATGAACAATTAATGCCCAATAAAAACTAAAACAAAGATAAGCCCCAATTTGTGCCATGAGAACATCCTTATATCTATAAATAAAATAACACCCGGAACAAATTAGAATACTTTTGACAAGAATAAAAGGCATAATTCCATCCATTTTCATAAAAATATTCATAAAAGGATTGTTTTCTTTATATAAACCATTTTTTATGACACCGATTGACACAAATATATCAACCAAATTAAAAAACAAGATTCCATAAATAAATGCTTTTATGATTTTTTTTGAAAATAACATTTCATTTACCTAGTATCTCTTTTAGCGGCAATGGACATCATTTCATCATATGCGTTTGTTTTTATCTTAGATAATTTTTCCAAATACCCACTTCTTCTCAGGGATTTGAACGCTAAATTCTCCGAGGAAAATTCCCCCCCGGTTTCCAGTCCACACCTTCTGAACTTTTTTATTTTTTCCATCAACCTTTCAGCATCTGCGTGTGCCTGCTCATAATTGCCTATTGAAAAAAGAGCATGAACATCATTTATTGCATTTCCGATGGCAGCGGCTTTTTTATAAACAGCCGCAGAGTCAACTTTGATTTTTTTCTTTGTTGGCTTTGTAGCCCAGCGATCATAGAGAAGAGAATAAACACCGGTAGAAGCATGAGGCTCATTAACGTCTTGTGCATAGACTTCAACTTCAAAACCTTTTATTTTAATATCATGTTTTCTATTCCAATCATTTTTCTTTGAAGTGAAATAATCTTTAAGAAAAGTAAATCTATGATCTATTTTTTTAAAATCCAACAATATGTGAAGATCAATATCAGATTCATCAGCATAATTATAATTTGCTAAAGAGCCAGTAAAAGTGATATCGATAAGCTCTGCATCCACCTCCAAAGTTTTGAAAAAGTCTTTCCCTATTTTTACAAGTATTTGCCTCACTCGTGAGTCAAGTTTTTCGGGATTTTTCCAAAACTTCTGATTTAGTTCATCTTTGAGATTGAATTGATCATAACCAAAAAATGCATGAATTGCTTCGTTGAGTTCTTGAATTTCGTCTCTTTTTCCCGATGGCGGAGCGCTTTTTGACCTTTCGTAGTCTGGCTTTTCGCTATATGGCCCTTTGGAATACTTATTACCACCTTTTCCAATGAGTTTTATTTTCATTTTTTTGTGTTTTTTACGAACTTCTTTTTGATATGGTTCTGTTTGTTCGTCAATTTTCATTTTCTATATCTTCCTTTAGGGTTTTAAATATTTTATATTTATCTTCCTTTTCAAATTCTAAAATATAATTTAGCAAATTTTGTTTTGTAACTGCGACATACATTTTTCCAACGCTACAATACGGGCAGTGATTGCCATACCATGTTGCTTCCGTTCCCTTGCATACAGTACAAGTAACTTTTATGTAGAGGTCCACAAAGCATCCTCCCTAACAAGAATACATTACACTCTCCTTGAAGTCATCCGACAAAAATTGCATAAATCTATAAACTGAATCGTCGTCACACTGTAAGTGGATCATATCTATTAGTGCTCTTTGGTATTTTTCGCTCTTTAGACCGGTCAAAGAATTGGCGAGATAATATAGCTCATCACTACTCATATAAGCTCTTTCCCTCTCGCAAGAGACATCCGCGGCTTTCATGAACATACTGTTTGCCAATATTTTGTGAGTATTTGTATATTCGCTTGATTCGTACCCACCATCAACTAAAGAAGAACTTGGACTAGGAAATTTCGGTTTTTTCATTTGATCACACCTCTCCACTATTAGTCTACCATAAGTAACTAGATGTTTTCAAACGTTTTTGCTCTGAGTTTTTATTAATTACGCAGTATGTTCTTCACAATGGTTAGTTCGGCAGTCAATACATCATTTTGTATTTTTACACATTCTTTTTGAAACTTTCTCATCAACCAGCCTCTAAATGGCCACATAAAATAATAATTTGAATTAACAAAATGATCAACAACAGACTTTACATCGATTCTCATGCCGGTCATCCAATAGTATGCTGCAATAGTCATTCTATATCCGCGAAATTCAGCCCATGCTCTTCCCGGAGATGGAAAAGGTAAGATGAATAAGAAGAAAAAATAAAACCAAGGATTCCAAATTCCCAACAGGCCAAGAACAAACAAACACTGAGGAAATAGATAAAGAAAATTGAAAAACCATCCTAATCGTTGCCTATCATACAGATGAACCCATTCATGAGCTAATGTTGCTATAGCTCCTAAATTATTATCTTCATTCCATGGAAGTTTGGGCACATAAACATGTGGGTAAAAAGTGGTCACAAATCTAGTCATAAACCCTTTGTTGAAAAAGATTATGTATGAAAGAAATTTCATCAAAAAACTATCTTCTTTACTTCTAATTTCAAAACCTTTAATATTTTGTGTCATAAAATTTTCTAACTTTTCTCTCTTTTGTTTTAGGGAATTTGCCATTAGATGGTATCTCCTTTCTAATTTTCAATATAATATTTTAAGTATGCTAATCCAAAAAGAACCGCGCCCCATGTAGCCAAAATCCACATTGGCCCCCAAAAACTATCGAACATTTTTAAACACTCCTTGTATTGATTTATTTTTAGGCAAACATATATATATCGTCAGAAAAAATAAAAAGTTTCTTTTTTTTTAAAAAAGAAAGAAAATGTTCTATAATATAGAAAGTCTTCACACAAAAGAATCGAATTTGATTCCGAAGGCTGCTCTCCCATAGGGTGCGATACTGCTATTCAGCTAATGGTGTCGCACAAAAGAGAAGAGGGATAAAATCCTCTTTTTAAGGCGGGCCAACGGCCCGCCTTTTTTCTTTTATTTTTCTATTTAATAATAATAGGAGAAATAAAATGTCTTTACATATAAAAAGCGTACAACATTTAATCGATCTTGTCTCTTCCGAAGTAGTTTCCGGTTCTGTTGCCGGAAAAGGAAGTTTTCTAGGTCTAGATTCAAATGGCAACACAGTTGTAGTAACCCCGCCGGTATCTTCAGTAGAGAATGGAGCTAATAATAGAGTTGCAACTTTTTCTTCAACAGAAGCTCTCAATGGGGAAGAAAATTTAACTTTCGACGGAAGCGTGTTGACGGTTGCCGGAGATATAAGTGGTTCTGGCAAGCTTCAAATTGCTGAAAGGATCGAAGCTAAAGATTTGGGCATTACAGGTTCGGCTACTATTCGCGGAAATCTAAACGCCGGAAAAGCTTCATCAGTCAACCATATTATAACAGGCTCTGCATTTATATCTGGCTCTTCGGCACATACTTTAGAAATTTTTGCTCCGACCACAGCGGTAGTCAATTATTCGCCCTTAAAAATTAAGGCTGAAGAATCTGCTTTTGCCACCAATACGATAGCATTTGCTGGAACTGGTTCGGCCTTGTGGGAAGTTGGAACTTTCGGCCCAAATTGGGATGATGTTTATAAAAATTCATTCGGATTGGCTTTGCCACACGTAAACAATTGTTTCATTATTCAGAACAATGAAACAGAACACGGAATCCGTAGGGCCGGTAGCGCCGCGGCCCTTGGCGGAAAAACACATGGTAACCCTCTCTTCAGTATTAATTATTCTGGCTCTGTTGCCATCGGAACAAACACTTTTGCAAATGGCGCACTCCATGGAAGACTTTACGTAAATGCCAATGAAGCCGCAGATAAAATAGGGCAGTTAATCATCGGCCCTACCGATGCTGGAAAATCAAGTGGCGATTTGAATTCTCTTTTTGTCAGCGGTGCTATAAAACCTATTCCGGGCGGAAATAATTCATTTCTTATAAATGCTACCTGTACCGAAACTGCCGGAAGCCCTCTGTTTTATGTTTCTTCTTCGGGGGAGGCGATGGTTCTTGCCGTTGGAAAAGGTCATACGGGTGGTCATAATGGCGGAAATGCTTTGTTCGTATGGCATTCCGGAACGTTGGCCCCCGGCGGTTCAGGAGCCGGCGGTTCTGAAAAAGACACCGGGATCTTAGTTAGGGCAGGAGAGGGCAATCCATCAGGTCAGGGAAAATGTGTTTATTTACAGTTCCAAGATGGTGATGGGGACGATGGCGGGGGAATTCGCTGCGGCTCAACAGTTGCGAACCCTGAACTTTTTAATGGATCGGACATTAGAATCAAAACTGACATCAATCCAACTCAAATTAAAGGATTGGAGACGATCAACGGTTTGGAGCTAATCGAGTACAGATGGAATCCGCTATATCGATATAATACAAAATTAAATAAAATAGGCTTTAGTGCTCAAAATTGCGAACAAGTATATCCGGAAATGGTTGCTGAAGATCCGCACGCGCATGAAAAGTTTGGTTTCAAAATCAAGAGTATTGCAAAAGCGGAGCTTATCCCAATATTGGTCAAAGCTGTACAAGAACTATCGGCAGAAGTAGAAGAACTAAAAAAGAAAATAAAATAAGATTGAATTATAAAGTTTTTGCCTTTTTCAACATTTCTTTCAAAAAATCTTTCTTATACATAATGAGGCTGTTGAATTTGGCGCGGGCTCGACTTTGATGATAAGCTCCAGAAGGACGAACCAATTCGCCATCAACAATTCGATCATTGAAATTTATTTCCGTATTTTTTTTATAAACAATACGATCCTTTCCTTTTTTGACTACAACCTTCGGCGCGGCCATCAAAACCCCGACGCCGAAAATTTTTAACAAAAAAATAAAAAAAATAGTTTTTTTCATTCATAATCCCTCCGTACTTTTCATCAGATCTTTAACATTGGTTTCGCAAAAGCCATGACCTTCCCGTTCAATAAACTCATAAATAATACCGGTTAGTTCAGAAGGTTTTGTAAAAGCTTGAACCAAGCCGGGACATGTAAGAGGTTTATCAGTTGTAAATTCAGCATAGCCTTTTTCTTTCCACTCTTCCATTACTTTTTCAACAGAATCAACTTGATAGGCGATATGATGAATTCCGCCAACATTGTTTCGACCCTTAACCCACTCTCCAACAATTGAACCTTCTGTTCCGTCCGAAATAAAAAGTTCAGGAGGCAGGTGATATTCTCCGCAAACCCAAGGAGCGGTTAGGTATCTAGCCTCCGCCTTGATTTTTTCCGGAGGGACCAAAGCATAACACTTTGCCTTTGAACCATCTTCGAATTCTATTTCAAAGCCATCAGGCAAATCATCAGGAATTTTATAACCCAAAGTATCAATAAAAAATTTTACAGTTTTGTGTCGGTCTTTTACGCGGTAGGCAATATGGTCGATTCTCATTTATTCTTCCTATCATTTTACAAGCTTATAAAGCCCAGTTATAACTTCGTCCCATTTATCGGGATACATTTCTTCAGCAATATCTACAATCTCTTGAGCAATTTTGGTTAGCTCTTCTTTTTCCTTAAGCCATACCACAACTTCTTCTAAGCCGGCAGCAAGCTGTTCTTTTTCAAATTGCGGCCCAATATCGTCAGTAACAAGGGCGGCATATAAACTAGCAGTGTTTAGATTAGGCGCAAGCATTTCGCGTTCCCTAATTTCTTGAATTGCTTCGAAAATAATTTTTTCTAAAATTTTTTTTGTAAGTTTCATTGACAATCTCCGCAATAGTGTGTTATAATATAAATAGTCGAAAGGATTACAAATGAATTTATTAGATATTGCTTATTTCCTAACAGTCGTGGTATGTTTTTTTACGTTGGGTTTATTAGCATGGGACGAACAAAGCAAGAACCCTTACAGCAAGCCGTACAAAGGTCCTGAAGAGCAGAAAGCTTTCGAAAACATAGAAGGACATCCCACAAAAGAAAAAGACCCTTAGAAAAGCTTAGAAAGCCAAAAAATAAGGACTTTTTGAAACTTTCCAAATTTGAATTATAATACTAATTATAGGAGAAACCTGCCAAACAGTTATAAGGAGAAATTCAAATGGGTGGATATAAACCCGGCCGCGGCCAAATCGCAGACAACTTAGAAGTCACAGGACAAGCGTATTCATCAATAAACACACTGACAGATGAAGCAAACATTGCAACAAATTGCGATGACGGTAATAGCCACAAGGTTACCTTGGGGGGAAACCGAACATTGTCAAATCCAACAAACATGCAAACTGGTGCAACTTATCTTTGGATTATCGTACAAGATGGGACCGGAGGTAGAACCTTGGCGTATGGAAACAAGTTTAAATTTCCGGGCGGAGGAGAACCAGTTCTTTCTACAACGGCAAATGCAGTTGATCTTCTATCTGCTGTTTACGACGGGACAAATTTTCTTGCCAACCTATCCAAAACATATAGCTAAAAATAAGGAAATCAGAAATGTTTGTATTCAACCAAAACACTTCCTACGTTTATCCCGTTGCATATTGGCGCTTTGACGGCTCGGATTACGCCAGATTTGTAGGTGGAACAAAAACCATTGCAAATGCTTCGCTATCCGGCAACTTTACACATGACATGTCCGGAACGTGTATTAATATGGAAAATGATAATTGGTCCTTGGGCACATGGGGAGCCTTTGACGGTGGTGGCCTAAAGCTAATACCGTCTAGGTTGCCGTCATCAGGATCTGATCGATATATGATGCACTTTGATTGGGTGGATGAAAGAATTCGCTGTGTTGCTGATGATAGTCTAAGATTTTCAAAAACAGATTCATGGTCTGTTTCCTTTTGGTGCCATAATCAAATTATTTCCAATAATGATATTATTAGCTTTTGGGACGGCGTTACAGGAGCCCGTCTCGGAGGCTGGGGAGTGAAGCTTAGCTCTGGAAAGCCGGCAATTATGGTTGGCGACTCTGCGGGAAATTTAATGCAAGTTACTGCCAGTACTCAAATAGGATCATCTGATCCATACCACTGGGTGGTTGTATATTCTGGCTCCGCAAATGGAGATGCAACAACTGCATGCTCTGGAACACACAGCAGTATAAAATTTTATAAAGATGGCAAACAAGAAAGAGTAGAGTATTATGACGTTGGAAGCAGTTCCGTTGGGGGAGTTACAAACAATGCCGTTGCTGCTACGTCAAACGCAACAGCTCCATCGGGCACCGTAACAAACGAAACTGGATCTGGATGTTTAGGAATTGGTGGCGCAGCCCTTGACGTTCATTATTTAGGAAGCCGCCAGCTTTTGTCTGGTGGTTTATCAAACCTTGCAGTATGGAACTTTGCTTTAAATGCCGGCCAAGTTGATAAGCTTTTCAATGGCGGCTATCACATGGATTGCAACTTTGCACTAACTGGCGCAAATTATCAAAAAAATACTTACAACGAAAAGCCATTGCATCCGGTTGTTTTTCCTCTTCCAATTACTTTTGCCGAAACCACACTTCGAGTCTTTAAATCAGAAGCTGGCGGCAGCGGCCCAACCAGCTTACAAACAGAGTACAGTTTTATTGCCAACCCGCTGGCGGGTGATCCGAACGCAACAGAATTACGGGCAGGGTATTATTGGTTAGACACGGGAGGTGCCCTTATAACGCTTCTCCAAACGGGCTCTTCAGTCGGTGCAGGAGATGACAACGCGCTAACTTTCGAAAATAACGGCCTTTTTAGAATCCATGAAGATGGAAGCCTTCAAAACATCTTCTAGAAAATTAGCAGAAGAAGGTACCGTCTAGTGTTATATAGCTAAAGGATAATTTGAAATGAGAACTTACACAATTATTGACACAAATGCTATCACCGATCAAATGATCGAAGATTGCGTTCAAACTTCCCGCGATACAGTTCGCAAATCTGTTG
>CETC01070463.1_pt1 | contig 17398 bp, 16 predicted proteins | sample 326911 | NCBI WGS metagenome assembly CETC01 (sample SAMEA2622694, study PRJEB7988) | marine metagenome | isolation source: saline water (ENVO:00002010), including | reverse complement strand
CTGAGACAAAGCCTGAGCCTGAGACAAAGGTTGAGCCAAAACCTGAGACAAAGCCTGAGCCTGACGGCAAAAAAGAATGGTCAAAATCTGATTTTGAGGTGACAGATCCAGATAATGTTGAGTTTTCGCAACTTGATGATGGGTCTGTGAAAGTTGAGACTAAAACAGCCGTCCTTAGAATGAAAATGAAACTTTCAAAAAACAGCCAAAGAAATAAAGTGTTTAAAAAACCATATGATGCAAAAATATATTTTTCCTCAGTAGACCAGCCAGAAAAATATAAAACAAGTATGATTGAACTAAAAGGTATCAAGCACAATGAAAAAGCAACAAATATTTATAAGATTGCGTTGGCTAAAATGGAAGAAAATCCTAACCAGGCAATAGCAGATGATACACCAGACATGGTACCCGGGCCGCAACAACAGGAATAATATAATAAAATGAGTAAAAAAAACATATCAATAGTAGTAGAACAAAATGCCAGAGTAGTAACTCAAAGTGACGCATGCAAAAACATGTCAGAGAAAGAGAAGCATGTAGTATTTCAAATGCTTCTTAAAGCTTTAATAAATAATAAAAAAACAAACTGGCTTGAAGTATTTGACATGGAAAAGCCCACTAAGGATAAACCGGTTTCTATTTTATTTGATGATACGAAAGTAAATGACCTCAGCGATTTGTTAGAACCTGGCGGTATGGAGGGCTTAGATATCGGCAGCTTCTCCATAAAACAAGGGGAAAAGACAGTTGTTTTTACGGATGATAATTGGTACAAGGCAGCAAAGGAAGCTGGATATTGTCAAGGCCTGGGTACAAAAACAGATTCTTTCGGCCGAGAGGTACCCGATGTACCTATCGCATTTGATTATGGCAATTTAGCAAAACAACAAAATGCTGTCTTGGCCAAAGCAAAAGTTCAAACACTTAAAAAAGAAGTTATAAACATCATAAGCTCCCACCTGCAAGACTTGAGCATGGGAGGGGAAAATAAGAACCCTTCTTTTAGAAAATCTTTAGTTTGCGATAGGTTAACTTCTTCTCAACAATCCGCTATGACGGATGGCCTAGAGGCTGCTCTTGCCATAACGGGCGGACAACAACTAACTTCTGCTGCGTTTAAAGCCAGATCACAAAAAATTATTAGAACAGCAGCTGGAGCTACAGACATGAAGAGTTTCTCTTTGTTAGGAACATCTCTGTGGAACTTAACAAAGCGTTTAGCTGTGATGGCCCCGGCGGCGGGCCTATTAGGCCTGGGCACTCAGATCGCTCTTACAAGATTTACTGATGTTGAACAAGAGACTTCTTACGCTGCCGGGGGATGGCTAGCCTCTTATCTTTTAATAGATCATGGTTTTCGACCCGGGCCCAAAACAAAAGCAACTATTGGCACTGCAGCAGTAATTGGTAGCATCTTGAACTTAATCCAAAAGTCCGATGACAAATCTTTACCCTGTGCTGTTGAAAGAGTTATTTTTGGTATAGCACTCGGTGCCGCAGGACCTTTTGTAACAACACTACTTGCAAGTCCGCGGCTGCAGAAAATTTTAAGAGATACACCAAGAACCGAAGCCGACTGGGCTAAAGCAACAGAGGAAGCGATGAGGATCCTTTTGAAGAGGGTCGAAGCAAAAGTTGCTGAATGGCCATGGGAAGAAATATTGGCACCTCCAAAAAGCATAAGTGATTCTATTTCTGGTGCACCGTATGAGGCAGAGGTTCAAAGCATACTATCTGATGCTTTTTACGAATGTATAAAAAAACCAAGAAATGGAGGTATAGATTGGGTTGATCCTTCAAACACGTATATGCTTTCGGACGAAACTTTGAAAACGATCAAGGAAAGATTTAAACTCCTAGAAAACCAATTTGCCGAGGAGCCTTCGAAACTACCAGTTGGCCGGCCAGCAAGAGTAAATATCCTCAAAGATATGTCGGACGAAGAAATAAAGAAAAAGTTTAATGAAATATATTTATCCGAAATAAACGCTAGAGTGCAAAAGCATGTTGATGAACTTTACCGATTTGTTACGACAGAAAAAGAAAAAATATTAAAAGGCCTGAAAAAAGAGTTCGACGAATCAATGGATTTAAGGAAAGTAATAGGCGGAAAACAAGTTGATTTTGGGCAGGTTGAAAATTTGGTTGAACCAATGCTTAAAAGTGCATTAAAAAAAGCCCAAACGCCTTACGTTAAAATGTGGAAAGAATCAGGGGAGAAGTTAAATCAAACAGTCAGCAACACTCCTCAACTTACAGTCAAGTATATTGAAAGCATAAACAGTGCATTGCGAAGCGAAGAAGGAGCAATTCAAATAATCGGTGATCAAGCAACTAAACTAGCAAATGATATCCAATTTATAATATCAGAAGGATATTCTCAAGGAAACTCTGTTGCTGCGATTAGAGAGAGGATACAAGAAGCTGTGAAAAGTTCTTTCTCTGTCGACGGTAAAATGATGTATTTTAAGGCACAAAACCGGGCAAGAGGCAAAATAAAAGGATACACAAAAACTGCAGATAGTGAAAAAAACATAAAGGATTTAGACCCGGAAGCTTTACAAAAAATAATTCGAATGGCGCAGAGCATTTCTGTTAAAGATCTAGAAGATCACTATAAGAAAATCGTAACTCTTTCCAGGGAATGTAGAAATATATTATCGCAGATTGATTTAGTTGGCCTATCAGTTAGCAGGGAGCTTGGTAAATCTATAAAAGCTAGTCGCAAAAAGTCGCTTGGGCCGGCCGGCGTAGCAGAAGAAGACATGGGCACATTTACTGCTGAAGTATATCAGGCAACCTGGAAACAATCCAAACAAATAACAGACGACATAATGAAGGATTTGGATGCCATAGATTTTGTTGAAAATGCCTCAGATATGGGACTCGTACAACAAACTGCAGCGGCAGTTGCTAGGACAGCTGGTGATATGGTTTACAGGGGTGAAGAAAAAGCATTAGCAGGCCTTGCCAAATCCGTTTCTGATTTAACACGAGGTATATGGCGAAAAATATTGTTTTCTTCTTCTATTGGTAAAAGACTTTTTGCAGTAGGCGCGGGGATTGGATACACAACTTATGCCGGCATAAAGTTAAGACACAGTAGAATTAATAACTTTCTGAACATAGGTTCTGAAGAGGAAAGAAAAATTAAAACTTTTGGCCTCACACTTTATTTCTCTTTAATGATGGAAAAACTAGCTGCTGCAGCCGAGCCTGGCAAGATGGAAATACAACCACCAAAAGGCCAAGTTTCAGGTAGGACAATTTCTACGTCTGTTAGAGATTTTAAAAATATAGTAAATGTTACCTCTCAAGAAATGTCAAAAAAAATCAATGACACGATCGGGGCCGGCCCAACAATATTGAAAACTTTTTCAACAGAAAAAGAGATAGAAACGATAAGAGCCATTGTGCTCGATGCAATCGAAGAAACGTCAGGAGACGCACTGTTTCCGGAAACCACCAAACTTTTAAATCCAAAAAAAGGACAAGATTTTAAAGTTAATCAAGTAATAAACTCTATCAAGAATGAGGCAACTTTATATTCTGATACATTCTTTCCAGAAAAGGGGACTGTTGAAGATGATAGTTTTCTTGGTCGCTTTTTTGAAAAACACATATTAGACCTTGGAAAGAGGGTCGAGTACGCAAAAGGTTTTGAAAACACTCCCGCCGGAAAACAAGCCAAATCAGGAGTTTCTGCTGGCAGTTATGTAGAAGTCGCTGAACTTGAACTTGATACTTGGCCGAAGGGAAAAAGTGAAAAAGATGCAGAAACACGCGAAATCACCAAAAAGTACTGGGCAGCTACAGGGAGAAAGTTGACCTCCAAAGATATAGAAGCAATGTACAGTGATCCAAAAAACGATCAGCATTGGAGTTCTGCGTTTATAACATACGTCATGCAAAGTGACCCGGGTTTTCAAAAACTATTGAAAAAGGGAGAAGCAATATTGGGTAAAGGCGGGGCCACCGGTCGAATGCATACGCACTATTATGGATCCGCAATGGAAAATTCAATAAATCTAGCCAAAGGTGACGATAGTAACTTCAAAAGAGGGGAAGACTGGATTTATCTTCCAGTTTCTGACGAAATCAGCGCTAGTGCATTTCCGGGGTTTGAAAAACAACACAAATATTTAGTAGGGTTAGGAAAAATCAATTATACACCTAAAATAGGAGATATTGCTATGGCGCCTTCAGAAGCAAAATCTGGAATTCATGGCGACATTGTAACCAGCAAGGGAAGAATCGGAGGAAATGTCAGGGGCAGTAAAGTAGATGTTCGAACCAAAAAAACAAAAATACAAGCAATAGTTACTAAGAACCCAGCTGCTGTTGATCAGTTTATTAACAAAACCAGGCAAACCAGTCAACAGCGACCGGTAGCCGGTGAAACCGGAGTAGAAGTACCAACAAGAGAAGGAGTTATGCAAACAGTGAACAAAAAATATTTACAAAATCTAGTAAAAGAAGTGTTAAACGAAAATTCAGGGCAAGGTTATGCGCCTTATCCGTACGGATCTTCAGTAAGAGACGAAGAACAACCAGAAGCTGACTACACCGAGGAGTGGAAATCTTTTTCTACGGAATTGATTCGCGATTCCTCTAGGGATATTGCAATAGAAGTCGCAAAAGTTTTGGTTAAAGATTTGGAACTTTTTGAAGATGTTTTAGAGTTGGCCGGCCAAAATCAGTCAGTTGGCCAAGAAATACTTCGAAAAGTTCAAGAAGCAAGAGAAAAAACAGTTTAATATGTGTTAGTATTTTCATATGGATGATTTAGACCAGAAAAAATGGATAACTGGTTCTAGCAAACATGTTGATTTTTTAGATGTTATTAGTCTTGTGCAAGATTATGTTAAAAATGGGTCAAAGATATTTATAGGATCCGACTCTTTTGTGTCTGGAAAGAAAACTTGCTTTGCGACCACTCTTTGCCTCCATGGGGGTTCTCATGGTGGTAGATACTTTTTTTATAAAGAAAAAATACCTAAGAACATCTATAATCAACTAGCAACTAGAATAGCTGAGGAAACAAGAAGATCTGTCGAGCTAGCTGAGGCTCTCATGGAAAACCATGGTTTTGATTGCGAAGACATAGAACTACATTTAGATGTATCCCCTTTCAGTGCCAATAACGGCACGTCAAGGCTTTCTGATGCAATGAAAGGGTACGTACAGGGTTACGGTCTTTCCTGCCGTCTTAAGCCAAATGCTTGGGCCTCACAGTCAATAGCTGATAGGCATTCAAAATGAGCGATAAAGATTTTTATCAAAATATCTATTCTGTTAGTTTTAAGGACATGATGGACCTTTGGATTGAAAGCTTTCACCCTTTTGGTACGGTTCTTATAATATGGGATGCTGCAAACCACAGTGACATTCTTACAAGATGTGGATTGCTAGTGAAAAATACAGAACTTTACAACAACAAAGCACTTACGATAGAACTTCCTGGCCCCATTGAAGCTTTTCAAGTAATGGACAATCTTACCTCAGAAGGCCTGACTGCTTACATGCAAGTCTATAGATCTGGAAAACTGATTTCAGACAATATATAAAATCACAACTATTTACTTCAGGCCAAAAAAATGAGAATAAATATAAAAATTATGCCAAAAGATGTTGATACAGTAGCAAAAGCCGTGATTATAGACGAAAAAGGCAGAGTATTGATGCTTAAAAGGTCTAAGGATCTGGATAAATACCCAGAAAAGTGGGATTTACCTGGAGGTCACCTGAAAGAAAAAGAAAACTTGATTAAGGGCCTAAAAAGAGAAGTCGAAGAAGAAACAAGTTTAAAGATAAGAGATCCTGAACTTTTTCATCAAGATAAAAAAACTTATTTCTTTATAACAAAGTATGATTCAAGAAAAATTAAACTAAGCCACGAACATACGGCATATTCTTTTATTGATAAAAAAGCGCTAAGCGAAGAAGACAAATACCAGAGGATAGCGCTTAAGGGTCTGGAGGTTTATAATGATAAAAATTAATATTAATTCAAAAAGTTCTAGCTTTGATTTCATAAAGTCAAAGTTAAAGCCTAGAGGTGAGCTGTTCCAAGGAGTCTGGATTGGAGACACAATAAACCCAGATGTGTCCGAAAGGCTAATCGAAATCGCTGACAGTGTTCTAAAGTCTATGGAAATAAAAGCAACTGTAAAGGATATCATTATAACCGGATCTATTGCTAGTTATAACTGGCACGATCTTTCTGATATTGATTTGCATATATTGCTAGATTTTAAAGAAATAGACCAAAATACCGACTTGGTTAAAAGAATGCTGGATCAGTCTAGAATCAATTGGAACAAAACTCATAATATCTTTATTCAAGATAAGGAAGTTGAGCTTTATTTTCAAGATGAAAAAGAAACACACGAAGCAAATGGCATTTGGTCCTTGTTGCAAGATAAGTGGGTTTTAAAGCCAGAAAGAATTGAAATGAACGTTGATTTAAGTGGGGTTGAAAAGAAAGCAGAAACTTTTGCAAGATCTATAGAACATGTTGAAAACCTCATTAAAGATGAAGAATTTAAAGAAGCAAACGACTATGCATCAAAGCTAAAGAAAAGAATTTCAAGAATGCGAAGAGCAGGGCTGGCGGAAGAAGGTATTTATTCTCCTGAAAACCTTGCATTTAAAATGCTGAGAAATGCAAACTGGCTTCAAAGGCTGTCCAATGCAAAAATAGAATCTTATGACAAAATGATGTCGCTAAGATTGAATGAGACAAACGATACAATGGAAGAAGTGAAAGATTATTTTAATAATATTGCAGACGAAGATTATATGAAATATTCAGATCACCCATTATCTTCAATACAAAATTTAATGGACCCGGACATCCCTGCGCCATGGGATGAAGAATACGAGGGAGATAAGTCATGACATTTGTTTATACGTTGATCTCTATAAACTTTCTGATAATGGTTGCTTCATGGTTTGTTTCTTATAAAATATTTAGACGAAAAATTGACAAAGAAAACCCACACTTGAGATCAGAGTTGGACGCCCTTAGAGAAGATGTAAATTTGGTGGCAAAAAACCCATCTGCCGCAAGAAGAAAGTTAAATTCTAACAAATAATCCTATACAATAGACTTACAGATGAAAGGCTAATAGAATCATGACCATGATTGCAGATGTTGTTGTAGACTTACAGTATGGAGATTGTGGAAAGGGAAAAATCACTCACGCCCTTTGCCGAGAAAGAGAATATACCCACGTAATAAGATATAATGGAGGATGCAATGCTGGGCATACCATCTATCATGAAGGTGAAAAGTTTATCACGCACCACATACCTTGTGGTGTCTTTTTTGGCATAAAATCTATTATTGGCCCCGGGTGTGTTGTTCACACTGACACATTTTTGGAAGAAGTAAAAATGTTAGAAGATGCCGGTATCAAAACAAAAGATTTGATTTTCATCTCTACAAATGCTCACCTTATTACAGATTGGCACCGAGCAGAAGAAAAAGAAGAAACAGACATTGGAACAACAAAAAGAGGCAACGGGCCTGCGTATAGAGATAAGTATGCTAGAAAGGGTGTTCGAGCATTTGAGGACCCAAGACTCTCTCCTTATATGATTGACCTTTACGAAGAGCTTTACGATAGCGAAGAGTTTGGAAAAATAGAAATTCTTTTTGAAGGAGCACAAGGATTTGGCCTAGATATTGATTGGGGGGATTATCCTTATGTCACTTCTTCCCACTGCACAGTTGGATCTGCGGTCCTTAATGGCGTTCCTCCAAAGTGCATTCGAGATGTATGGGGCGTTGCCAAGATATATGAGACATATGTTGGAGCAAAAGATTTTGAAGGTGTCGATGAACTGTTTGATGAAATAAGAGAACTTGGTCAAGAGTTTGGCTCAACGACAGGGCGCCCTAGACAGATTAACTGGTTAGATTTTGACCTTCTCAGAATGGCGTCTAGAGTCAACGGAGTCACTCAGGTAGTTTTCAACAAGATGGATATTTTAGATGAAGTGCAGTGTTGGTGCGCCTTTGAAGGTGAAATGCTTTATGAGTTTAAATCTAGAAATGATATTGAAACGTGGCTTAAAACCAAACTTCACCTTGAAGTAGACGAGGATATTGAAGTTATGTTTTCTGGTGACAAAGAATTCATATAGCCTACTTAAAGTATGGCCAAAAAATACATAGGAAGCGACTACACATTAAACATATATAGTCAAAATAATGATGATTTTGGTTCGACAGAGGTTGAACACGTTACCACACAAATAACATCCACTTATATAACTTCCAGCTGGACAGAAGCCACATCTAGTTACTCGATAATATCTGGGAGCACAGGTATAAGACACGACTTCAACACAGGTAATCAGTGCTTTGGGTATGGTTGTGTAATCGACGAAGACACGATGGTTGTTGGCAGTCATTTTGAGTCAGCTACTCTATCTGCAGCGCCAACCCAAGGTGTTTTTATCTTTAAAAGCGGGTCGACCGGGTGGGTCTCTAGTAGTGCAATTATCCCAGCGGAGTCTGATTGGCCAAAGTTCTTTTCTGTCCAAAGTGGTGGAAAATCTCAACACGAAATAAAACAGGCTGCAGCTTCATTTGATTATGACAAAAATACCATAGTCATATGTGGGCCGGCCAAAGACGCGGATTCTGGTGGGCCGGCCAGTGCACAAAGCGGAAGAGTCCTTGTTTACGAATCGGGATCTAACGGTTGGGCAAAAACTTTCACAATAAATACCGGATCCCTCAGTGTGTCTGCAAGAAACCTGGTCGACAAAGGACTATCTTTTGGTAGAAGCGCAAGAGTTTCCGGTGATAAAATAGTGGTTGGAACTTCTCTTTCAACTTCTCCGCATAGAAAACACCTATTTGTTTTTAAATCTAGTTCTGGTCCGGGATGGGCCTATGAAGCCACCCTCACTGCTGGATATGAAAATGGCGATGGCGATAATACATACGGGATATCGCCATATTCTTTTGAATCAAATCTACACATAGATATTACGAACAACGGTACAAGAATTATCGCTGCAGGTGCAGGTGAATCCACTTCTCTTCCATCAATACCAATTCCTGGTGAGTTTGGTTCTATTGTAATATGGGATTACAAAGGTGGGGCATGGGTGATGGATTCTAACCAGTTAACTTTGATTGGCGCTGGACTAAACAATAATGTTAGTACTGCAACTTATGGTACAAACTATGATAAAGAATACAAACTGTATACTCAATTAGGTAGAAATTCGTGTGCTGTTAGTGGCAGTTACATTGTAGCTACAGCCAAAGGAAGAGTTGTTGGAAGCCCTCAACAAAGGTTGCCCAATCGACTTTTCATATTTAAAAGCGGATCTACCGGGTGGGTAAAAGAAGCAGATTTTAAATCACCAAACCCTTTGACTGAAGGTTTAAACTCTGCAACTTATGATGATTTATTTGGAAACGCTCTAACAATTCAGGGCGGCGCCGTAGCAGTTACAGCTCCACAATACAGGGGACACAGCATGTCTAATCCTTATTTCGGAAGAACTCATATATACATGTCATCTTCTGCTTCTGGCTGGGCTTTAAAGCAAAGTATCGACAACCCATATAGTGGATCCGCAGACACCGGGGCTGGGGGGTATTGGCATGCCGGCCGTGACCATTTCTCTGGCCCTACAAACAACTGGAGTACTGACTTTGGGCGAGAGTCCGTGTACCCAGGTTTACATGGCGCAAATTTAGTTATACCATGGGGGCCATTAGCTTACAGGGCTAACGAAGCAGGTAATGCAGGAGTTGAGGTTGAGGATCAGGTTGCCGGTGGCGTCTATGTTTTATACGGATCCGGGGGCGTTGACAAAGAAGAGACGACAGAATCGTCAGAATTTCTGAAGACCAGTTTACCTTTTAGGTTCTCAGTAAATGGGCCGATGAATATTAGGCTGCAATCTGGTAATAAAAGCCATAAAACTTTTATTGGAGAACAAAAGTCTTAAAACTACTTACTTTTAGAGGTTTTTATATAATATGATCAGCCAACTTAAACCACTTTTTGGTAAATTTACAAATTTTGCTAAAAATAGAATGGGGTTTGATTATCCTCCAAAGCTTTTCTTAAAGCAAGATTCAGAAAACTCAAAATCTTGTTTGGGGCGTACGGCTCACTATGACCCAAAAGAAAAAGCGATTACAATATACACCACTGGAAGGCATCCAAAAGACATTCTTCGTTCTTATGCGCACGAATTGGTGCACCATACTCAAAACCTTAGAGGAGATCTTTCTCCTGAAAAATGTGGAGATATGGGGGATAAGTACGCTCAAGAAAACCCTCATATGCGCAAAATGGAAGAAGAAGCCTATTTAGTTGGCAATATGTGCTTTCGTGATTGGGAAGACAATGAAAAATTTAGTTTACAAGAGTCAAAGATTTTAAAGGAGAATAAAACAATGACCAAGAGAATAACAAAAGAATCATTAAAAGGAATGATTCGAGACATTCTAGAACAAAGAATGAATGAGCTGTATGATGATGAGGATTTACCAGCGGGCGGAGAAGATTTGCCACCTGATATGGACGACAAAATGATGTCTGGTGGATATGAAAGTAATCTATCTCCTGAAGAAGCAGAATCTGGATGGGGTGATGGACCAGGAAGCCCTGTTCCTTTAGACAACTTAAGCACAGACGACCTAATTGATGTAATGAAATCTGCATTGAGCATGCTTGAAGGTGAAAAAGATTTAGAGGAGCAGAGCAAGACCGATTCTCCGGATCGTGTAGCCGGCCGGGATGCTGGTGGCAGGAGACTTGATGAAGAAGAAGTATCTGAAGCCGGTTGCCAGTCTGGTCCACACAAAAGAGACGACGAGGAGTGCCCCGACTGTAAGGGAGAAGGTTGCCCCAAATGCAAGGATGTCAGCGAAGTCAAAGAGGATAGTGAATCTGAGATTGAGGAAGCTAAAGGCGAAAAAGGTGACGCAAATCCGCTAGATGGCGAAAGAGCAAAGTTTGATAAAGATCACGACGGTGTTCCAGACGGCGGTGATGAAGATCCTGACGACCCAGAGGTTAAGGAGTCGAAAATTCAAACACCAGAGCAGGAAAACTCACTGTATGAAAGTAGGTTTGCCAATAGAAATACTAATCTTTTTGAAGACTTAGTTAAAAAATGGGCCAAGTAAAGTTATAATACGAGGTATACTATGAAAGACGATCTTTTACTAGAAGGCGGTGCGCACGGTCACATGAACCATATCTATGACAATGGTGAAATGACCTTTGGCGAGCTTAAACAACTATTACAAGCTGCAGCAAGCGGCAAGCTGCGGGGTACCGAAAAGACAGACGGTCAAAATTTGTCTATCTCCTTCAATGTTAAGTCTGGTAGAGCAAAGGCAGCGAGAAACAAAGGTCAACTAAAAGCAGGGGGTTTAGATCCTGATGAGTTAGATGAGTTTTTCTCCAACCATCCATCTCAAGCTTTAAGATATAGCTTTGTTGAAGCCTTGCAAACTTTTGAAGATGCGGTTAAAGATCTAGATAGCGATACTTTAGTAAGTATATTCGGCCAGAATAATGAAGTTTACTTCAACACTGAAGTTATGAATCCAGGCAATCCAGACGCTCCTGATGATGATCCTAGAGGTAAAGGGACAACAAATGTAATCCCATACGACAAAAAAACTCTTCTTATTCACGGTGTTGGTCATTTTCATTTTGATCCCAAGCTTACAGACGAAGAAAACAAAGCAATCGATGTTTCTTCCAACTATGATAGACTTGAGCCGGTACTCAGAGGTAAAGCAACTGACGATCCAACTGTATTTTCTGTTGAGACTCACCCTGAAAGAAAACTGGCACCAGAAGGTTTAGATAGTATTAAAAAAGTACTTGGACCAACATTTGATGCAATAGATAATCTAATGCAAGACATTCAAGTTGATGACTCTGATACTATCGATCATTATGTATCCCAGCAAGTTTCCCCACAAATAGAGCAGTTTGGATTGACGGAAGATGTTAATCGCATGATTTTACAAAGAGTTATGAAGATAGGTGATTATCCAGGGTTACCTCAGATTACCAAAGGCATGCCAGTTGAATTGAAACAAGAAGTTAGCCAATTTGTAAAAAACTTCAAATATGCTGACTACACTATTGATCTGCAGCGTATCCTTCATGATTTTTCTACTGCCGCACTTGAAGGTTTTGAGTCCGCGTTCATTGGGGACAATGAACGACAGATAAAATTCCTACAAGATAAAATTAAGACAGAGATTGATGCAGTCCGTGGCTCGTCAAATGAAAGAGCAAAAGCGGAACTTGAAAAGCAGATGATCAAGCTTAAATCAATTAAAGGTGTAAATACTCCATCAGAAGGGTTTGTGTTCAGCTGGAATGGAATCACCTATAAGTTTACTGGAAACTTCGCTCCTGCCAACCAGATTCTTGGTATGAGGCCATTTAACCGCTTTGGACCTATAGAGCCTGCCGGATCAAAAGAAGTGCCCACCCGGGTCGATTCTGTGCCTCTGACCATAGGAGTTGTTCCAGGTGCATTCAAGCCACCCCACAAAGGCCATCTGAGCATGGTTGAATCTCTCGCAGAGAATGCAGATAAAGTTATCGTTATAATCTCAAAACCTTTGAAAGCAGCTAGAAATCTTCCCATGTCGAATAAGACAGTTGACTCCAATCATGCAGAGCAGATTTGGAAAGCTTATTTGGATAAAAGCCCAGCTGGTCCGAAGACTGTTGTTGTTCAGTCCCCATCTGCCTCCCCGGTTGGAGTGACTTACGACTTTGTAATGCAGGATCCAGATATCACTAATCAACTAATTGCGCCTAAGGGCGCCACTGTTCTTTTGGGTTGCGGCGACAAAGAAGAGGATAGCTCAAGATTTCAAGCTATTGTTAACAAGGCGAGAGAAGACTTGAACATAGAGGTTCAAGTTTGTGATCTTGTTGCAAAGCACTCCCAAGAATATATACAAACACTAGAACAAAATCCTGAAATCTTAGAACAACTTCCCTCTAACGGGAAAGCCTCTGTAAGTGTTGAAGACTTACATGCTTCTGATATGAGGTATATAATCGATGTTGCAGCAAAGAAGCCGGCCGGCCTTGCTCTGTTGCAAGATTTTGTTCCAAATCCAGAAGATGCACTCGCAGTAATGGGTATATTAGGGTTGAACCCGGAAGACGTTGATGAAGAAGACTCAGTTAGGAATGTAGAAGATCAAGTTGAAGAGCCTGAGGTAGACAAGTTATCAGAAATTATCAATCAAGAAGCTAGCAAGTTGTATGAGGATTTCAAAGCACAACGGGCGCCCGTCGGTAAAAAAGACAGTGGCAAGTTTCAGAAGTCAATGAGAAAAAGGCTATCAAAGGCCCATGCAACCTATTTAGATCAAGGCCGTCGTGATTTGACAAAGCATGGCGGCGGGTTTCGACTTGATAGGCCAAAAGATGTTTCGAATGCGTTTTTAGCTGAAGAGGAGATAGAAGAAATGTCTTCTATGGCTGCTGGATCTGTACAAGGTTACGCTGGGTCGATCGGAAAACAAAAAAGGGATGATGAAATGACAAAAGAAGAAAAAAGACTTCGAAGAAAAATAAGAATAGGACTAAAAGAGTTTTTTAATATTAAAAAACAAGAAGAAAAAGAAGTAGTTGCAAGAGTTCTCGAAGAGCACAGCTTAAGAATGCACCTTCGAGATATCATCTTGGAAACAACGCTAAATGAAGTAGAAGATCCTGAAGCTGATGTTCATGATAATACTGGCATTAACACTCTTAAAGATCTTTTAAAAAACACCAACATTCTAGCGACGATGAGGACTGCCTACAAAACCCTAACAACAGACGAGAATCAGAAAAAATCTTTTAGGGCCCACATTGTAAAGTGGATCCAAGACACTTTAGCTCCTGTTAAGTTAAACGACACTGACGCTCTGGCCGAGCAAGTTGGTGTTGATATAGAAGGTGTCGATGCATCGATGTTTATTGACGCCGACGATGGATCGGATAAAGATCAGCCAGAGCAAGAACCAGAGGATGAAGAAATGGCACCGATTTCTGGTGAGGACGCAACTGGTAGAAATAAAGCAGAAAGAGTCTATCCAGCCATTGAAAAGTCAATAGTAGATTATTATGCAGAATTAGATAATCCAGAAGACCAGGAAATGTTCCATGATTATCTTATTGCAAATGTCAAGCTTTATTTCGACAAGTGGGGAAATGAAATGTCAAAGAATATCGAAGAGCCCACAAATGCTGCATATGATCAGGCTTCTGCAGTTTAATTTGTCATAGCTCTTGAAAAATCTTAAATCGTATGATACCCTGGGTAGGAAGGTTGGCATCACAGCGAATGAAAGATAACTCACTTAAAAAACCAAAGTTCAAGTCAGATAATGAAAATTACAATCTTAAAAATCAACTTTTAAAAGAAAATAAAATAAATAAAGATTTTTTAGAAAAATTAAATTTTCTTACTTTAGAAGATCTAATAACATTAAAACTAGACTCTGCTAGTAAAAGCCTTAAAGGTAAACTTTTTAACTTTCCAATTTTAAAATATGCAACAGATATCTGCCAAGAATCTGTAATCAAATATGCCCTTTCTGTATCTTCAAATAGAAGAGAGGCTAGTTTAATATTGGGTAAAACAAAATCAGAACTTTCTTATTACATTAAAAAATATAATATTCTACTAGAATAGTTCTATTTAAAGTATGAAACATTTATTAGAAAATTGGCGAAATCTTCTGAAAGAAGAAGATTTTAAACCTCACCCTATGTACGACCCAGAAACTGGGGAAAAAGTTGAGACAAAAAAAGAAAAAGACCATCTAGACTTAGCTGATAAGGGGTATATACATGTAGATCCTGAGCAGATAAGAAAAGTCCTGAAAGACGAAGGTGGCGCTTCTGGAATGAAGCCCTTTTTGGACAATATCGACGCCAGTGAGGAATCAATAAAGAAAGCTATTGAAGCAATGGATGATGTTGGTCAACATGAAGATGGCGATTATATTCTAGCTGATGATAAAAGTATTCTTGTGAAGATGATTGAAGAAGAAATCAGATTTGTCTTAGAAAAGCGAAAAAAGAAAAAGAAGAAAAAATCTTCTGGTAAAAAAGATGCATGCTATCATAAAGTAAAGGCTAGATATGATGTCTGGCCAAGTGCCTACGCCTCCGGAGCACTGGTAAAATGCAGAAAAGTGGGAGCGGCCAACTGGGGAAACAAAAGTAAGAAAAAATGAACATTCGCATCAAAATTCAAAAGTCAATCAATACTGCGAAGTCGGATGCTAAAAGTATAAAGTGTCCGGCGGCAACGCAGGATTTAAAACTTAACACAAAGAATAGAGATGCAGCCATCCACGCAGAACATATTAAATATGGTCCACTAAACGTAGATGAGCCCGGGGATTATTGGAAAGATATTGCAAAATATTGGGACACAACTGAAAAAGCCGCCAAAAAATCTTTGTGTTCTAATTGTATTGCTTTTGACATTTCGCCCAGAATGAAAGATTGTATGCCCGGGCCAACTACCGATAAAGATGGTGAGCTTGGGTATTGTTGGATGCACCATTTTAAATGCCATTCGGCAAGGGCTTGTTATACTTGGGCAAAAGGCGGCCCAATAGTGGAAGATAAAATATCTTTTGAATGGCAGGAGAAAAATGAAAAATGACTCATGAAGATATCATAAAGATTATTGAAGAAGAGGTTGAAAATGCAATTCTTGAAAGATGTCAAAAAGGATATAAGACTCATCCTACTCGAAAAACCAAAAAGATGTATGGAAAAACATACAGAAACTGCATCAAAGCAGACGAAAGAAAACTAACAGATGCAGAATATGAAAAGAAAAAAGAAGTAGCGAAAGCCATAGAAAAAGACGACCCTGACATGCCCGAGGACAAAAAGTATGCTATAGCAACCTCTACTGCAAAAAGGGTTGCCCAAGAAGCAAAGAAAAAGAAAGCAGGCACTGAATCTAGTAAAGAGAGTTCTTTAAGAGACTGGTTCGGCCGAAAAGGTGCCAAAGGAAAAAAGAAAGGTTGGGTTGACTGCAATACCTGTCGAAAAGACAAAAAGACAGGAAAGAAAACATGCAAAGCCTGCGGAAGAAGTTCAGGCGAAAAAAGATCAAAGTATCCATCTTGCCGGCCTACACCTGGAGCGTGTGGTGAAAAAGGCCGCGGCAAGTCTTGGGGTAAAAAATCATCAAGAGGTAAAAAATAATGAAAATACAAAAAGAACACCTGATACAGATAATAAAAGAAGAGTTGGATAATTTATTATCTGAATACGTATTAGTTGACGAACACTTTGATCTTTACGAAGATCTTCAAGGTGCAATAGATGAGAATAATGAAACACCATGCCCGCAGTGCTTGTATGAAATATTGGCTGATGCTGCGTGCGGCTGTCCCGACTTGATCCCCGAAGCGGAATATAGAGGGCGAAAAGTGACACTTAACAAACCTATGCAGGGCGACGTTAAAAAATCCAAGGTGTATGTTAAAAATGCCAAAGGTAATGTTGTGAAAGTTAACTTTGGCGACAAAAATATGAAAATTAAAAAGTCAAATCCTAAACGCAGAAAATCATTCAGAGCTAGACACAATTGTAAAAACCCAGGGCCAAAGTGGAAAGCGCGCTACTGGTCTTGCAAAGCTTGGTAAGACATTATGAAACTTATAATGGAAAACTGGAGAAAGTATTTAAATGAGACGGGACAATATTCCGCGACTGAGAAGCTATCGGCTATGCGCGCAAGCTTTGACCCTTTAATCGACGCTTGGAATACTATCCCAGGCGAATTCCTGTTCAAGCTTCCTACCTCAAAAGGCCTTCCGGAAGATTATTCCCAGGAAGAATTAGCTTTTGATGTATTTGTAACTGCTATTGGTCTTAAGTTTAGTGTCGCCGTTGCCAAGCGGCTAGCAAAAACAATAAAAGAACTTACAGATAATAAAAAACTAGCAGCAGCCGCGGCTGGCCATACGTTTGCAATTCTAAACAAAGACCCCACCGCTCTTACAATCGCGGGTTCCACTGTTGCTGCTGAACTTACCTTTGATGCAATCGGAGATGCTATCAAAAAGTTTATGAAAACCGCCAATGCGTCCCCTGAGGTCATCGACAGTATTATCCCACAAGAATCATTGACTCAAATTGCAAAAATAGAGACTATTTAATATTATGAAACTTATAATGGAAAACTGGAAAAAGTATTTAGCAGAGCTTGATCTTACAGATCCTGATTTGGGCTACATGGCAGGAGCTACAGATACAAATGATGCTGTAAAGAGAGCCCAAACAGTGAAAGACACTTATACACACCCAAACACAATTGAAGCAGCCATGATTGCTATAAATTTTAT
>CETC01005740.1_pt1 | contig 17497 bp, 19 predicted proteins | sample 326911 | NCBI WGS metagenome assembly CETC01 (sample SAMEA2622694, study PRJEB7988) | marine metagenome | isolation source: saline water (ENVO:00002010), including | reverse complement strand
ACGATGACAACCAAATAGTTATGATATTTGCACATAAAATTTATGGAATAAACCCACAAACGAGGATAGACATTGAAACCATATCTTGATTACATTCGTAGCAAACCTTGTTTGATTTGCGGGCAAACGCCATGCGACCCTGACCACTTAGAAGCAAGAGGGATGGGTGGAGCAGGCGATGAAATGAAAGACTATTCCTGCGTTCCCCTGTGTAGATCGCACCATATGGAAAGACATTCTTTCGGGATAGATGGGTTACAAAAACGATATTCGCACTTAAAATTAAATTTATGGAAAGATGCGTTTAGATTATATAGAAACTATAAGGAGAAATATGAAATTTCATGAAATAGCTGACTTATTTCCATTGATAGATGGGGATGAGTTTAAGCTCCTATGTGAGGATATAAAAAAAGAAGGACTTAATCATCCTGTTATATTGTTAGATGATAAAATACTTGATGGCAGAAACCGTTATCGTGCCTGTATCGAGGTAGGTATTGAACCGAGATATGAACAGTTTAAAGGTGATGATCCACTTGCTTTTGTTTTATCAGAGAACCTGCATCGCAGACATTTAACTGCATCACAGAGGGCGGCGTTGGCGGCGGAGGTTGCGAATTTAGATATTAATTCTTTTCGGGGAAATCAGCATACCGCAAAATTGCGGGAAGCAACATCTAATAAAGAAGCGTCTGATATGTTCCAAGTAGGGCAAAGGTATGTAGAAGAAGCAAAGGCAATAAAGGAAAGATACCCCAGTAAGTTCAGGGAACTTAAAACAGGCAAGAAAACAATTCAGCAGGCAAAAAGGGAAATTATAAAAGAGAATGTTAAGGAACAGCCAGATCTTCCTACTGATAAATATCGTGTTATATATGCTGATCCTCCTTGGAGTTATGGTAATGATTATACAAAGGCTATGAAGGGAAGCACAAGACCCGAAGATCATTATCCAACCATGAGCATAGAAGAGATTGGTCGCCTACAAGTGCCTGAAATTGCAGCAGAAAATTCAGTTTTATTTATTTGGACTACTTCGCCACTATTAGAAGATTGTTTTAGAGTAATAAGAATGTGGGGGTTTAATTATAAAACATCGTTTATATGGAATAAGGTCAAACATAATTTCGGTTATTATAATTCTGTAAGACACGAATTTTTGCTTATATGCACCAAAGGTAGTTGCTTGCCTGATAACTCAAAATTATTTAACTCAGTACAAACTATAGAAAGAACCGAACATTCAAAAAAACCAAATGAATTTAGAGAAATTATAGACACCCTTTATATAAGTGGTAAGAAAATAGAGCTATTTTCAAGGGAGGCGGTAGAAGGGTGGGATGTATGGGGAAATCAGGTATGACTTCAAGAGAAATAGAGGACTTAAATTATAAAGAGCAATTAGACGATGGTCAAAAATTTGAAGAACATGTTTATAGGTGCTTAGAAAAAGAATGGGGTTTTTTAATTAAAGGACACAAAAGTCAATTTATGCAATTTAAGGTTGGGGAAAACCAATTTGGGATGGAAATAAAATATGATAAAAAGTCCAAGCGAACACCAAACTTGTACATAGAAACTCACGAAAAGAAATATTCTACAAATAAAGATTGGATACCATCTGGGATATATAGAAGTGATAATTCATGGCTATTTTTAAATGGAGTGTATGAAAAATTTTATATTTTTTCTATAAAAACATTGCGAGAATTGGAGAGGAATCTTAACGATAGACTTAGAAGGGAAACGCTAACATCAAAGGGCTTCCTATTAAGTAAAGAGATAGCAAAAGAATTGGCAATTAACATCATTGATGTGAAAGAAGAAATGATATGTACATTGCCAGATATACTTCAAAAACAAGAATGGATGGATAGGTTTTGAGATTCACAGCATTAATTAAAAATGGAAAAATAAACTGGCACGATATTGCCGATTTAGAGAGGTTTTTATTTGACTTCGAGGGTGAAGCCTATATTGATATAAAACCCTCTAAAATACGCAATACCGCTCAAAATAACTTCTATTGGAAGTTGTTATCTAACTGGGGAATGTGTATCGGTTATTCAAAAGAGGAAATGCACGAAGTTGTTAAGTCACATTTTAAGATTAGCAGCACCTCAGAAATGAACAAAGACGAGTTCTCTGAATTTCTGGATGAGGTTATAAGATACGCTTTAGAGAACGGCTATAACGGGGATGATCCTCGTATTACCAAACCTCTCTAATTTTTAAATTCACATTATAAACGCCATTTGCTACTTGTTTAAATTGGAATGAGTTCTGGTCAAACTTACAGATAGCAAATTGAGTAAAATCCTTGCTGTCTGGCTGGAATATAAAAGGCAATTGCCCTCCATTGGTCTTGTGTATTACCTGAGAATAGAAGTTATCGTCTGATAATATGTTATAATTAAAAGTTCCTGAACCTGAAATATCATTATCTTGTCCTGATTGTCCAATTTCCCACCCCAAATTATCTGCTGTTCCTCCTACTTCGTCGTTTGTTATATCATGGTCAAGCATTGAATGGTCAAGACCCTGATTAGACCCAAAAACATCACTACCCTGAAGATATGAAAAAGATAAATTCCACACTCTTCTACCACTACGAGATAATGCTTGGCTTAGTGTAGTTCCATCTGATAATTCCCAAGCCCCTAATTCTCCCCACTTTGGAGGCTTTGTATAAAAGGAGTTTGAAAGACTTGCCCCTCCTTTTGTTTCTATTGTTTTAATACCACCATATTCTCTTTCCATTGTTAGAGACAAATCAGGGGAATGGGGCATATCATAATATGTACCAATAACAACAGAGCCTATATTAGCACTATGGTGTACTTGTAAATCTATATTAATTAGGTTTGGTTCATTAAATAGTGTTAAAGAAAATCCATCATAACCAACAGGGTTGCTATTAACTTTATGTTCAGGATTATTCCAATTAGCCAAACTATATTCTACTCCTATTGTTTTTAAATTATGCCCTAATAAAAATACAAACCCTTTTTCTGTTAATATTTTAGGTATGTTATAACTAAAGTCTGGATTATAGTTAGTAGGGTTAACAGGCAAGGTTCTATTTGCTTCATGAATATTTTCCAACACTCCATTAGAATGTAAAAATTCTATTAAATTTACATAAAATCTTGGTGTGCCTACATTCTGATATGCCATTAATATCTCCTGCTTCTATTTTTAATTCTTTGTTGTTTTTCTTTCCTGTTCTGCAATATCGTTGCATAAGGAACGCTACTCTCATTTTTAGTAGCCCTACCATCTTTATAATACAAAACAGAGCCATCTTCAGCAGTAACCTCAGAATTAGATAAATTTATCTTATAAATACCCTCATAATAGTTGCCATCTCTATCATATAATTCAACATCTATATTGGAAGTGCTTAAATTCTCCAAATATTGCTGTTTTAAGGCGGTTTTATTAACTTTCCTGCCTGATACATTGCTTACCTTTAAATCCTCTGAATTAGTGGTAATACTTTCAGATGTTCCAAGAAGTTCAGAATAATCCATTACCCTGTGAATTGTAGTTGATACCCTTTCAGCATTATTATCAGCAACTATCACAGATGTTATTTTAAATTCCCCTTCATAGTCAAATAATTCTGATAAGAACCCAGCACCTATTGGGAATATCATTATACCATTACCCTTATGGGCTAATGCAAAGTTATTATTTGTTTTATCTTCAATTTCAATAGCACCAGTATAGCGTATTTCTACGCCCCTGATATTATTTCCTTCTATGCTACATTTACCGCCACCATAATATAATTTAGCCATTATTATCCTCCACAACTTTGCCCTAAAATACAGTTAGCAAGAGTTACTAAATCTAGGACATTATGTAACCCATCACCATTTAAATCTCCTGTCTCAGAATAATCTGGGACACAGCTATTTCCTAAAATGCAGTTAGCAAGAGTTACTATGTCAAGTACATTCCAGCCACCATCTCCATTCAAATCACCAACCTGACCGCCTACAACTTTTAAAATTATTTGGAACCATTCGCTATGGTAATCTACAAAAATATCTCCATCCTCATTTACACCTTGTGTTTCAATTTGTACTTGAAACCATATAGGAAATTCTTCATCAGTTTGCAAATCCCTGTTAAGCCTAATCATAGGATTGTCCATATCATAATACCTAATCAGCCCCTCAGAAACACTATTTTGATTAATTACTTCTGATAAATCTTCAAATTCTGGAGTGCCAATCAATGGTTGTATTACAAAGTTAGTAACATTTTCATGTAAGCTTGTAAGTATTTCAATATTAAACCCTAATTCCATGCCCTCTAAGGCTTCGGAAAGTCTTAAATCAACATCAAAGCCAACATTGCCATGCCTATTTAATTTGTCATTCTCTACACCATCATCAAATACTATTGTATCATTCGCAATCATGGCATAGTTATGGTCAGTTTCTATTGAAAACTGATTAACTATTGCAACAGAGTTTTCAATGGTAGGGTTTTCCCATATACAGCAACCATAAGGAGAATAGCTTTCTGGTCTGTTCAACATACTACAAGTATAATCTAAAGAAGGGTGATAATTATCTGCACCTTGCCCTGTTTTTTCATTAAAATACATACACCCTGCACAAGCACCATTCCAATCCCATGAATCAGATTGCAAACAATCCCCACAATCGTCTAAAACCGCAGTACCATTAAGAGTTCCATTGCAATCTTGACATGTGGTATTATTACCACCACAAATTCCGCAATTATCAAATTCAGCAGACCCACCGCAAACATTATTACAGTCAGGTGGCAACTCATTATTTCCAACACATTCATCTTCCTCATTACATATACCATCACCATCATCATCACTTGTACAATTACCATCACAATCCCTGTATGGCTCTGGATAATTACAAGTATCAGAAATAGTTACACCCTCAACATAATTACAAGCATTAATATCAGGACACCCAATAACAGCGTTATCATTTAAAGTGTGCATCTGAATACATTCAATCTCAACCCATTCTAAGGTCTTATTCGTAGAAGAAACCATAAATACAGGATAAAACCATTGTCCATTATAATTATCTCCATAACGATAGTCAATTCCATAAGGAACAATACCACCCAGCAATTCTTCAAACTTAACCATATCACCTATTTCTATTTCCATATACTTCAATGGCAGTCTGACCTTCATTTTCAGGTGCTGGTTGCAATGCCATAATAATATCCAATTACAAAAAGCCTGTGCAGTATAAGGGTCTCTTATGTACTTCCCTCTATCGTCATCAATTATTAAAGTGCTTTCTGCATGGTCATAAACCAAAGTATCAGGCATCTCAAACCCATAATATTCAGGTTCATAATTAGGCAATATTATCTCAATATCACTCTCAACACTACTATTAAATTCTTCTCTCGCATAATCCCAATTATATTTAAACTCTACCTTAGTATAAACATCTTCAATTTTCGTTCTGGAAAAGGAAAAGTCAATCACTTCATCATTTTTAATTTCAACATCAGAACTGGTTGGCTCTTGTGGAATAGTAGAGAACTTAAAATTCCCCATGTTATCGAATCTCGGAATATAAGGAGAAGCAGATGCGATATTTTCAATTAACTTTTTAGAATTAATCTTTTTATTGACAGTAAAAGCGTGCTTCCAAAGGTTATAATTATCGTAACTTACAAAACTTTCATAATCAATATTTGATGTTGGTACTTTTAATTCTGAAGTTACTATATCATTAATAATATCTTCTGGCTTGAAAATCAAAGTATCGCTTTCATTTGTTCTTCCTCTGACATCTGCATAAAAATCTTGGGAAAGTAAGTCCTTGACATAAGTAACATGAAATATATTAGCATCCCAAACATCAATATTCACAGGAAGTTCTGTTGGGTCGGCAACAGTTTCGTAAGGTGCAACGCCAATACCAAAAGAATTAATAGAGGATGGAGGGGAACTTGTTAATAATCTTCTTGTAAATATATTTGTCTGACTTGAACTATTAACACTCCCATCATCATTAAGAGAAAATTCATATACATTGCTAAACCATTTTCCACCATGATTATTAGTATCCAATGCCCACCATTGCACACCTGCACCCATTTCTGCTGTCAATGATCTTGGAGAAATATTTGTAAACATATAAACATGAGGATAATTTTTAGGATTTGTAACAGAACTCGATGCACCATGATCTCTATAAAATACCCCTGCAAAATATATATCAGAATGGTATCCAACAGAAACAGGGCTTACAGATATCTTAAAATAAGCCCATTCAGCTTTATTATTTTTAACTGTCGTATTTCTTATGCTACACCCAGTAGTATAATTACCATTAATTATATTTAGTAAGCCTTCACCTCTTTCTCCAAAAGAATTATCATCGGCATGGAAGATATAACCTGTATTATTTTCAAAATTGTAATTTTCTGGGTCATTATTATATATTTCATTGTAATAATTTGCATCAACTATATGCGATTCGTAGGTTACATTTAAATTTTTACGCCTCAATAATCCTCTTAAAATTCCCTTGCCTGTATCATTTGTACTGCTTGGTGTAAATTTTATAATTCCATTGCTCGGCTCTGCAATATAATTTGCATCGACATAACTTGTAATCGCATTAAAAGTATGAGAAGGAGGTATATCAGGCTCAGGATGACCCTCAATAATTGGAGTGACTGCCTCAACAATATCACTTATTAAAGTTGTAGTTTCTGGGAATATATTAGCACAATGGGCATATCCTTCGCCATCTGAGACATATAAACAGCCCCTTATATAAGTGTCTATCAATCCCTCAGATAAGTTTGGTTCACTTACGACAGAGTGAACAGGGTTATTGTCAATAAATAATTGGGATATTGATTCACCATCATCTCCAGTTGATGCGATTACACATGGGCTTTTATCAACATGACCATAAACCATCGGTATGGGTTTGTTTTTATATTTATCAGGAATACTATCATCAGTTCCAAGATAATTTTCAGGCAATGGCAAATCCCTGTGAAGCGTTGCCTGACTTCTGTCCTCAAGCACCAATTTTACTGTCTCATCATCATGCTCATATCTTCTTATAGTGCCAAAATATAGATAAAACATCCAATCCTCTGGAGAAGGGTGGTTTGGCTCAATATCCCAAACATTCAAGCCTTTTCCAGATGGCGAAGCCCATTGTATTCTACATTCTCTATTTATTGGGTTTCCAATTATATCTGAAAACCTTTCACCATTGTATGGTGCATTAGAAAGGGTTAAGGTAACATTTGATATTTTATAATTACGCTTTTCAATATCAATAGATTCTTTTAATGAGGGCATATTTAATAAAATTGGTCTTGCCCCTAATTCTTGGTTTGTAGAAACTACAATAGGCTCATCAATCCATTGGAATTGTTGGCCACCTGAATCAGTCCCTGCATTTCCTATAAATACCACAGGAAATAAATTAGTGTCTCTGCCTTGAATATCGGATCTAAAATTAGCTGGTAAATCAAGCGACATATTTATCCCATTTCCCTATTGGGCAAGAAGCGACAGCCATCTTATGCTTAACCTTCATAAAACATCCACACTTATCGCATTTATTGTCATTTAAAAACTCACAAGATGAACACAAATCCCATCTCATTTTTAATACTTCCTCATCATGGATAATATTCTTTTTAATTCTATTAGATGCAGTTCGCATATCTAAAACTTCATTTGCCTCTGCAAATTCATTCACTTCCTGAATAGCTAATGCCCTGAGAAGTTTCCTGCCAAAAAACATATTAACCTCTAACAGCCATTCTAAAAATAACTGCTTGGTAGTAACTACTTGATATAATTGCCTAACTAAGTCCAAATTGTTCCCTTCCTCCCCTTCTAACTGCTTCCTTAATTTGCTCTGCAAGTTCGCCCTCTACAAAGTCTTGGCTCATAACATTACCTGATACATTAACTGTAACAGCACCACCGCCACCAGTTTGGTTCATTCTGTTTAAATTCTCTATACCAATGGACTCTACAGCGTTACGGCTCATAATAAATTCACCTTGCTCTGCTTCTATTAAAGTACCGCCTTGAGAGTGTCTGCGACCACCTATAAGACCACCCTGTTCCATTTTATCTGCGGCAGCTTTAGCTGCGGCAGCTTGAGCTAATCCACTTGCAAGCGTTGTAGCATAAACAATACCTGGATAAGACGGATTTGCTACAGTAAAAGGATGCGTGGCAGCGGCAGCAAAAGAAGATTGAGCTGCGGCAAACGCATCTACAACTGCTGCGAGAGCTTGAATATTCGCAGCTAATTTCGCATTTCTGGAATTAGCACCAACAATATTACTTATTGCAGCTATTCCTTTTGACCACATTTGTATTCTTGCTGCCATAATTGCTTGTTCCCTTTGAAAGAATTTCTCATTAAGGTCAAGCTGTTGCTGGTCAAGCTCTAATTGTGCCTGCTTAAAAGCAAGTTCTGTATCAGGGTCACGAGAGTGAAGTATATCAAAATATTTTGCAGTTAAATCATTCCTTTGTGCATTTATTATATTTTGCTCTGCTTCAAGTGTTGTTAATTCTCCATCTAAAACTTTCCTATTCTCTGATAATATGAGCCTCTGACCTTCTTGGTCAAACTCTTGCAATTGTAATGATATTCGCTCTTTTTTTATAGCATTTAGTTCTTTTTGAGCCGCCGCTTGACCTGCGACATCAATTTCATTTTGTGCGGTAGTAAGTTTTTCTTGAGCTTGCATCCATTTTTCATCATTTGCCATTAATTGTTCTTTAATGGTTATCTGATTATCGAAAAGGGCATTTTTCTCTTGATTCGCCAATATGAGTTGTTTATCCGCAGCATCAATAGCCTTTAAGGTTGCTAATAATTCTTTATCAATTCTATCAAGATCGGCTTGTAATTTTATCTCATCTTTAATCTGCTGCTCTAATTTCTTCTTTTCTTCGTTTAATTTTCGAATTTCCTCAGTTCTTGCTTTTTGATCTTGCTTGGCTATTTCTGCATTTAAAGCCTTTTCTGCTTTTTCTATATCGTCAAGCATTTTAGCTTCTTCTTTACGAATTTTGTTTAAGGCTTTTGTAACTTCTGCTAATTCAAGCTCTGCACTTGTTAATTTATCTATACCACCCTCACCACTTAATAGGTTTTTTAATTTTTCATCAATATCATCAAACGAATCACCTAATTCATCAGTTTGCTGTTTACCATAAACCATCCTCGCACCAAGTTCTCCAACTCCAACAGCTAAAGCCCCTATTCCAGTCTTTACCATAGCAATTTTTAAGGCAGTTAATGATGCCGCCCAGCCCAATGTATGGATTCTTGCTCCTATTAAAGCTATACTTACAGCCCCGATTGCAGTTGCATAGCCCTTTATAACCGCAATATCTGTAAAATGCTTAACAAGTCCAGACATAACAACAAGCAAATCTCGTGCAGCAGGCATTAGCCTTTCACCAAGCCCCTGTCTTGCGATTAATACTTCTGCATTAAATCTTTTTAATTCATTATTAAAGCTATGTTGTGTATTGTGTAGATCACCTATCGCATCCTTGCTTCCTGCAAATATAAGATTTAATCTTGCTTGTACCTTTTCACCCTCAGTTAATTCTCTGTTAGTTTGACTTATTCCAGACCTCAGAGCCTCTTCCTTTAAAGTAACCTCATTTATTATAATACCATATTTTCGCACAGTTTCGTGGTTGCCTACCAATGCACTTTGAAAATCCCTTATAACATCTGCATCTGCCTTATTATTAAAAGAAGCAACATCTAAAGCAAGTTGTGTAAGTGAGGTAGATAATTTTGTTGCCGCCTCACGGGTGAACCCAAGCGGAACAAAAGTATCCTGAAGCGTTGCAAGCATAAATTCAAGCTCTGAACTTGCCCTTCCCACACTTGCACCAAGAGCTTTAGCCCAATTCCTTACTATATCGGCTTGTTTACCAAAAACTACATTAAATTTATTAGCTATTTCTTCTGCATCTGACTGTGCTTTCACTAATTCAAATAATGGTTTCGCAGCCATAGTCGCAGCAAACGAAGCAAGTAAAAGTTTATTTCTAAGAGTGGCAAATGCACCAGATAATAAGCTTGCAGTTTTAATATTAGAGGACATACGATGATTAACAAGCCTTTGGGAATTGGAAAGCTTATCTCCAGCAGATGCACTTTGAACCATTTTCCCTTCAAGCTCTTTCGTGGCTTTATTTAAACTATTTATAGCTTTAAGTAAAGACTTATCCCCTATAGCTTTAAAACTAATTATTATCTTTTCTTGTGCCATCTATCTGATCCTTTTGTTTTTTTGCAAGTGTGTTCTTTATCACAAAAGCTCTGTCTACCCATTTAGCAGGTTGATCCCCGTAACTGCCTTGATATGGGGATATTCCGAACTGCTCACAATATACATATCGTTCAATATCCTTTTGAATATCTCTGTCGTAAACAACATTACGACAACAAAAAAAAGGCAACTGAGCATTGACGGATTTAGCGATGTCAAACTCTTTGCCTTTTTCATTAATTCCCTTCGTTTCTTCTATTAATAGATCAATTATTTTCCATACATCATCATCGCATCTAAAAGTGTGAACTTCACGCTTTCCGTTTACAAAAACAGGTATCTGTGCATCATACGGATATGTATGGTACTGACAGCCCCCACACCAATCCGCATAGATGTTTATTTCGAGTTGGAGCCGCTCTCTTCCCCCGTTAGCAACTTCTCCTGCATAGCGAGGAATATCTCAGTTCGTTCTTCAAAGCTCAAACCAAGAATAAACTCATCATTAGCCTGTCCGTTTAAACCAAAACGAAGCCATTTAGTTATAGTCGAGTGCATCATCTTAACACCACTTACATTTCCCTTATTATCATAAGTATATTCAACACTATCAAGCATTTCATCTCTCTCGTCAAGAGATACATCTTTGATGTTAATTTCACGCCCTGATTTTAATTTTAGCTTTTCCATGATTAATCACTTAAATCAACTATCAAGAGTGCATCAGTACCATCGTCTACTGCCTTAATGGAAACATCAAGCATCATTATATCACCTTCTGAATATGCTACATTAGTTAACACCCCATTCGCAGTATCAACGCCAAAATTGCCATTATTTGCAATAATAAATGTATTTTCTGCCATTGCAGCAGTTTGAGTATCAAACGAGCTTACCAAACCTTTAGTTTCAGAATCATATTTCACTTGACAATCGTGAGTAACCGAACATTCCGCACCTCTTGCTACAGCCTGATAACCTGTTGATGACACTCCTGTAAATACTGCGGGGTAATCAATAGTTGTAGTAAAGCTATTTAGCATTGCATCTTTATTATAAATCTTTGTTACCGATGCAGAACCTAAAGTTGTTGTAGTGGTATTTGCGTAAACTGCACTACCAGCAGCAGCAGTAGAAGCAAGATCAGGTACTTTGCCTGTCTGTAGAGTGGCAGACCACTTATATAAGCCTCCTTCTGTTCCTGTATCAGCATTAATTGCAAAATTAGTAACAACGCAACCGAATAACTCTAAACCTGTTTGGTTGGTAACATCTGATGGTTGTAATACCACAGTTAAAGATGAGGCGTTATTTGTTACCGCAGCACCATATAATTGTGATACTATTTTATGTCCAGCCGCAATCGTTTGATCTGTATCATCCGCCTGTGCAGCACCACAGATATTAGCCAATAACAGTCTATGCCCAGCATCATCATGCAATGTTCCTGAAAGTGATAATTCTACCACTCGCATTTTATTGTCTTGGAAAAAGTCTTCATCCTTTAAGGTATGTCCAACTCCGCTCCTAACATCCATTGTCTGTGTTACATTTAGTGACGGAAATGATATAGAGTCAACATCTAATTGATTCATATTTGAAGAATGAATACCTGTTGAACCAGCATTAGTCGCATCAGATATAACAAAACACTTCCACTCCTTAGGTGAAAAAGTATGAGCTGATGTTGCCATTATTTATCTCCTTTCTTTTTAGTAGATGTTTCTACTAAGCTACTAATTGAATCAGGAACAGATTTTACCTCTATCTCTTTTCCTGAACTTAAATTATCCCAATCATCTTTGCCTACACCACATTCTTTCCAACAATTAGGCAAGCTTGAATTTTTATCTATCAATTTTATCTTCATTTAATCTCCTTATCCTATGTTCCCTAAGTGCATACATTTGTATTCCCATTCTACAACATACATATCATCATCACCAGCATTTAATTCTGTACTTTGAAGCCTGCAATTAAACAAATTACTATTATCAGTAAGTGTCATAGCCATGTTGTCGTGTATTAGAGCCTCTATCCGTGAAACTGTGCGAAGAATATGATCCAACGCACTATCTTTCACATTAGCCTCTAAAAAGTAATACAAAACCTGTATAGTAAACTCTCTTGTCTCTGAAGTAACATTATATTCTAAAAGCTCCGACCCGACGGGGTTTAATTGCAGATATGTAGTACCTGCTGGAGCTTGGTTACCTCTGTAAACAGGCAAAGCACCCTTAAATTCATTACGAATAGTGTACTCTAATTTATCAAGAATATTCTTCCAGTTGTTAGTAAAACTTACAGCCATCTTGTATTTTTAACAGATTTAACACCAGAAGCATCTATATGTTCAGCTGCACCCATAACTTCTATTTCCCACTCATTGTTAGCAGTAGCAGTTGAAGAATCACTTTCACCGCCAAATCGTATCTGAAGTCCGCCTGCAAGAGCTTGATAATCACCATTAATTTTCTCAGCAGTTACTACTTGGTTATTCTTTAATTGGTCGCTATCCTTAGTCCATACTGAATATGTAGCAGTACCAATAGCACCACCATCTATAATTTTAACTTTTACAAGATCATAAGTGCCATTCCAATTACCACGAGTATCAACAGGTCGTATTTGCCCGTCTGTGTAAGTCACATCTCTTACAATACCCGTAGAAGCATCACGAGTAGTTTGCCATGATAGGGCAGCATTTCCGTTATTTAAGGCATCAATATTTCCTTGAGCCTCCTCCATAAGTGCCGTTGCGACCTCGTTAGTTGGGTCGGTGGCACGAATAAGAAATGCAGCAGCAATAAGTGCGGAACTACGAATAATCATATAATCAAAATTGCCTGACTTGTCTTTAAGTTGCTCACGGGGAAGATTAGGGTCTAACTTAGAGTCTAAGTATCTGCTCGCATCTGTGCGAAATTGTGTTATTAAAGTAGCAAATTCTTCACCAGCCTCCATCAGTTTATTTAATGGCGTACTGGCTGAATAATAATAACATATATCCTCTGCTGAATTATAAAACCATTCACCTTCTACATTTAAATCGGTGTGAGCAGATTGTGCCGATCCTAAATCTTCACCATCTGCAAATAACTGAGAAACTAAACCGCTATTGTGAGCCGCATATTTATTAGTCGTCACCTCTACCCATCCATAAAGAGGTCTTTTTGTATCAAAAGAATCTATTTGCGGATAAACCCGTTTAAGCTCTTTATGAGTGCAATATATGGGTGCTGTAGCCATTATTTCCTCCTACGCTGTTTCTTTTTTGGTCGCCCGACCTTTTTTCCGTATGTTCCTTTACCTTTTGGCATTATTTTAGTCCTATTATTTCTATGGTTGTATTAATCTTACTGTTTGTACTTCTTCCAGATATTAGCAGTAAGCAGTTAGCTATTGAATCGGTATATTCATTACCTCCAGAATGAGCAGAACCATAATTTGCATCTACTACAAAGTTCGCATTAGGAGGACATCCCTGCAAATCAATAGCACCTGTTTCATAATTAATTGTTCCTGTGCATTTTCCTAAAATATTACCATGCCCATCATCATAAAAGAAAGCAGAGGTATTAGATATGCTAAGCCCTGACTTCTTATCTAATATCGTATCTTGTGGTAATCTCGCTGCAACTGCCGCCTCTGGTGATGCTGGTATTCTACCTATTGCATTCGAGCCATCAAAGAACTCATCAGTATTAGCAGTTCCACTTGTTCCTGCTGTTAAAGATATAGCAGAAGTAGAAAGATGCTGACCTGATGTGAATCTTATGTCTCCTTCAGGGGTAAGTGCTACATTAACTTTCTTCTCATATAAATGGCTTTCAGTATAAAACTGAGTATTTAAAGCATCTTGAATCTTTTGAATGATACCATTATTTCCACCGAAGTTTACATTACTGGAATCTGTGGTGAAGCTAATCTCTAAAATGCTTCCACCATCAACTGCTATTTTAAAATAATAAGTTGTAGAAGTTGAAAGACCAGAATTTGTGCTTGCTGTAATACCTGATAAACCTAATTCCTGATACCCTGCTTCATAGAATTTCCCAGAGATAGAACCTGCAACCAAGCCATCTGCTTCACCTTCAGTTCTCGCATATCCGAAAAAGTTCATAGCTTTAAATCTTCCTGAAGCATCTGTCTGAGCTGTTGAGAATTTATCAAAATCAGCATAAGCATTAAAGAATGGAAATCTTAAAGCAGTATCATCTGAATGAGTTGCAGCAGTTGAACCATGCGTACCTCTAATAACTGTCAGGGTATCTGATGAAATTGCAGTTACTTCACATATTTCATTTTCTATACGCACGAGGTCACCTACTTTGAAAAAGTCGCCATCATCTACATCTATTTCAGTTTCAGAGCCATCTATTGCTTCAGCAGCTAATTGAGCATCTCCAGCAGCAGGATTATTAACTGCCACATACATATTAGAATCTGGTGCTTGATTAGTTAGCTGATAAGCATCTCCTGCTGAATTATCCCCAGCTTGCATATTAACCTGCCTGAAACTCGGTAACAAGATATATTCGCCAGCAGCCAATAAATAGCTTTGGTAGGAATTAGTTCCTGCATTAGTATCAGGAGTGGCATTAGTCCATTCTTTGGTTTTTAATTGTATTTCTGCTCCTACGATGCCAGTATTTTTTATAATTAAAGTCTTACAATCTTCTAAAGTAGCAGCCGCCTTTGTGCCTCCAGCGAGTAAATTAATAAAAGTTGTCTCATTATTGCATTCCTGCCTGATATTGAAAATATCATTATAATCGCCCGACTTGGTGGCTATTAAAGTATCGCCTCTGCCTGTTGTAATTGTGGTTGTTGCTGTAAAATTTGGCATTTAAATCTCCTTACCTAATATGGTATTTTACTGTTGCATTAATTGAATAGTCTGAATTGATTGTATCTGAGGCGAATGTAAATAAGATAACCTTACCTGCATCCACATTGGCTGACTGTATTGTCATAGCCTGATAGTATATTTGCTCATATCCTGCGTTTGTAATATTTGCACCATCAGCCACCACAACCCCACCTGATAAGTCTCCAGATGTAGACCCATTTCCAGAATCTACTGTGTAAGCCATTAAGTGAGCAGCGGTTGCCTCACCTGTTGCAGCATCAGCAGCGTGCCACCATTTAACAGCATCTATTGTTATATCATCCATAACATACCAATACACACCCACCATATCCATTGCAGTATTAGATATTGTTAAACTCGTTGCTGGGTTTGTGTCATTAAAAGACGAAGTAGTGGAAGTTCCCATTGCTATATTAGCAGCCACAGCACCAAAAGAATTTGCCCCAGCAAAGCCAACAGCATAATGAGTGTCAGCAGAGAATGCCGCTGTACCTGTACTATCTAAATAGGAAGTTCCAAAATTTGCATACATCGTTGTTGCATTAACATTGGAAGTACCAACCTTGACCAATGAATCAGATGTACTTACAAAAAATATATTATTCCCTGCCTTATTTTTTACTAAAAAAGCAGCAGGGGTATCATCATTTACAGGCTGAACAGTTAAAGAATCATCAGATAATGAAATAGCAGTAGAATTACCAAGACCATCCTTAACATTTCTTACAGTAGCATCTACGCCACTATTAGAATTATTAATATGAAATAAATCTTTAAAATAACTTGCGAATGTTTTGTTTACTAAACTCATGAACCATCTCCTATTGTTGCAGGAAGTGCGACTGCTTCCATTGTCCAAGCACCATAATTATTCAAACTGTCCCCGCTCCATATTCTTCCTCCTGCTGTTCCTTCTCTAACCATAGCATATAAAGTTTTAGATTCTCCTGCACTCCAGCTATGGTCTGAACCATGTATTACCCATTGAGCATTTACATTAACAGAATCAGACTCATCAACATCCCATACAATCCTTTCATAATCTTCATGTAAGGTGGTTGCAGAAGTATCTGTTGCAAGTCCTAAGTATAAACCTCCATCAATAGCACCACAGTAAGGTAAATTAACTTTTATTAGAACCTTATTGCTTGGAGGAACAACGAAAACAACCTTTAAATATTTCTCACCACCTCCTTGTGTTAGACTTAAATTGACAAATGATGTGGTCGTTACTTGAAAAATATCTTCGCCACTTATATTATCATCAAAAACCTCAGTAAATCCCAATATCATCCCAGCATAAGCACTATTAGCAGGACTAAACTCTGTGCCATTCTTCTTGTAGATAAAATTACCATCTTGCGAATCTATAATTATATCATCTGCTGAATCTAATGTTATATCACCACTTACTGCTAAACTAAAATCACTTGCAGATGTTATATTTCCTGTCATTGCACCACCAGCTAAAGGCAACTTAGTATCATCAGAAGCAGAAACTCCAGTAGTATCACCAGAGACAAATAAATTCTTAACCCTCACATCATCTTTAGATATTTCTAAAGCAGAACTTTCACCACCGACTTTAATTGGTCGTAAGTTCTCATCTATTGGATGACCTTCTTGTAATTTTAAATCATTTGGCATCTGACTTAACTTTTTTAGGTTTTTTGTTTAATATTTCTAATTTATTTAACCTGTTCTCAATAGCTGATAACTCTCCTGCTAACAAGGCAACTTGCTCTAATGCTTTGGCTGAGTTTTGGTCTGCATCATTTGGCAGTTCCATATAATTAAGAAGTTTTTCTAATTTAAACATTTTAGCCATGTGCTTTGCTATTTCTTCTTGTAATTTAGGTAATATCTTCTTACCTAATACCATCTTTGCTATCATAGGAACAAATGAGGCTGGAATCACTTCTTAATGCCTTTAACTACTGTTAATAGCACATCGTAAATAGCATCCATTAATTCTGCTTCCTGCTTTTCATTTAAAATAGGCAAATTCACCTCTTTATTTGCAGCCTTAATAACCTCTGCTTTGTTACTTTCTAAATATTTAATAACATAATCAATCGCAAAATTCTTTAAAAATAGTGCCAATTTATTCATTGCTTTCCTTTCATTGTTAAATCTACATAAACCTTCAAATCTGACTTAATTTCAGCAGACCATTTCTTTACCTTGCCAAACTCATCCATCATTTCCCTTTCAAAGTCAAATAATTTCTTGTCTAATAAATCCAATCTGTGTTGCAAACTTGCGTGCTTTTCATCGAAACGCTTTAAAGTATCTTCTACCTTTTCC
>CETC01041534.1_pt1 | contig 17571 bp, 30 predicted proteins | sample 326911 | NCBI WGS metagenome assembly CETC01 (sample SAMEA2622694, study PRJEB7988) | marine metagenome | isolation source: saline water (ENVO:00002010), including | reverse complement strand
TTTGTTTTTTCACAAGCTATTAATGTTGTTCCACTACCTAAAAATGGCTCATATATTATGTGGTTTTTTTTAGAAAATTTAATTATACCCTCTTTTGGTAAATCAACAGGAAAAGACGCGCCGTGTCCATATTGCATATTACCACCGCCCCTATTTGATATTCTCCAAGTATTCCAATAAACCTCTTTTTTTTGATTTGTGTAATACTTATCACCTTTTGACATTAAAAAAATTAATTCACAAGTTCGCGATAAAATGCCTGTTGCAGTTATATTCATTCCAACACCTTTATCCCAAATAATAGTTTCTTTTACAGTAAAAGGATTATCATCAGAAAATACAATTTTTCCATAATCATCTCTTGCATTTGCGTTATACATAACATTCCATAAAATAGGCGAAATTTCTGTGCATATACTATGTATATTTTTTAAAACTTTAATTAAAAATAATTTATACTCACTTTTTGTCCAATTATCAGAACATTGATTATAAAACTCTTTTGTTTGTCTTTTTTCATTCCCCCTATATCCACCTGTTCCAGAATTTCCACCGCTATTGTAAGGAGGACTTGTAAAGACCATATCTGCTTTATCTCCATTCATTAACTTTTCAACATCACTTTTTTTTGTGCTATCTCCACACATCAATCTGTTTTTTCCTAATTGCCAAACATCACCAAGTTTAACTCTGCTTTCTTTTACTTCTGGAATATGGTCATCTTCTGTATTGCCTTCAGTAATTTTATCAATGTTAATATCAAGGTCAATGTGCTTAAAACCCCAATCAACAAGTTCGTCAACATCAAAATGGTTTGCAAGTAAATCAAAATCAAACTCACCACCCGATTTGTTTAATCTAATATTTAATTCTTTTTCTTGTTTTTTGTTTAATTCTAATACCACACAAGGAATGTTTTCTGTTTCCATTTCTTGCAACACTTTAAATCTTTGATGTCCACCGATAATTGTTCCATCAAAATTTATTATTATTGGATCAACAAGACCAAAATTTTCAATTGATTTTTTTAGGTCATTATATTGTTTAGTTGAAATTTGTCTTGGATTATATTCAGAAGGTTTTAAATCTTTTGCTTTTTTATTAGTTATTTTCATCTGTTAAGTTTTTTTTTTAAATCTATTAATGCGTAAACCTGTTGACACACAAATTCAAGGTGCTTAATTCTGCAATACATATTAAATAAAGAATCACTTTCAGCTTTTATGTGACAATCTCTACACAAACACATTATATTTTCAATAAAATCTTTTTCTTTTTTACTTCCAAATTTTGATTGTTTTTCTATGTGATGAATGTCAACGCCTGTTGAATTACACATTTCGCATGGAATCCAGTCGCCCTCAGCATATCCAAAAAAATTCATGTAATTTTTAGTGTATCTTTTCAAAACTTTTGTGAAATAAATAATTGTCTTTATATCCGTAAACCAAAAATTTGCCTTTACAATTGCAACACTTTCCGTTTTTAATTAAAAATGTGTTCACACATCTACAACAAAATCTGAATATTTGATTATCAGACTTTTTATTCGCAACTTTTTTCATAAATCTTTTTTAAATTGTGTATTGTTTTTTGGTTACAAGAACCACAACTTGACCACTTTGCATTTGTTTCAAAGACCCCTCTATATAAAACATTTAACGCTGTTTTTTGGTCAGTTGTGATTCGTTGTGTTTTATCAATTTCTGGAATAATAGATTCATAAACTTTTTTTTCATCATTTGTAAATGGTCTAATATTTTTAAAATTTGGATATAGGTCATTTAATTTTTTTCGTCTTTCTTCACATCCACAAGAATCACCAAACAACATTTTAACACCTTTTTTGATCCCTGTTTTTGTTGTTATAGAATCAATTAAATCTCCTAAGCCTTTGTTTTTTTTCATATTGCAAATGTAAATCCAATTATTAATAAAATTAAAATTGTTGTCACAATTATTGTTTCAATTATTTTTTCATAATTCATTTTTAAAATATTTTTTTACTTTTTTAATTGATGCGTAAAGTGTGTTTCTGTTTATTCCAGTGTCTTTTGACATTTTGTTTAATGAATAATTTTTTCCCATTTGGTGATATATTCTGAAAACTTCACTGTCAAACCAGTGTATCTCTTTTAATTTTTTGTTTATTCTTTCAATGTCTTTTTCTAATTGCTTTTTTTTATTAACACCATCATCATCTAACATCCTGTGAATTCTGTCTGGTGTGCTGTTAATATATTCAACATTCCAACAATTTAAAACAAATCTTTCGTCCTTGTCTCTATAATATTTTCTATATTTTTTATAAAATGGTGACGTTTTAGAATGGTATTGATTTATCATAATTCTAGCAATCCAGTATAAAAGTTGATTGTTTTCAATTAGTTTTTTAATTTTTTCTTTGTCACTATCATACAAAGCAAGTATAGTGTCATGAAGCAAGTCATCACTGTCATATTTTTCACTTGTTATTTTTTTTGATATATCTTTTAACTTTTTATAGTTTTTAGTAATATATTCGTTTAATTCAAACATTTGTAAATTGTAGGAACACCAGCCAACAAACAAAGATTATATTCACTCATTGACAATGTGTCAATTTCTATCTCAAAGATGTTGTTTTGATTCTTTATTTTTTTATAAATATAATCAATTGTGTCTTTGTTTTTTTTTACGTTTTTAAATATATAATTTTTTTCAATTAGCTTTTTATCAACTAAATACATAATTTTAAACAAATGATTGTTAATATCTGTATATTCCCAGAATGTGCCTTGATTCCTTGTGTTTCTAAATGTTGGTTTTAATTTCATTTTTAATGGTTCGATATTAGTCTAGTTAAGGTCATTTAATAAATTGTTTAAATATTTGTCAATTAATAAGGTTGCTTCATCATAACCATATACAATTTCTGAAATAAAATTTCTTTTATTTAATTCATTACGCCACCAGATTTGCTCTTTTGTTGGTCGCCCTTTTAATGTTTTAACTTCTAAAAATAATGAATGAAATTGTCCACGTGGTTCATATATTGCAATGTCTGGTGTTCCTTTGACATATCCTGTTGCCTTCATTCGTTTTGCAACTGATATTGACGTTCTCATCCCCCCAGCACTTGCACAATATAAAATATTTGGATATTTTAATTTTATAAATTTAATTATAGACTTTTGAAGTTCATATTCTTTCATTTATAAAACTTTAATATTATATAACTAATTACAGGCGTTGTCATTAATAAAGTAAATATATTCATATGTGGTTCACCACAAAACCCAAATAAATGTTTAAAAACTTCAATCATTTTTTAATCCATTTTATTTTTCCATCATAATTGTTTATTTCTTTTACATATCCAATACTTTCCAAATGTTTCTGATATAAGTTTCTAGCATTCATGTCTTGTTCAATTCTTTTAGCAAAGTGTATATCATAATAATCTGGGAATTTTATACCTGTTTCTTTTTTATTAAATTTTGAATTTATCCACCTAGAAACACGCCTTTTTAAATTCCAAGTTTTCTCAAGTTCAAAACGCATCTTTGTTTCTGATTTGTTTAGCTCAGACCAATATTCAAAAAACTCTTTTTTACTTTTACTATCAAAATCTAGTTCTTGTATTGCGTTTTTAAACGCAACAATTCTATCTTTTATTTTATTTACTTTTATTTTATTTACTTTACTTTTATTTAATAGCATAGCGTTTGCATTGCTGTCGCATTGCGTCTGCATAGCGTCTGCATTATTTGACCACCTTTTTTTTGCATTTAATGACGCTTTTGTTGATTTAGATTGTATCTGTTCAATGGTGTCATCTAGTCGTTTAGAATAAAAACAATTTTCTTCAATAATAAATAAATCAAAGTTTGTAATTATGTCTTTTAAAATGTCTTTGTCACATTGTAAACCAAATGCAAGTGTTTCAAGGTCGTCAACACAAAGTCTGTTGTTTTCAGAAAATAACAATTCAATTAATGCAAAATACAAACCGAATCCATTCCATGAATGTTTTGCCCTCAATTTAATTAATTTTATGTCATTTCTTGCGTTTGAATCGTGTGGGAAATATGTCTGTTTCATAATTGTGTTCAATAATTTAAGGTGACTAAACTAATTAAAATAATAAATAAATACAAATAACTTAGCCACCCCATAAGTTAAAATGGTAAATCTTGTTTTTCTTCTTGTTCTTCAATAATGTTTTTAATATTTAAAGAATTAAAAAACCTGTTTTTCCATTCGTTAGATCTAATATAAAATTCTATTGTCACTAATCCATTAATTTTTATTTTATCCTTTTGTGATTGTATTGCATCAGAACCAAACAATTCAAATTGATGTTTAAAATCGTTTCCTGTTTCTTTTTCTTCTATTGTAACATATAGTTTTTCAAAACTGTCACCTTTTTTGCTTTCAACAGTTTTAATTTCACTGTTTAAAATTATTCCTTTTATTTTATAATACATATTTTTATTTTTTATTGATTATTTTTTTTATTAAATGAATCAGCTTCATCCTCACCATACACACCACCCTGTGCATATAAGCCACAAAGCATTAAACAAATCCTTGATTTTGCACGTTTTTCAGCCATTGAAACACCATAAGAATTTGAATTGTTTTGTGGTGAACATTCACCAAATGTTTCAATTTCTTTGTCTCCCATTTTTCCAATTGCTTTAATTATAACAAATTTTAAATCTGGCGAACTATACAACAATTCATATTTAATTGTAATAGAATTTTTTGACATGATTTTGTCAATTCCGTTTCTTGTTATAATAGTATAAAATTTGTGTTTGAAAACGTCCTCATCTGTTAAATTGTTTTCTTTAAATAGTCTATTCAATATCTGTTTTTTAGTTTCTTTCATCTGTTTTTAGTTTTTAATTAATAATTCTTTTACTGACACTTTCAAGACAAAACACATTCTTTTAAATTGATTTAGTGTCATTGAATGTGGTTCGTTTACTTGTTTTATTATTGTTGGATAAGATACATTCAACTTTTTAGAAAGTTGCATTTTGTTAAAATTATTTTTTAACATTTCAATTTTAATATCTTTTGATAATTCTTTATTGTTTTTGATAGTCATAATCTTGTTTTATATATTCCATAATATCATTATATTCACTCAATTTCATAATTTTTGGAAAACTGTCAGCATCAACAATTTTTTTTCCTTTATATACTTTACATTTTAAATTGTAAATAATATCACCACGTTCAGCATCTTTAATTACTTTTTCCCAGTTTTTAAAATTACGCATATTTTTATACAATGCAGTTCTATAAGATTTAGTTTCGTCTTTAAAATAAATATGAAACCACTTTCCACCATGAGTTGATGTGTATTCTTTGCCAATTTTTACAAATTCTAATTCAATCATATTTCAGATAATTTTTTACATTCATTATTACAGTAATTGTCTTTTTCCCAGTCTGGATGTTCTTCACCACAACCAATGCAAACAGAATTTCTATATTCGCAGTGTTCATAACATTTAGAACATATTTCTAAGTCATCAATTACAGGTTCCCAGCAACAGTCTGATTCGCCAGACCTTGTGAAATCATATTGTGAAATCAAATCTGGTTCTAAATACAATTCTCTTTTTAATTTATTACTAATCATTTTTTATAACTTTTTTTTCAAATAACATATTGATCCCTAAAAAAGAACCACTTATCAATTCCCATTCTGAGTTTTTTTGTAATTCTATTGCTTTTTTCCATCCATCTTTTTTTGTGATGTCTATTGTTTGATAATGTAGTTCCATATTAATTTGATTTAATTAAGTTGTCTAATAATTTTTGATATTCACCTTTATAATGTATTAACATTTGCTCTTTGCTAATAATCATATCAATTAAAAATTCTTTATCTAATTCTTGTAATTCATCTCTATTCATAATATTTGTTTTTTGTTTGTTATTGCTAAATTAAAACAATTTTATTAAATAGCAAAATTATTTTATAAAAAAACAAATAATTTTTATTTAACAGATAGGAAAATTTTTAAAAAAAAGTGAAAAAAGGTGTGCTTGTTGAACACATTTGATTGTTGACAAGACTAATTAAAAACAATCACAAACACACCCCTTTTTATGGTCTATGTTTTGAACGTATAAAATCAAGTTTTTCTTTTACAGTCATATTTTTCAAAAGTTTATTAATTAAATCTTGTTTAGTTAATGACATGTTAAATTGTCTTTTAACTTCATTGTTTATTTCATCTTTTGAATAGTATGCCTTTGAAGAATAATTAAATTTCTTCATTTTAAAACATTTATAAATTCATTAACAAATTTAATGGAATTTTTCCATTTAACAAAACAGCACATCCAATGACTGGTTTTTTGCCATATTTAGCATATGCGAAGCTGTATTCTGAAAAATCAATTCCTGTTCCAACTTGACACCCAAACACTTTAAAATTTTGACCAACAAAGTGTTCTGTGTAACATTGTGTGTGATAGTGTCCAGATACAGTGTTCATCATGTCGTCTTTTGCTTTTTTTCTGGCGTTTCCACCTTCACCATGACAATATTGAACACCATCTTGAACATATCTTTCAACAAAATCCCAGTTTGGAACATTTAAAACTTCTTTATATGATTTAATCCATTTACTAGGTATTGCAGATGTTTGTGCTTTACGCATAATTATTCTGTCATGGTTGCCGATTATGACTTTTGTTCCTTTTTTATTAAAATATTCGTAATATCTTGCAATCCTTTTAATTGCATAATCAAGTTCATCAGCACCACCAAGACCATCAGCAGATGTCTCATGATAACTTGAATAGTGATTGTCTATGATGTCACCAATGAAAATTGTTTGACTACAATTCCAGTATTCGTATTGCTCAATTAACCAGTCTCTGTATGAATCAAGATCAAATGGACAATGGAGGTCGCCCACCACTAAGACGTTGCGTGAATTTTTTTGTCTGTGACTTTTTATATAGTCATGTTCTGTTTTTGTAAGTCTTAACCTGTGGTCTTTTTTCATTTACAACATTTAGTTTCACACTTTCTGCACTCAAACATTGACAAGCACAGGGGCAAAACACCAATAAAACAAAGACAAACACCCTCCCAGCTTATTGACGCACCCATTGAGTTGATTGCGTATATAACTATTGCACCTCCTATTGTTCTTTTTGATGACCATCTTTTCAAGTCACCAAACTTTTTTTCTTTGAATATTGTTGTTAAATCTAAATTTTTTAATATTTTATTCATGTTGTCCACCTCCTTTTTTATAGTTTGGTATTATTGCGTTGAAAATACTGTCTAAATAAGAAAACACGTTGTTGTCTTTTTCTGTTGGTGTTAGATTAACAACAATCTTAATAAATGCCATTAATCCAATTAATAATTCAATCCAATTTTGTGTAATAAATTCCATAATAATTTTTTAAAGATTTGTAAATTTTTTAGTTATATCAATATAAAAAGTCTTGTTCTGTTTATTTTTTCTAGCTTCTAATACTTGACATCTGTTTTTTTCTGAATAAGACACATGAATCCAACTAAAATTGTATTCATTTATTAACTGGTCAAATTCACCATGTTCAATGATTGCATCAAATAATATTTTATTTTGCATTGTTCCGTCAACATGATATTGAATGTCACACGCTTCGCCTTTTGTGTGTTGTGATGTCATTTTGCTTCCCAATGCAAGACACAAATCAACACATCTAAATCCAGAGGTCACACGAATTGCACCAATTTTATCTCTAATTTTTTGAAGCAAATTATCAACTAATTTTTGAATGTTGTTCACTTGTTCAATGTTTGGTTCATTTTCAATTCCTAGTCTTTGAGCCGTTGCCGACCTTGTAAACTCACTTAAATAAAAATTATTAGACAATCTCATTATTTGCCTTTTAAGAGACTTTTAATATAATTATATATATCCTTGCTTAACATAGCAACAAAACCCCCTAGAAGTCCTAAAATGACTGTCTCCACGATTGTTTGCGTTGGTATTGCAACAACTGTCAAGAAATTCCCACAAATAAAGCAATTTATTTTGTCCATTATAATTTTATTACTGTAAAGGTTGTGTAAATATCAGCAGACCAACCACCATTGAAATTATTGTTTGCCCAAACTGATAATTTAACATTGTCAATTGTAGCTGGATTCACACCAGATGCAGAAGAAATTGGTGTTGATTGAATATATGTGTTGCTTGTGGTCAGTCCGTTCATAATTCTACTAAAAAAACACCAATACCATGCAGTGCCAACAGGATTAAAACCAACATATAAATTTGAATTTGAACTTTCAGCACTTGCAGAATAGTTTGTAAAAACTGAAACTTGAAGTGGAACAATTGCAAATCCTGAACCTTGTGGTGGAACTAATTCAAATGAACTGCCTCCAGCACCATCGTCATCTAGTGCTTGAATGTTTGCATTACTTAATGATGTTTTAATTGTTGTAATTAAAAACTTATTGTCAATTTGTTTACTTGTTCCAGCACTTGATGAACTTGTGTCACTTGTATCAACAAGCATCAATTTGTCATCACTAGCTGGATTTTCATTTAACGCACTTTTGTCGGTTAACCTGTAATTTGCCATTGTTTATTTTTTTAATATACTTTTTTAATTTTTCAAAGTTCAACTTTGATTTTTTATATTTACCTCTCAACATACCTTGTATCCCATTGCAGACAATAACGCTTTTAATCTTTTATCATAAATGTTTGTGTCCATGTTAATCCCACTATAATAATTGCGTGTTGTTGCACCCATCTGATTGTTTGCGTTTGTTGAATATTGACTAAATGATGATGAATTATTTTGTAAATAATCAATCAATCTTTCTGTATAGAATTGAGCTGAATCCTCAGCACTTGCAATAAGTGGTTTTAATTCGTCATAACTTGCAGACGTTCCCTGTTCATTGTCCATTGACACAACGCTATGATTAACCATTCTATATTTTAAAAGTGGATACAATTTCCCAAGTGTCCAATAAACCAAAGGCTTTTGAATGTAATCATTTAAAAGTGTTGCATAATCACCAGTGACAGTTGTCATATTTGCTTTCATATAATCAAATAAATCCGTTCCAAGTATCGGTTGAATGTGTTGATCTTGTGACACCAGAATAACAGGATGAATCAAATTGTCATCAACATTTTCTGAAAGTGTTGTGTTTAATTTAAGTGTTTCAGCACTTATTAATAAATTGTGTGTAATTGCCATGTTTAACCTACTTTAGTATTGTAACTTCTTTCTTTTTCTCGTTTTGGTTTTAAGAAACCATGATTTTTTTTGTTCCAACTTGGTGTTCGCATTTCTTTGTCATCTGGCATTTCAACTTTGCCATTTGCAAATTGTTGTGAAACTAACCTAAAATTGTTTAATGTTCCATTTGGCAAAAATTCGCCACCTGTGTATTCTTTGCCATCATCATCAACAAATGTTTCACCCTCTGGAACTTGTCGTCTAAAATAGAAAACACGTTCCCATTTATGTCTGCAATTAGCACCTCCACAATATAATGCAATATTATATGTATTTGAACCATTTGGTCCGAACCCTTTGTTTACAGCTTTTGTTGACGCTTTTTCAAGGTCTTCCATATTGTAAAGTGTTCCAGACACAGATTTTGCAACCATTTTTTGACAAAATTCACGACTTGAAACTTGTCCAGTTTCTTTGTTTATTGACAATGTTTGCGAATACCTATATAATATCCTAAACATGCCAATGTCAGCAGACTTTGAAATTGCGTTTGGTGTTCCAGCTGGTGCATAAGCAAATTCATGATACCTTTTGTCTAGTGTGTGACTTTCAACGGGTTCTGAATACGCTTCAAACCATTCATTGTTGTCAAGATTAATTCCAATTTCATCAAAATATTCAAGACACACCTTGTCGTCTTTTACTTCAATCCCTTTAAAATTTTGTTTTTTATTTTTTTTTTCAGTTTTTTCAATAACTTTTTTTAATTGTTCAATTGATCCGTCACCAATATCAACACCAGCGTCTTGTTCGTCAATTGCGTCAATTTTATCAAGATTTAAAAAATCAGCTGGTTGCAATGTTTTAAAATATATTGACAATTCTGTTATTCCATTTAATCTGAAAATCTTGTCAAGACCTTCAAGAATTGTTGTTTGGAATGGTTTTATTACTGTTGAATTTAGCAAACTATATGAATCACGCATTTCATCAGCATTGTTTCCAAATCCAGATTCACCTTTAATTCCAAATAACATTGGAGACACGATTCTATGTGCTGTCAAAACCTTTCTTGAAACCTCAGACGATAAAAACTGATATTTGTCATCATTGTCACCAGTGTTTAATGGTGTAATTTCTGGTGATGTTTCTTTGCCATCATTAAACGTAATTATTAGTTTTCCACTGTTTCCAGAACCACTAAATTTTTGATTTAATTTTCTTTCAACTTCTTGTCTTTCCTCATCTGATGGAATTCCATTATTGAAAGAGACCATTGCAGAAGGCATGAAATTATTCTCAATATTTGCAAGGTGCAATTCTGCAATTCCCATGTCAAGTTGAATGTAATCAGTTCCACCAATATAATCTGGCAAACCATAATAAAATGATTGTGGATTGTATTCTTTTATTTGCATTAATTGTGATGTCTCAATTCTGTTTTCTGGATTGAATGCCTTAATCACACGTGGTTTGTGTTTTCTCATGTCACGCCAGTCAAATGAATAATAAAACTCCTCAACATCACCAAAGCTGTTAACTTTGCCACTTCTAACATATTGTGCTGGAACGTGTTTAATTTCTGCAATTGCAGTTTTCGTCTTGTTCCATATTGTGTTGACATAACACGCACCAAATAATTTTAAATCAAATGCAAGTTTTTTGATTGTGTTTCTGTCACCTTTTTTTAATAATTTATTTAATAAAAGATATTGTTCTTTCATTGAACCCTCCAGTTCATCTTTGTCAACAACGTCAAGACCTTGCATTGTTCCTTGTTGGTCACCAGCAATCATTGATGACACACCTTTTATTATAGCACTATTAATCCCAGAACCAGTGTATAATTCAATTAAATATTGGGGGTATAAATTGTCTAATCCAAAAGTCACATATTCCTTGTTTGCGTTTTCTCCTATGTGTGGGATGTTGTAATGTGCTAAATCAACAACTGAAAAATTTTGTTTGTATTTCTTTTTTGCCATAATTAATTTGTTACGTAAACAGGTGAACTCTGTGTTGTTGTGTATTCTGTGTAAGTTGTTCCAAGATTGTCTGAATTTGTTAAATAAGCAATTCCGTCAAACACCTGTTTCACAACAGATGAATCATTTGGATCAAGATTTGATGATGATGACTGTTGCCACATTTTAACATTGTAGAATCCATAAGGATAATTTGAATCACCAAGATAAATTTGTCCCTGTGTTAATGATTCAAACCCATCTGTCACAAATATAAAAAAATTTACATATCTGTCTTTGTTTCCATATACAATATTTGGCAAACCAGCTGGAATAAAATATTTCTTTTTGTTTGTTTGTTGACTTTCTAACAAAATTAATGGATTGTAACTGTTTGAAAAAACAGACTTGTCATATTCATCAAATAAGTTTAAATATATTTGGTTAGTGCCAGGTGCTGTGTTTTGTCTAGTCAGTTGAATCATTTTTCTTTTTTTTAGTTTGTTTTTCAAACCACTTGTCACCATGTCTTTCTTTTACACCTTCTAATTGATTTTGATTCATTTCACCAAGTGTTAAATTATAACGTGAAACCCTTGTATTTAAATGTTCTTTTTTTACAGTAATCATAAGTTCTTTTTTATAAATATAAATATATTAAAATTGTTTATAAAAAAAGAGCAACCATAATTGATTGCCCTTTTAAAAACAGAGATAAACTATATTTTTTTAAGATGGATATGTTCCAGTTGTAATTGTTACGTTTGCAGGTGTTGTCATATTGTCAAACGGATATTTTGTTGATCCAACACCAGCTGTTGGTTTAAATATGAAATTTTCTTGTTCTTGACCTGTAAATGTCAATGTGAATCCAGAAAGATCGCCCTTTTGAACGCCAGTTGACATTGCACCAGCCGTCACAGTGCATCCATATTTTGTGCCTAATAAAAACAGGTTGTCATTATTATCAAGAACATAGACTTGACATCTACCTTTTAGAATTAAATCCAATTGGCTCAAGTCCTCAGCTTCTATTTTTTGAAGTGTTACTTCAAGAACTTGTTCATAATATGTTGTTCCTGTTGCGTCATCACTTGTGAAATTTGATGTATAAGAGCCTGTTCCTTGTCTTAAATCATATTGGAACACTGTAATTGCTGGAACGTCATCAATTTCATTTACTAGTGCAGATGCACCAAAAGATAATCCATTGATTAAATCTTCGTCATACGCTTGTAAAAAGATTTTGTTTATTCCACCTATTACGTCTTTGCATCCTAACAACCTCCCAGCTGTAACATCACACGCAAATTTATAAAACTTATTCATAAGAATATTTTGTATTAAGTTAAAAAAAAAGGGATGGTGATTAAACCACCCCTTAATAAAATTTTATGAGTAAAGAACCATGTCTGAACCGAATGCGTAATTCACACCAGTTGCAAACCTCATTACTATTCTCACGTTGTCAGAACCATCAAGATCTGACATGTCTAACAATCGAACTTCACTTCTTGAACCATCAATTCCAAAGAACATGTTGGACTTTCTTCCAGCAACCATTGTGTCATCAGCTAATCCAGGTGCATGTTTGATTGGCACACCATTGTAAATAAACGCAAAGTCACTATTCATGTTGTAAAGATTTGCATATCCAAGTGTTGCTTGTGATTGAACAAAAAACTTTAACGCACTTGTTGGAACATAGATTCCAAAGTCCTCTTTGCCATATACAGCGTTTGGTGTTGCGTCAACTACCTTTTGAATTTCATCAACAACATTAAGAGCGGTGATTGTTGTTCCAGCAACAGTGTTGACAGTTCCATCAGCAGACAATAACAATTTGAAACCATCAAATTGACCATTGTTTGTTCCATTACCATCCCAGATTGATTGCTCAATCTCAGCAGAAACACGTTCAGCTGTTTGTGAAATTAAATAATCAGAAAAATCAAGTGGAAGCGTTCCATTTAAACCAGCAGTCATGTTTGCACCCTCCCAAGTTTGAATAAATTCTTTTTTACAAACCTCAGTGTTAACATCTAAATCTTTTGGTGTTAAAACTCTTTCTGCATAAGTTACAGTTCCAGAATCTATAAAATTACAAGATGCGTCAGCCATTAAATTCCCAGCTGTTCCAGCAACAGTTATTTTTCTTAAATTTGCTTTATATTTTACATTATTTAAAACAGTTAAGTTTCCTTCCGATAATGTTGTTCCAGATAAAAGACTTGCTGAAATATATCCTTGAGCCTCTTGACCAGCATAATTTGAAGTAACAGACTGTGTTAATTCGTATTTTTTATTTGCCATTTTTTTATTTTTTATTGTTTATAATATATGCAATTCTTTCTTTTGTTGTCATTTTTGACAAGTTTGTTTTAATTGCGTTAGTTTCGTTTGGTGTAACCTTTAAACCATCACTTGATGGTGTTTCTTCCATTTTTGAAAGTTTTGTTTCTAAATTATCAATTTTTGTCAGCATTTCGCCCATTACATCATTTGACATTTCAACGTCATCACCTTCACCAATCATTCTTTTTATGTCTGCAATTGCGTCCTCTAAATTTTGAATCCTTTTTTCCATTCCAGCCCAGTCATCAACATCAGCTTCTTTTCCGTCATCAACAGCAAGTTCTTCTTCAACAACTTCTTCTTCAACAATTTCTTCTTCTTCTTCACCATATCCAGCAACACGTGAATCAGCATCAATTCTGATTTTTGTTCCGTCCTCTAGTGTATAAATGCCCTCCGCAAGACTTTCAACTTCACCAGCATCATTAATAACATAGACCTCAGCACCCATGTCAAATGCGTCTGAATCTGTTGCAATGACACGTGCGTCATCAAGAATTGCCTCTGCATACATTTTTATTTTGTATGTCTTTTTTTTACTGAACTTCAAAAGTTCTTGAATTTTTTTTATTGAACTCATTTTGATTTTTTTTTATAAATATATATTAATGTTAATTGTTTATTTTCGATACTTAATTGAACCACAGACTTTTTCTGCAATTTCTTTGCTTCCATATTCTTTTATTTGGTCTTTTATACATTGATCCCAGTCATATTTTGCAAGTTCACTTTCTGAATATTTTCTTTTATATTTATTCGTTTTATAAGTGATTTTTTTCTTTCTTTTTTTCATAATTTCAGCATGAGATTTACATCCCATATAATAGACTTCACCATCAATTTCGTGTTTGTGACTACCTTCACAATCATAAAACAATTGACCATATAATTCAGCTTTTTCAATGTCTTTATATATTGGTGTTCCATCAAGTGTTTTGTCTGGTGACAATTCAGCATCTAACAAAATAGTTTTTATTTCGTCAAGAACTTCCATTTGTTCACATTCAATGCAGTCCTCAGCTAAGTCAAGAATGTCATGTTTTTGCATTTTTTCAATTGAATCAACAAAAAACCCTTCTATTGAATATCCTTTTATTTCACCTTTTTTTACTTGATTCCAAACGTCATCATTGTAAACCTTCATTTTCACAAACCAACTACCAACAGGAACATCAGAAAATCCGTATAAACTTGATTTGTCGTTTTTGTCCTCTTTGATCCATGTTTCAATAACAGAAACACCCTCAATGTCTTTTTCATGTTGAATAGTTGCATTGTTGTTTTTTAATCCCTTCATAAATAATTCTTGTGCTTTTTCAATTGTTTCTTTTGAAAAATAAACAAGATATTCTTCTTGTTTTTCTTGGTCGTATCTTGGGATTTTTTTGTCTGGAATTAATGCCGTTCCGACTAGGATTCTTTTTTCTTCGTCTACTTTTGCAAGTGACAAAAAATTGTCTTTATTTAACGCAACAAAGTCACGTTGAATTGCTGGTTCTGTAACAAGTGATATTGCTTGTATTCCATGCAAGTCCTCGTCCTCATCAATCAGTAATTCTACAATTTTAGTTTTTTTCATTATTGTATTTTTTTATAAATATAATAATGATGTATTTGTTTATAATGTAGTTTGCAAATTAACTTCTTCTTGTAACGCTTGAGCATTTGAAATTTCGTTTTCTACAACATACGCTTGAATCGGTTCTTGTGATGTTCCGTTTGCAAATTGTTCTGTCAATTGTGTTGGAATCATGTTTTGAACTTGTGACATAAGACCAGCACTGTTTGTTTGTGGAACACTAGCGTTGCCACCACCAGATTGACCACCACCACCACCACCACCAGTTGATGTTGTTGTGTCTGTTGTTTTCATTATTTGTTTAACAGCACTCATTCCTTGCAATAAAGTTGCACCAGCTTGAATAAAATTGAATGGTGCTGGAACATTTGCAAGTGCGTTTGTAACACCTTGATATGTGTTTCTAATAGCTTGAGCAATTGCAATCCCTTTTGACGCTTTTGAGTTTTCACCTAGCAAACCAGTAATTGCAGACAGTCCGTTTTGAATTATTTTTTCTTTTGCTTCTTGTGTTAATTTTTCGTCATTAACACTTTCTGTTTGATATTTTGTGTTTATTGCTTCAATTTGCAAATTATATTGATCTGTCAATTTTGTTGTGTCTTGACCATATTTATTTGCCAGAGCAAGTAGTTTTTCATATTTGTTTCTTGCTTGGTCAATTTCTAGTTCTTGAGCTGTCAAATTTGCCTGTCTTAATGTCTCAATTTCTGCAACTCTTTGTTCTTCATCTTTGACCTTTTGTTGTTCATCTTTTTGTCGTTGCTGGTCAATTCTTGTTTCTTCTTCTTTCCTAATTGAATTTATTTTGTTGTTAAGTTCAATTTGTTTTGTGAATGATTCCTGTTTTATATTAAACAACGCAATTTCAAGTTCAGCAAGTTTGTCATAATCAGCTTCCGTTGAATCACTCAACGCCATTTGTTCCTTTTGTATTCTCACTGATTCCTCAGCATTTGCAACTCTTTTTTCAAGCAAATCATTTTCAATTGCAAAGGCTTTTTCAGAAGCAACAAGTCTTTCTTCTGTTGTTTTGGTTTGGTCCTCTGCAATCAATTTTAATTGTTCAACCTCAGCTCGTCTCTTTGCAGTTTCAACATTTATTTCTCTTTCTGCATCACGCAATGCAATTGCAGATTTTGTTAATTCAGTGGTTAACGCAATGTCATTTTTTATTTCTTCACCAATATCTTGAAAACTTTCTTTCATGTCTTGTAATCCCTCACGCCCTTTGCCACTAAACAATTTGACAATTCCACCACCAAATTTTGCAACTCTGTCAATCACAACATTAAATGTTGCACCTATTTTTGACAATGCAACCTCAAGTTTTTCTGCACCATCTTTTGAGTTATTGAAATATGTTACTAACGAACCAACAGCAACAACGAATGCACCAATACCAGTTGAAATTAATCCAACCCTAATTGATTTAAACATAAGTTTCCCAGCTGTTGCAAGTGCTTTAAAGTTTTGTTTAATTCCACCAATAGACACACCAAATGCACCAAATGAATTAATAAGGTCGTCTTGTTCTTTTTTAAGTTCTTTTTCTTCTGTTTTTGCTTTTTTAACAGCTTGTGTTAATTCGTCAACTTCTTTTTTTCCTTTTGTTGCACCTTTAACATTTATATTTACATTTACTTCTTGAGCCATATTCGTTTTATTTCTTTAAACATTCGTTTTATACTTGTGTGTTTTTCATTGTGTCCATAAAGAAATTCGTATTCCTTTTGACCATACAATTCAAATTCATTGATTGTTTTTAATTGTGCAATCATTGACGTTGAAATTGATTCTATATATTTTTTTAATTCCATAATAATCTATCTTGATTTTGAAACAATATAGGATTTCCGTCTTGCCAGATAGCACCCCCACCACGTGATTGATACATTTTAAACTCTGAAAGTCTAAAAATACACTCACCTGTCCACTCAGTGATTTTGTTTCCTGTGTTGCTTATTAAAAAAGTTATTTGTCCAAAAGATGACGCATTTGTTGTTGTCTGTGCGTTTTCATTATAACTTATATATACGCTAGGACTACCAACACCAGAATCAGCAAATATAGGTGTTATCTTTCCCCCTGTTGTTCCAACTTGTGTGACAGTTGATCCGTCAAATCTAAACAATGTCTGAATGTTTGTTTGAAACGAATGACCAATGTTTCCATCAGTGCCACCAACAATTGAACCTTGAACCATTAAATCAACAGTAATCATTCCAGTTGTAATTGGTGAAAATGAAAATCCTAATTCACCCAGACCGAAACGCAACACGTCTTTTGTTGTGTATTCAGTCCGTCCAAACATTGTGACTTGTTGTGTTTCATAATACATTGGTGATGGTGAACCATTTGGATTGTAATATGATAATGACGAAATACTGTTTTCTAATTGTGGAAACCTTGATGTTTGTTGAATTGCGTTTCCACGTTTTGACAAATAATTCCCAT